>Ga0209829_10003904_pt1 | contig 10707 bp, 8 predicted proteins | sample C_140205_EF_Meta_FD_187311 | JGI IMG/M metagenome (GOLD analysis project Ga0209829, IMG submission 187311) | Freshwater microbial communities from Lake Croche, Canada to study carbon cycling - C_140205_EF_MetaG (SPAdes) (version 2) | ecosystem: Environmental > Aquatic > Freshwater > Lake... | reverse complement strand
AGCATTTCGTTGTTGCCGCGCCGCATATCCGCACCTGAAGAAATCTCCTTATCCAACAATTATTTCGATTGCATCAGTTGCTGCACGGATTGGATTACCTGGTCGGCTCTCGTACTCAGTATCAAAGGCAGGACTTGAAGCGCTAACTCGTGTACTTGCAGTTGAGTGGGCACCGGATAACATTCGGGTAGTTGGAATAGCACCAGGATTTACAAAGACTCAGAATCGAATTATTGTTGATGGCAAAGAGGTTACCTACGAAGCATTTGCTCAAGCTGTTCCAATGAAACGTATGGGACGCCCTGAAGAGCAAGCCTCAGTTGTTGTGTTCTTAGCCTCTCAGAAAGCGTCCTATATCAATGGGCAAACCATCGTTGTTGATGGTGGCGCAACTATTGATTTAAGAGTGTAGAAAGTAAAGATTTCGTACGTGAAATCACTTGCAGCACTTCTTCGCCAAGGTGGCGCACCTCTTCCTTATGCAACCTCTACTCCGCTTGAAATTGTTGAAATTGATTTAGCCCCACCTGGCCCTGGTGAAGTACTCGTTAAAATTGAATCGGCTGGTATTTGTCACTCAGATCTTTCCGTTGTTAATGGCTCCAGACAACGCCCCTTACCGCTTATTGCCGGGCATGAATCTGCAGGAGTTGTACTCGAACTAGGGGCTGGCGTTAAAGGTCTAAAAGTTGGAGACCATGTAACAAGTGTTTTCCTACCTAGTTGTGGCTTGTGCAGTGAATGCACATCGGGCACACCAGCATTTTGTTCTGTCGGTGCAACATCTAATGCGCGCGGTGAAATGATTGGCGGGGGAACGCGAATAAGTTTTAACGGTGCGCCTGTGCAGCATTACAACGGAGTTTCTTGCTATAGCCAGTACGCAGTCCTTGATGAGCGCTCACTGATCAAACTTCCTGATGACATCCCATTTGATATTGCAGCGCTCTTTGGTTGCGCACTACTTACAGGAATTGGGGCTGTGCGAAATTCTGCTCATGCAAAACCAGGTCAGTCACTTGGAGTGTGGGGACTTGGCGGTGTTGGACTTTCGGCGCTCATTGGCGCAGTCATTTCTAAAGCATCTCCTATTTTTGCAATTGACCCTGTTGCATCAAAGAGAAAACTCGCACTTGAACTAGGTGCAGATTTTGCATTAGATCCACGTGAAAACTTACGAGATCACCTTCCTGCCGGAGTTCTTGTTGCCATTGAATGCGCAGGTCGCGCCGATACTTTGAAAGCAGCGTATGAGGCAACAAGTCGTGGAGGAACAACAGTCACCGTTGGTTTACCACCTGCATCAGAGATGCTGTCAATATCGGCACTTTCATTGGTGGCAGATGTGAAAACTATTCGTGGTTCATATCTTGGATCTGCAAACCCTCGGGTAGATATTCCAGAATTTGTAGATTTCTGGAGAGCGGGCAAACTGCCCGTTGAAAAACTACTGACATCTGTTAGCCCTATGTCTCAAGTAAATGAAGCGATGGACGCGCTCCATGGCGCGCAAGTAGTGAGACAAGTGATTCACCCGCATTAATGATTAGTATTTAACCAATTTCTCCAGTTAACAATTTGTTCTTCCTTTGAAATTAATTCACCCAAACCTCTTGGAATTCGCTTATCATGCTCGGGGACGTAGGGGATGATGTCGGGCTTTTGAGCTTTATCTGCGTACAGATTTCTTACTGGTTTTGAAAACACCTTACCGACAAGTTCTGCCCAAGCAATGAGTTCTTTTCCTTTATCTGATCCAACGTGAAACACGCCTGTTTGGCCCAATCCCAAGATGTAAATGAGCGCACTAGCCATGTCAGTTGCGTGTTCGTAGGATCTAACGGTGGTGGGGTTTAAAGAAAGTTTAATTTCATCCTCATACATTCCCGAGTATATGAAATTGCCAATCGAATAGTGCTCTTGAAGTGGCACCCTTGGCCCCATAAAGGAAAAAAGCCTGGCGTTAATGCCCTGCACGGAACCTTCATTAGTTGCAGCCACTATTAATTTTTCGGTTTCAATTTTTGCGCGCGCATACTCAACGTCAACGCTTTCGGAGGTTGCAAGATCTTGTATTGGCCATGTGAGAGGAATAATCTTTAAATCACTTGGGGATTTCTCATATACAGCACCAGAACTTGTATGTAAAAAAATCGGCGGGACTCTTTGTTTTTTCGCAATCTCAAGTAGATTGCGGGCTCCTAATACACTTGACTCAAAGACATTGACTAGGTCACCAGCACGAGTTGCTGAAGTTGTCGGAGTCGCAGTATGCACGAAGTGAGTAAAACTACCTTCAATATTTTTAAGTTCGCGTATATCGGATTCAATAATCTTCACATTCTGTGAAGCTAGATTGGTCCAGGTATCAATTTTGGAGGCGTTTCGAGTAATTCCTGTGATTGCGATCTTCAAACCAAACTCTTTATTAATATGCACCAGAGAATCCACTAACCACGATCCGACAAATCCTGTCATTCCAGAAATAAGAAATGAAGCGTTCTCAAGATTAATGTTATTTTCTCGAAAATACTTTGCAACAACATCAAGATCGGCTTTGGGCAAAGGTTTCATGCGCTAATGCTATGTCCCATAGGAACAAGCTCGTCTGAGCAGTCCAATTGATTCAAAGAGATTTAAACGGGTCGTGAAGTATCACGTGCCTCATAGCGAGTTGGAAGGGTGATGGTTTTGGGTTTTTCTCCGCTAAGAAGACTCAGCATGAGATCTGCTGCGGTGAGTCCAAATAATTGGTAGTCACGTGAAACTGTTGAAATTCTTGGTCGCAGTATGCGAAGCCAAGGTAAATCGTCACCGGCTACAAGTGATAAATCTTGACCGGGAGTTAATCCCATTTCAGATAGACACTCGAGTACGCCGATAGTTACATCCACACCTCCAGTAATGATTGCCGTTGGTCGCTTGGATTTAGGTAAATTCATTAACTCTTTGGTTTTCGCCCGAGCATTTGATGTGGAAGGAATTCCTGTTATTGGTGCAGCGACTTCATTTTTAATTTTGGCTTCCTTAAGTGCGTCATTAAAGCCTTTACAACGTTCACGAGTTGGGCGAATACCTGCGGTACCTGTTATGAGTGCAATATTGCGATGGCCCAGGGCAATTAAATCTTTTGTTGCTGATTGCAAGCCAGTTGCGTGATCAGCAAATACTCTTCCTGCTACCAAATTAGAGAAATCACGATCCAGCAAGACAACTGGATTTTTGAACGCAGCAATTGATTTCCGAGTCACTTCTGATTTATCAGTTGCTGTTGCCAGAAATAGAGCGTCTACACGTTTTTGATCTAACATCTCGATCATCTTCGAATCGCCCTCGGCATCGCCAGGGCTGTTCATGATCAGCAAGTTATAGCCTGCTTCCGACATTGAACTCACCATGGTCTTAATCATTTCGCCATAGAAATAATTTGAGAAGTCTCTAACCATGAGTCCAACTGTTCGAGTTGTGCCTGTTCGAAGACTCTGCGCAACAAGATCAGGGTGATATCCGAGTTGTTTAACAGCTGCTTCGACTCGCGATTTCATGTTTGGACTAGCGCTCGGATGATTGCTAAGAACTCTTGATACCGATGACACTGCAACTCCGGCAGCGTTAGCTACATCATGAATCGTTACCCTTGGTGAATCCGCCATAGCAATTCCCTTTTAGTGGGTCTTGGAGAAGACGTGGAACTTCAATGTGATCCCACTCTGACTGTTGCTATTAGTCACTATTGGCGGTACCGATCAACTACATCTTCCCGAACTTCAATACCTAATCCTGGTCGAGTGGTTGGCGGATAGAGCCAGCCATCGACATGTTCGATTGGATTTTCTACAAGTTCATGTTGCATCGGATTACGTAGTGGCTTTAATCCAAAGAGCTTGCATGAAGGTGAACTAAAACTTACAGCCAGGCTTGCAGCTGTCACGATTGCCGATGACCATGCATGAGCATTGCCTTGTCTCTTGTAATGCTCTACTCGATCACAAACTTTTTTAAATCCAGTAATTCCCTCTGCGCGAGCTGGATCGACACCAAAGACATCGCATGTGCCCGTTTCTAAGATTCGCTCGTAGCCGGCAACATTCCACTCTCGCTCGCCGTAGGCGATAAGAGTTTGAGTTTTAGCTCGAAGGGATGCATAACCTTCGGGATCCCATGCACCAAGAGGCTCTTCAATCCACTCCAAGTTGTATTCATCGAAAGCCTGTACTCGTTTAACTGCTGTAGCAACGTCCCATTTAATTGCGATACCGCAATCCAGCATTATTTTTTTATCATCCCCTACAGCTTCGCGCATCGCCTTCATGTACTCAACATCGCGATCATGTTCGTAACCCAATCGAGCATTTCCGCGTTTGCCAAGTCCAACTTTCATGCCCTTCATTCCAGTAGAGAGCCACTCGATTGCTTCATCGGCCATTGCGGGAATGGATTCGTGATGTGCATGGGAATCAGCAATTGCGGGAAGGCGTTCGTGAACGGATCCACCCAGGAGTTCAAGAACGCTCTTGCCTAAAATCTTTCCCTTTATATCCCACAGGGCGATATCGATTGCCGAAATTGCATAGGAAGCGATACCGCCGCCATAGCCGTACCACCAAGCTCGATCTTTCATTTGGCGCCAGAGAGCTTCAGTATTTACAGGGTCGCTGCCGATAAGAAGTTCGGCCATTCCAGCGATGATTGCGGCAGTGGCAGGATTTGCCTCGGGAAATTGGGTAATGGACTCACCCCAGCCAACCACGCCCTCGTCTGTGGTGATCTTTACGAGGCAGAGATACCGGGTGGCGTTGTAATCATTGGGTTCGGGGTAGGCGACCGGAATTGGCTCGACCTTAGCTATTTTCATCGGAATCCTTTTCTTGAGCGCATCGGTAACGATTCCCTACGCTATCAGAATATGTTTTTTTGGCAAGCCCTCGGATCTCGCCGAGTGCCAACCCCCTTTTGAGCGTGAATGGCTGGTACTGATAACTTTTTGGAAAATGCTATTGACCTTTGGGCCGTTAGGGTTTTGAATAATCCCAGTTTCCTATGGAAACGATTCTATAGTCAAGGGGGAAAGATGAAGAGTTCCACTAAGAAAGTTTCACTGCTTGCCGTGGCCTCACTGCTTGCATTGGGCTTAAACAGCACTAGCGCACAAGGCGCTGGAGTAACAATTGGAATGAGTTCACCATCACTAGCTGATGCTGGACAGCAAGTCATTCTTGCAGGCGTCCAAACTTGGGCGAAGAAGCAGGGTTGGGAATTGATCGAAAAGAACGCAAACAGCGTTGCTAAAGATCAAGCAACTCAGATCGAAGCACTCATTGCACAAAAAGTAAGTGCGATTGTCATGGTTCCAGTTGATGCTGCAGCAATTTGCCCAACTGTTGCTAAGGCTGCTGAAGCTGGTATTCCAATCTTCTCAATCGATAGATTGCCAGATGGTTGTGTCGTTGGCGCAACAGTTCAGGCAAACAATTACCTAGCCGGACAAGATTCTGGCAAGGCCATGGTGAAACTTCTTACTAAGAAGTTCGGCAAGGCAAAGGGAAGTGTTCTAGAAATTCAAGGTGATATGTCAAGCATCACTGCTCAAGATCGTGGAAACGGTTTTGATGACGTCATCAAGAAGTATCCAAATATCAAGTTAATCAAGAAGCCAACAAAGTGGTCAGCCGATGAGTTCTCAAAGGCAACACGCGACGTTGCATCTACTAAGGCAATTGATGGCATTTACATGCACTCAGATTGCGTAGGCTCAGTTGTAGTTACAACTGCGCTCAAGCAGATCAACAAGCTCTTCAAGCGTGGAAATGCAAAACATATATTCCTTGCAGGAGTAGATGGTTGCAAAGACACAATGAAGGTCTTCCGCGATGGCTATTTTGATGCAACATCAAGCCAGCCACTACCTGATTTCGGTGTCATTACTGTCTTGATTAAGAAAGTACTTGCTGGAGAAGCAATCACTCCAGGTGCATTCTCAGAGACAGGAGCTTCAGGACCAATCGCTGGAGCTATCGTCAAGGGAGCAGCTGGCCCATTGCTACAGTTGAAGACAATTCCAGTAACACCTGAAAATGTCGACAACGCAGCCTTGTGGGGTAATGCGTAATAGATTAAGTTAAATAATCTCTACGGGGAGATCAGAGATGGTCTCTCCGTAGAGATTTAACTCTTTTGAACGCGAAGTTGACGTACTCTTTTGTTAATCAATGTTTGGAAAAGGATTCGTCTTGAAGAATGAAATGTGTTTGGAAGCCATAGGTGCTACCAAGATCTATGGCAAGACAACAGTTTTACAAAACGTATCTATGAATGTTTATAGGGGAGAAATTCATGGACTTGTTGGTCGCAATGGGGCCGGTAAATCCACGCTAGTTGGTGGCATAACTGGGCTTGTAACGCTAGACCACGGTCAAGTAGTTCTTGATGGAGTAAAGCTTGAACCGGGTAATCCTGAGTTCGCACTCAATGCAGGCATCGCACTTGTTCCTCAACAAATGAGTTCATTCCCAACTCTTTCGGTTGGGGAAAATCTTCTCGTCGGGCGACTTCCAATGGGTAAGCGCGGTTTGGTCAATTGGACGCAATTGTGGGAAATGGCCGAAACATCTTTGAAACTAGTTGGTCTTGATGTAAACCCAAGAGTTCCTATGGCAAGTCTCGGTGTTGCATCTCGTCAGATGGTCGCAATCGCACAAGCTCTCTCACGATCTGCCAAGCTCATCATTCTTGATGAGCCCACTGCAGCCTTAGCAAAACCTGAAATTAGCAGACTCTTTAAACTTATGAAGAATTTATCGGAATCTGGCGTTGCAATTATTTATATTTCACACCACCTTCAAGAGGTTTTTTCGATCACAGACCGAGTTACTGTATTGCGCGATGGTTTATCTCGTGGCACTTTTCAAACGTCAGAAATCTCATCTGATGATTTGATCAGAGAGATGGGCGCTAGCTCTGCGTTAACGAAGAGGGCTCGGAAATCCCAAACTCATCATTCAAGTATGGATTTTCACAAAGATAACGTTTTGCTTGAAGTAAAAGATTTAAGTAAGGAAAATGCTTTTAGCAAAATCTCACTCACTATTCATTCTGGCGAGATAGTTGGGCTAACAGGGCTCGAAGGATGTGGAAAGCACGAGCTAGTTCAAGCTCTTTTCGGATTGCAAAAGGCATCAGGGGGTACGGCGAATTTTGGAGGTTCAAGCAAAGTTGCGCAGCACCCACGAGAAGCAATTTCACGTGGCATGGGTTATCTCTCGCAGGATCGTCGCGGTGAAAGCGTATTTGAGCAATTTAATGTCGCAGATAATCTCACGATGACTGTGCTTGATAGGTTGCAAAATAAATGGGGGTTTCAATTGCCCAGTAAAGCTGAAAAGGTAGCTAAAAATGCTATTAGCACTTACAGCATTATCTGCACAGGACCAGAGCAAAACGTTGGCACGTTAAGTGGTGGCAATCAACAAAAAGTTGCCCTCGGAAAAATGCTTGAGTCGGGACCATCTTTGCTCTTGCTAGAAGAACCAACTCAAGGAGTTGATATCGCGGCAAAAGCAAGCATTACAACCATTGTTGCAGAGGCTTGCGAACGAGGTGCTGGAGTTCTTTTAGTCTCTGATGAGATAGAAACTCTCTTACAAGTTACAGACCGAGTGATCGTCCTTTACAAGGGCAGCCAAATTGCTGAATTTAACACCGAAGATTTAGACGGTGAAACACTTATCCGAGCCATCGAAGGGATCGACGAATGAAAAGAACAATATGGATTAACCGATTGGTTGATCACCTGATTTGGATTGTGTTAGCGCTGACAATAGTTGTCGTTGCGCTAACAATTGATGGCTTCTTTCAGTTCATCAATCTTTCTAACGTGCTGCTCCATGGCACTGTTCTTGGGCTCTTATCAATTGGCGCTGCAATGGCACTTATCGGCGGAGAGATGGATCTCTCGCTCGGCGTGAATATGGGTTTTGTCGGCTATCTCGTCGCCTGGATGTCGTTGGGTAAGGGAGATGTCGGCAGTGGCTGGAATCTCAATCCAATCCTTGCAGCACTTATTGGTATTGCAGTTGGAGTTGGAATTGGCTGGGTCAACGGGTCGCTAGTCACTCGACTTAAAATGAATAGTTTTCTTGTAACCCTTGGAACACTTATTGTTTTGGGCGGACTTACCTATGTGGTTAATCAAGCCAGAACTTTGAACGGAATTAATCCAGCTCTCTTGGTTTTGGGAGGAGAGAAATCATTTGGAGTTCCTAACTCAGTAATACTCGCAGCATTCGCGTTTGCAATTGCAGTGGTCATCTCTCGCTTTACAAGTGGCGGACGTCGCCTTTATGCAGTGGGTAGCAATGCTGTTGCGGCTCGTGCTGCAGGTATTGATCCAGGTGCAGTTAAGCGCCGAATGTTTATGGTTGCTGGTGGAATTGCAGGTGTTGCAGGTCTATTAATTATTGGAGAACTTGGCTCTGCGCCAGCAAACGTCGGGCAAGGTGTAATTTTTGAAGTATTTGCTGCAACTGTTATTGGTGGAGTAAGTCTCACCGGTGGTCGCGGTTCCTACTTCGATGTTTTGGGTGGAGTGCTTTTATTATCGATGATTGCAAATGCTCTTAACCTCACCGCTATCGATCCATTCTGGGTTGAGCCAATTCGAGGATTTATCATTTTGTTCGCCGTTTTCTTGGACTCACAACGTGAATCATTGCGCATGTGGCTCCTAAAGCATGCAACATCGACTAATCAAAGCGGGAGCGATGCGGCTTAATGACAAATGCTAAGAGTGCAGTGACGATGAAGGCGTTATTTATCACCGCTCCACAAAAGTGGGAGATTGTGGAAGTTCCTCTTCCTGAAATCACTCAAGATGAAGTGCTTATTCGTGTCGGTTACGTTGGACTTTGCGGAACTGACTTAGAGCTCTTGAATGGCAAGCATCCATACTTTTCTACCAGTAATGCTTCATTTCCGATGCAAATTGGACACGAGATGAGCGGAACGATTGCTCAATCTACGAATGCCGCTTTGCCAGTTGGCACAGAAGTGATTATGGATCCCATCGTTGGTTGTGGAATTTGTGCGGGATGTAAAAATCGCGCAACATGGTGTCAAGAGCGCATAGAGATTGGCGTTCGACGTGGAGGACCCGGGGCACTTGCAGAGTTTGTAAAAGTTCCCGTTGGTAATGCATATCCAATTCCGAAAGGCTTGGCGCTTCGCGATGCAACTCTTGCAGAACCCGCAGTTACTTCGATTGCGGGAGTTTCTCGCATCAAGGCTGCAGGAGGCCGAGCACTTGTTATCGGAGACGGAACTATTGGGATCATTGCTGCGCAAGTACTTGCGCATCGCGGATGGGAAGTACTTATTGCAGTTCTAGGCGAGCGAAGTGCAGAGAGAGTAAAAGCTTTAGGTTTTAAGCCAGTAATGCCAAACGAGATGCCATCACATTCTGTCAATGTTGTTGTTGAAGCAGCAGGCACAAATCGATCTATTAAATCCTCATTCCAAGCAGTGTGTGCTGGTGGGGAAGTTGTGCTTCTTGGAGTTCCAGATACTCCTATGGAAAGTTTTGATGTGGCAGATGTTGTCTTGCGAGATCTCTCAATCTATGGAGTCCTCAATGGACCTGGTAGATATAAGGAAGCTCTAACTCTCATTGCTGAAGGAGTTATTAAGTCTCCCAAGATTATCGATCAAGTTTTTCCATTTGCACAGTTCGCTGATGCGATTGCGCTATTGGCAAATCCCGATAGGAAACTTCCTAAAGTACTTGTCAGCATGTAAGTGCCGGAGCGCTAAGACAACTCCATTTTTTCAATATCTTTAGGCGAAATTCCACAGCATCCACCAATAATTTCAGCGCCAAGTTCGATCCATTCGGCGATCATCTCCGTCTCAAATCCACGCTTAGGTGAGCCAATCCATTGCTTGGCCTTTGCATCCCATGTGCGACCGGCATTGGGATAGACAATAAACGGCAGCGAAGAATGAGCAGAGCGCAAGAGTGGTGCAATCAATTCTGGAGCAGTGCAATTGACGCCAACTGCCATTGCTTCGGGTTGTTCGCACACAAGTGCAACCGCTTCGCTGAAGCGCTGTCCAGCATTTGTCAGCGCCCCTTCTTTGCATGAGTAAGCAACCCAGAATGGAATTTTTGTTTCTGATTGAGCGATGAGATCTACCAAAATTTCAACTTCGTCAATATCCGGCATAGTTTCTAGTGCTAAGTAATCTGGTTCGGAAGTAATCAATATTTCAAGTCTTTGTTTATGAAATTCACGTATTGCTGATTTCGATGCCGCATATCTACCGCGGTACTCAGAACCATCTGCAAGGGCTGCACCATACGGACCGATGCTGGCTGCTATTGGTACATTGCCATTAGCTGCTTCGCGAACAAGAGTTGTCGAAAGAATAAGCGCGTCAATTACATCGCGATCACTCCACCCTCTTTCTGCGCATCCAGTGAAAGAAATCTGATAGGCCGAAGAGGTAATGATTTGCGCTCCGGCATCGACAAAAGCCCTGTGAGCCTTCTCAATTTCTTTAGGTGCAGTGCGTAGTAATTCGCCAGTCCATAAAGATCCGGTGAGAATATTTCCACGTTCTTCTAACGCCGTGGAAAGTCCTCCATCTAATTTACGCACAGAGGCAGTATGCTCGAAAGGTGCAAAGAAAACTACTTCCCGCATTTGTCTTAAC
>Ga0209829_10003903_pt1 | contig 10708 bp, 11 predicted proteins | sample C_140205_EF_Meta_FD_187311 | JGI IMG/M metagenome (GOLD analysis project Ga0209829, IMG submission 187311) | Freshwater microbial communities from Lake Croche, Canada to study carbon cycling - C_140205_EF_MetaG (SPAdes) (version 2) | ecosystem: Environmental > Aquatic > Freshwater > Lake... | reverse complement strand
ATAGGAATAGACCGGCCGCTCCGCGCGCTTGGGAATGAAATAGTACATGATCCCCAGAAAGCCCGCGGTGAGGAAGAAGCCGACCGCGTTGTGGCCATACCACCACTGGGTCAGCGCATCCTGCACGCCCGAGAACAGCGAGTAGCTCTTGGTCTGAAGCAACGACACCGGCATCGCCAGATTGTTGACGATGTGCAGCACGGCAATCGTGACGATGAAAGCCAGATAGAACCAGTTGGCGACATAAATGTGCGGTTCCTTGCGCTTCATCAGCGTGCCCAGGAACGTCACCAGGTAGCAGACCCAGACGATGGTCAGCCACAGATCGGCATACCATTCCGGCTCGGCATATTCGCGCCCCTGGGTGACGCCCAGCAGATAGCCTGTGCCTGCCAGGACGATGAAGGTGTTGTAGCCCCAGAACACCAGCCAGGAGAGCGACCCACCAAACAACCGCGCGCGGCAGGTGCGCTGCACGACATAGAAGCTGGTGGCGATCAGGACATTGCCGCCGAATGCGAAAATTACAGCGGAAGTGTGCAGCGGGCGCAGACGGCCGAAATTGGTCCAGGCCTGGTCGGCAAAGTAGAACCAGTGCGGAAAGGACAGCTGCAGGGCGATGATAAGGCCCACCAGCATGCCGGCGATGCCCCAAAACACAGCGCCGACGACGCCGGCCTTGACCACTGCATCGGCATATTGCTGATTTTCGTCCTGCGGCGCGCGGCCGGCATACATCCACATGTACCAGACGCCGATCACCGCCATGCAGATGCCGAATGTCCAGGCCTGGGCGACCATGAGCGGGTCGGGCGAGCGCGCGGCTTCGACCAGCGAGGCGGCCAGACCCAAAAATATCGTTAGGGGAACGATGAAATGATCGAACCGCCAGGGCTGTTGCGTGGCATTAGCCGGCATGGCTGTTTTCCTGCTTGGAGGGCTGTTGCGGCGGGGCATGGCGCCGGATCGGGGCCTGCGATTCGCGCGGAATCTCGCGCAGGCTGAGGCACCAGGCAGTCCAGCCGCCAACGGGCTGATTCAAGGTTTCGGTCATGGTCACGGAAATTGCCCCTCTTGGATGGCGAAATAATCTTTGGTCCGGCCCGGATCGGCATTGATGCCGATCAATTGCCCCCTAGTTGGGAGCCAAAACCGTGCAAATGTGGCGAAACGAGCCTGGATTGCTCCATGCGAGCAGCGCCGCAACTAGGCATAGAGCCGCCACCCCGATCACGATGAAGGCGACAATCGCCATCCGGCGGCGACCGGGTGCACAACAGTCCGGCCCCTCCTGCGTCCTTGCGCGCGGCATCGCCCACAGGCCCAACGGCCCGAGCATCAGCGCGGCAAGGAGGCAGCAGAGCATGGATCAGAAGCGCATGCCGACGCCGGCACCAATCAACCAGGGGTTGATGCGCGCGGAAGCCTGCACCGCACCGCCAGACGCGCGGATATGGGTTCCCATGAACACCTTCTTGATGTCGGCGTTCAGGAAATACGGACCATCGCCCACCGGAACATCGGCGCCGGCCTGGAACGCCCAGCCAAAGCTATTCTTGAAGCCGATACCCGGCAGCGCACTGTGCGGGTCATAGAAGAAGGTATAGTTGACGCCCACGCCGACATAGGGACGAATCGAACCGGTGGGATCGAAGTGATACTGGGCCGTTATGGTCGGCGGCAGCAGCCAGACGTTTGAGACCGTGCCAGCTACGCTGTTGCGGACGGTGTGCTTGGTAACCGCCGCGATCGCTTCCACCGCGATATGGTCGGTGATGAAATAGGAAAGATCGGCTTCCGGTACCAGCGACGTGCTGATAGACGTTGTGCCGCCGATATGGGCGCCCGAAATCGCGATATCGGCCGAAGCATCCGGCACCACAGCCACACCCCGCAGACGTGCCTGGAAATGACCCGCGGTTCCGGCAGGCGCCACCGCGTCTGCCGCGTGGGCAGCGCCGGCTAACAGTAGGAACGCCGCGGTAAGCTGAAGGAACTTCATAACAATAGACCCCTAAATGTGCGGGTCTCTAGTGACATGGCGAAATCGGCCGCCATTTGATCCGCATCAAATCGAACGCCTAGCGCTCTTGACGAGATGTCGCAGGCCATCCAGCGGCAATTTCACGCGGTTGATCGGGATCAAGGCGTGGCCCGCCCCATGCACGCCAAATTTATGCAGCAGGAGCAATCGATGAACCCCACCAGGCGCACCGCATCCATTTCGCCGCTGATCTTCGCCTTTGTCGTTGCGGGCGCCATAATTCCGGCGAAAGCAGATTCCATGTCGAAACTGGTCGACGTTACGGACGGAGACCGTCTTGCCCACACGCTTTGCGTCAATTGCCATGTCGTGGACACAAATGGCCCGGTGATCCGCACCGATCGCGTTCCCTCTTTTTCCTGGATCGCCAATCAGAAGGGCCTGACTGCCAACACGCTACCAGCATGGCTAAGCACATCGCATGAAAGAATGCCGGACTTTGCCCTCACCCGGGACGAAATTCGCAAGGTATCGGCTTACATAATGAGCCTGAGGACACCATGAACTCACTGGAGCTACTTGCCGCGCGGGTCCCGCGCTACACCAGCTATCCTACCGCGCCGCATTTCAGTCATGCTGTGCAGGGACCCCTGTATCAGTCGTGGCTCGAGGCCCTGCCCGCCAAGACGCCGATCTCGCTGTATCTCCACATTCCCTTTTGCGACACGCTTTGCTGGTTCTGCGCCTGTCACACCACCGTGGTGAACCGCTACGCGCCGGTGGAGGAATATTGCAGGTTGCTCCAGACCGAAATCGAAACCGTGGCCACGCTGATCGGGCGCCGTCAGCCGGTGACTCATATTCATTGGGGCGGCGGCTCACCGACCTTGCTCGACGGCGCGGACATGCGCCGGTTGACCGCCCTTCTCCATGAGCGCTTTGATGTCGCAGCGACAGCGGAAATCGCGGTGGAGATTGATCCGCGCGGCTTCGATGCACCCTTGGCCAGGACGTTGGCCGACTGCGGCGTCAACCGTGCCAGCATTGGCCTTCAGGACTGCGATCCCAAGGTTCAGCGCGCCATCAACCGCATCCAGACCGACGACGAACTGCGCAACACGGTATCCCTGCTGCGGCAGAATGGCATCGACAGGATCAATCTGGATCTTGTTTACGGCCTTCCCTATCAGACAAGCGCGGGGCTGGACCGGAATATTGATGTGGCCCTGGAATTGGAGCCTAGCCGGGTCGCCCTATTTGGCTACGCCCACGTACCCTCCTTCAAGAAGCACCAGGCACTGATTCCCGAACAGGCCTTGCCCGGCATCGAAGCCCGGTTCAATCTTGCCCAGCAGGCAGAAAAGAGACTGCTCGCCGCGGGTTTCGAGGCGGTTGGGCTGGATCATTTCGCGTGGCCCGATGATGACATGGCCATCGCGGCGGCAGACGGCACCTTGCGGCGAAACTTCCAGGGCTATACGAGCGACAGCGCCCAGACTCTGATTGGCTTTGGAGCGTCGGCAGTCAGCATGTTGCCGCAAGGCTACGCACAGAACGCCACCACGGTGACGAACTATCGCGAGGCGCTGGAGGCCGGGTTTCTGCCGATCTCTAAGGGATTTGTTTTGAGTCCCGAAGACCGGCTGCGGCGGCACGTCATTGAACAGATCATGTGCTTCCTGAAGGTGGACCTGGCAGCCTGCTGTAAAGCGTACGATCTGCCTGTCGACACGCTGGACTGGGCATTGCCGGCGCTGGCGCCGCTTTGCAGCGCCGGGGCGGTTGCGATCAACGGCCGCACGATTCAGGTCAGCCCCGCCATGCGCGCCGCGTCCCGCCTGGCTTGCGCGGTATTTGACGCCTATCTGGAAACGAGCAAGGCCAAGCATTCCCTTTCGGCCTAAGGGCTGGACGCAATTTTGATCCGCCGCAATGCGCGGGAGCCGGCGATGCCGCTTAATGGTGTCAGCGAGGACAATGCGTGCGTTATTTTTTTCATATCCGCACAGAGGATGGCCTGATCTTGGACCAGGAAGGCACGGAGATGACCGGCCTTGAACAGGCCAGGGAGGAAGCCCTTACCAGCGCCAAGGAACTCGCGACCGAGTTCCCGCCGGGCAGCGGAGGCGTCTCACTGAAATCCGTCGAGGTTGTGGACGAGGTCTTGCGCACCGTATTTTGCGCCCCGATTTTCTGAAGCGCACTGCCCCCGCGTCCGTGCTGCGTTCCAAGGCTGTACGCCAGATACCAGCGCTTCCATCGGTATTTTGAGGGTTCGATGACATCAGACCTTGTGACGTCTCTGATTTATGTCAGCCGAAAGACGGTGCCCGCGCCGAAGAAAGCCGAAGTCATCAACGATATTCTCATGGTGTCGCAGGAACGGAACAAATTTCTGCGGGTTACAGGCGCCCTGTTTTCGGCATCCAGCACATTCGCACAGTTCATCGAAGGACCGAGATTGGCCATTGACTAGCTGATGGAGAGCATCACCCGCGATGCCCGTCACCGCGACGTGAAGGTCGTGTCGGTCAAGGATGATGTTCCATGGAAATTTCCTGACTGGACCAGGGCCTATTCCGGCGATGAAAACTACATGGATCGTCACATCAGACACTTGCTCGAGACGCTTCCTGGCGGGTTGTTCAAGGAGCAGCTCGCACAGATTGAGGCATTGATGGTGGAATTTGGAAAAAGGGCGAAAACGGACCCCGATCGCAGGTCGTGAGAAGCGTGCAATGGTGGGCACGCTTCGCGCGGCATGGCACTAAAACAGGCAAGTCTTATTTTGATGCCTGCGGCCCCGGCGGATCATCGAAATGCGGCCTGTCCAGGGTTTTCAGCAGATAATCCGCGATGGGCAGTCCCGTGATATCCCTCTCCATGTTGGGATAGGCCCCTTCGGAGGTCCCAGGCGTGACATCCTGCACGATGCGGGTGGTCGTGGCCTTTTTCATGTTGTTCACGATCCGCAGATACGCCTCGCGCCGCTTTTCTTCGGGCGCCAGGGCCGTAATCTCGGCCGGCTTGCTGGCGTCCACGACATAGGCCGCTGCCGCGGTGATGCGATAGGCGGTCGAGATTCCCATGTTCTGGCCGGTTTTTGAATCGCGCATGCCATCCGCGTTGCGCCTCAGCGCATAATAGAGCGCGACCCCGTCCTCATGCTCGCGCACACCCTGCTGGCCGCCGTCCTGGGCGAAAGTGTTCTGGGCGTAAATATCGCGCCAGCTGCGATAGCCGCCGATCACCCCCTTGGCATTTCCATCCGCGTCGATGGCCAGCCGGATCCGGCCCTGGTGGAATTCGGCGTCGCCAGCATGGTCATAGAACCAGGCAATGCGCGGCGCATGAAGTTCAGCCACCTGCTCGGTTTCCACCACGCCATTCGCCACTCTGGCCTTCATCTTGGTGTATTGAGCCGTCTTGGCGATGCGATAGGAAAAATCGGTCGTAACAATACCCCGCGCATCCTTAACGATCTTGTCCGGCGAATAGCCGATCTCCAATGTGGCGTCCTTGTCATTCATCGGATCCTGGTTGCCGGAGATCCGGATGACCATCGTGTAAAGGCCTTCCTGCATCTTGTCGTTGGAGCGCATGTCCAGCGTGGCATTGCCATTGCCGCGCCAGGGCGCATCGCATCCCCAGGCGCGATAGAGCGCATTGTCGATGCCTTTTTCTCCATCGGGGCTGACAAAATCATGCGCACCGATCTTGCCGTCCAGGTTGAAGCCGTCGCCGATACGGCTGACAACTTCGGGCTGGCCGGGATCCTGCGCCGCGAACGGGTTGATGTAGGTCTCAATGCCGTGGCGCCAGCCGCGATAGGACATCGCGCGGTCCCAGATCATGAAGCGCGCCTGGTCCGGCGTCTTGGCCTGCTCCAGGCCAGGCAAGGTGGAGACTATCTTTATCTCTTCGGGACTGCGCCAGGGCTGAAAGCTCAAAGCCCTGCGGATTTGCTCGCTATTGGAAAAATGTATGGTGTTGCCATGAATGCAATCCGATCCCGGTTCGATTTCGCCGGCGCGCGCATAGCCCGTTCGACCACCGTAGCGGAATGCGGGTTCGTAGGTGCCCACCACAAAGCCGCGCACCCAAGGCGCGGACACCGCCGGTTGCGAGAGGCAGGCCAGAATTGCGGTAGCGGACGAAAACGCCAGCAGGTGTTTCTGCAAGATCATGCCAGGAGCTCGGTATAGGGGCTCTTGGTTTCCATCGAGCCGCCGCCCCAGCTGTCGACCGAAAGGCCCATGGCCTTCTGCACAGTCAGTCCCACGCGCGACACCGGACTGCCCTCTCCCACGATGTGATGGCCCGTCTTCATCCGCCCGCTGGCGCTGCCAGCGATCAGCACCGGAATGCCGTCCAGTGCGTGGATCTTGGCGAAGGCGACATCGGTGAAGCCATAGACCAGGCTGTGGTCCAGCAGCGTGCCATCGCCTTCCGGTATGGCGTCCAGCTCTTTCAGGAAGGCTGCAAACAGCTCCATGCTGTAGACATTGTAACGCGCCACGCGCGGCTGATACGCCAGCACCGGATCCAACGGCTCCTCATGCGTGGACTGGTGATAGCCCAAGGGATCGCCGGGCACGAACATCTGTGAGCCGGGTTCGGAGATAGAGAGATTGAAGACCCGCGTCTGGTCGGTTGCCAGCGCCAGGGCGCCCAGCCGCGCCATCAACGGCAACACCTTTCGCATGTTGGGCAACGCGCTATTGACCGTCATCTCTTCGGGCGCTGTGGGAATTTCAACCTTGGCTTCGATATCTGGCCGCTTGAGTTCGGCGGCAATTTGCTGCTCGGACTCGCGCACCGAGGTGAAATACTGGTCCAGCCGTGCCTGGTCCGACGCGCCCAAACGCTGTGTCACGCGCTTCCTGTCTTCCGCCACCACCGACAGCACGCTTTGTTGCAGCATGATCTCTGGATTGGGCTTCCAGTCGGTACGGGAGGGATCCTGAAATCCCGACCCGAACAGGCGGGTATACAGCGACAGCGGAGACGCCTCGGCCGGCAAGTTGTTCGGGCCGCCCAGGCTGGAATAGCTCTGCTTGGGATCACCGGCACAGGCCGCCGCGATGGATTTGAACCGCGCACCCCGGCTGATGACGTCGGCGATGGTCTGATCGATGGTTTTGGAATCGAACTGCCCATTCTTGCTGGGCGACATTCCCGTGGCGGACGCGCCGACCCCGGACCAGTGCTGGAAATTCGGATTGTCGTCGATCATGACGCGCGAACCGCTAAACACGTTCATCTTCTGCTTGAACGCTTCCAGCGGCTTGAGCTGCTCTGTGGTCTCATAATTCCGGCCGGCACCCTTGGGCACCCACAGCGACTTCGTCAGCCCCAGGCCATAGAAGAAAGTGTTGAAACGGGTGGGGATACGCTTGCCCGTTGCCGCCAGCGCCTGGCCCTTGTTGTCCAGGAAGCAATCTAGGAACGGCAATCCCATGACAGCCAAAGCACCCTGACAAGTGCCCCTGAGCAAAAATCGCCGGTCAAGTTTCATCGCAAGCTCCTTCGAATTATTGGGAGGCAAGTTTAGTGGTTTTGGCCGCGGCCAATGGCGGTTCGGCATGAAAGAACTCGTCGCTTTGCGTCATGTCCTTGAGCAGGCTGCGCATGCGGTATCCGGAATCCCCGAAAGCCTTGGTGGCCGCCTTGAATTCCCGGGCTTTCACATCTTCGCTGTCCACACCCTTGGCATAAGAATAGAGCTTGCGCGCCACGCAGGCAGGGTATTTGGGATTGTCATGCAGGAAGCGGCCCAAGCCCTGGGCGCCGACAAAGCTCTTGCCTTGGATGGTGGCCGACACATCGATCAACTTGCCGTTTTCGGTGCTGCGGGGACGCCCGATGGTGTCGAAACCCTCCAGGCTAAGCCCGATGGGATCGCTGTGGGTATGGCAGGAGGCGCAGGCAGGATTGGTGGCATGGGCCATCAGCCTTTCGCGCACCGTCTTGAGTGGGTCGTCCGTGTTGTTGACGGCCGAGAAATCCACATTGGCGGGCGGCGTCGGCGTGGGTTCGCACAAGAAAATGTCCATCAGCGCCACGCCACGTTCGGTGGGCGAACTGCGGCCGGGATGGGAGAACATGGAGAGCATGCTGATCTGGGTGACGATGCCGCTGCGGCCCTGCTGGGGCGTAAAGGTCAGAGGAACCCAGTCGGCGTCAAAATCGAACGGCACGCCGTAGATCGCCGCCAGGTTGCGGTTGATATAGGTCTTCGGCGTGGTCATCAGCTCGCGCATGTCGCCATTTTCGTGCAGCGCAAGTGTGATGGCCGTGCGCAAGGTCTCTTCCCGTGCCGCCGCCGCCAGCTGCACGCTCCATTTGGGATAGAGCAGACTGTCCTTGGAGACATTGTCGAAATTGTCCAGTTGCAGCATGTCGGAGAAGAAGGCCCGCATGCCGGTGTCAAGCCGGGGCGACGCCATCAGGCGATCGACCTGGGTTGCAATCCCCGCCGAGGTATCGAGTGCATTTGTCTGTGCCGCTTTCAGCAATTCGGCATCGGGCGTGGTGTTCCAGAACAGGTAGCTCAGCCTGGCAGCGCGGCTGTAAGCATCGAGCGTATAGCCATTGTCACGAGGAACCGCGACCTCGACACGGAACAGGAAGTTGGAAGACTGCAACAGGCTGGCCAGTCCATAGCGCAGGCCCGTGTAGAAACTGCCCGATGCCTTGGTCATGTTCGCGGCTAGTTTCACCCGGCTTTGCAGCTCGTCGCTAGTGAGCGGCCGGCGGAACAACATCCGTCCATAATGATTGAATGTCTGCGCGGCGCAGGCGTCGTCAGGCTGGCTGGCCGAACCGGGCTTGCAGAAAATCAGGCGATCACGCGCCTTTTCGGACGTGGCCTGCACGGCGATGCTGTCGGCCATCTTGGAGTAGGAGTCAAAACCCACCGGTGTGACGGAAAGGATGGCGGCACTGGCCTCGATCAAGCCGCCAATCCGCTTGCCAGGCTCGAAGACGCCTTGCACGACAATATCTTTGCCGAAAATATCGCCAATCGAATTGCGGTATTCCTGTTCCGTCAGCCGGCGCATGCTGACCACTTCGCCCCCGGCAGCCATGGCAGGGAGCTGACCAACGCCCGCCAGAATGCCTGCCGTCAAAATCGCGACCGAAATCCCCTTGCGCATTTGCTCTCCCAAGCCGGCCCGTTGCGCACCAGATCGACCGGCATACACAACGCTTATATCGCAAGTGCAGCATTCAAAGGCCGCATCCTGCGCAACCGTCAGAATGAGCAGTAATTTCTTTCAGGCAAGAGCGATTATAATACGTTGATAAGCATGAATTAATTGCCGCCGGACGTTTGCTCTCCATCAAGACGCGTCCAGTGGCCGGCTGCTTCGCGCGCGACGTTGCCTTTCGATGCCACGGTTAGCGGACCTCGGCCATTTAGTGGCGCCTTCGCGCGGCGATCTTGGCTGTGGCGTTGCCAGAAATGAAGGTGAGACAAAACGTGGTGCGCCTTCCCCATGCGCGAAGCGCACCCTGAAGAAACCAGGCGGCCCGTCGTGAGCGAAGCGAATGGTGGGCCCGCCAGGACTCGAACCTGGGACCTAACCGTTATGAGCGGTCAGCTCTAACCAACTGAGCTACAGGCCCTTACCGAAAGGGGGTATAACAGGATTTTCCGGGCCGCCAACCGCCTCGATTTCGCCCCTGTTTTCGCCCACCCTACCTTCGGATGCTCCCCCAATTTGAAAGAAGCGATCATGAAAAACCGTCTTTTGCTGGGTCTGGCGCTGGGCGCCGCCCTCATCTCCCCGGCCCTGGCCGCCGATCCGGTGCCGCGGACCCTGTCGATGAACGGGCACGGCGAGGTGCGCACCGCCCCTGACGTCGCCACCGTCAATGCCGGGGTCACCACCTCCGCCCCAACCGCCGCCGCCGCGCTGGCCGCCAACAGCAGCCGCATGACAGGGGTGTTCGCCGCGCTGAAGAAACTGGGCGTGGCCGAAAAGAATGTCCAGACCACCGGCTTCAATATCTCGCCGCAATATACCAATGGCGACAATAACAACCCGCGCCGGCTGACCGGCTATCAGGTCAACAACGAAGTGTCGGTGCGGCTGGAGGATGTGTCGAAGGTCGGTGCGGGGCTGGATGCGCTGGTCGCCGCCGGGGCCAACCAGATGAACGGCATCAGCTTTGACATCGCCGCTCCTGCCCCGCTTCTCGTAAGAGCCCGGGCCGATGCCATCGCCGATGCGCGGTCCCGTGCCCAGACCTACGCCGGGGCGGCGGGTGTGAGCTTGGGTGCCATCCTGTCTATCAGCGAAGGCGGCGGCGCCGAGCCGCCCCGGCCCCTGTATAAGGTGATGGCGATGTCCGCAGCTCCAACCCCGGTGGCGGCAGGCCAGCAGAGCGTCACGGCCGATGTCTCGGTGGTATGGGAAATCCACTGACCCTATAATGAGGCCATGACAAACCCCTTCTTCGAAGACTGGACCGCGCCCTATGGCGCGCCGCCGCTGGACCGGATCAAGCCGGAGCATTTTGCCCCCGCTTATGAAAGCGCCCTGGCCGAACATACGGCCGAGATCGCGGCCATTGCGGGCAATCCGCAGCCGGCCAGCTTCGACAATGTCGTGCTGGCGCTGGAAAAAAGCGGGCGGTTGCTGACCAAGGTCGAAGGCGTTTTCTACAACCTCACCTCTTCTGCCACCAACGAAGCGCTGCAGGCGATAGAGATGG
>Ga0209829_10003896_pt1 | contig 10719 bp, 7 predicted proteins | sample C_140205_EF_Meta_FD_187311 | JGI IMG/M metagenome (GOLD analysis project Ga0209829, IMG submission 187311) | Freshwater microbial communities from Lake Croche, Canada to study carbon cycling - C_140205_EF_MetaG (SPAdes) (version 2) | ecosystem: Environmental > Aquatic > Freshwater > Lake... | reverse complement strand
GCCCCCAAAACCCCCAAGCCCTTGCCAAAAGCCTTGAGCGTTGACCAAGCGGTGCAGTTGGCCAACTTTCATGCGCCCCAGCAAAAGTCCAACGAGACCTCTTTTGCGCTGGGCGACTGGTTGGAGGCCAGAGACCGCTTGATGGTGGAGTTGCTCTATGGCAGTGGTTTGCGGGTGGGGGAGATGGTGGGGTTGGACGCTGAGCCCTCCAAAGCGGCCAAAGGTTGGATTGACTTGCCCTCCAAAACAGCCTTTGTGTTGGGCAAGGGCAGCAAGTTCAGAAGTGTGCCCGTTGGCCGTGAAGCACTGGCGGCGTTGGAGCATTGGTTGCGTATTCGGGGGGATTTTCAAGCCAAGGGCAAAGAGAGTTCAAGCGCACTGCTCACTGGGCAGCACGGCACGCGCCTGACTGCGCAGGCCATTTGGGCGCGCTTGCGCGCAAGGGCGCAAGCGGCTGGCTTGAGCACCCCCGTGCATCCGCACATGCTCAGGCACTCCTTTGCCAGCCACCTTTTGCAGTCGAGCTCGGACTTGAGGGGCGTGCAAGAGTTGCTCGGCCACGCCAACATCAGCACCACCCAGGTCTACACGCGCTTGGACTATCAGCACTTGTCACAAATCTATGACCAAGCCCACCCCAGGGCCCAGCGCAAACCCACACCCAAGCCAAAGCCCAAGCCCAAGCTCAAATAGAGACCGTGCTGTTGTCTCGGGTCAGCAGTGGTAGAGTTCACCCTTTGCCCGCAGCCTCTCCCCAAGGAAGGCGCGTGGGGCATGAGACCCTTTTGACGCCCCACATTCCGCCATGAAAACCATCACCTTAAGACCTGGCAAAGAGCGCTCTTTGCTCAAAGGGCATCCCTGGGTGTTTGACACGTCCATTGCCAAGGGGTCAGCCGACGCAGGAGAGACGGTTCGAGTGCACTCCAGTGAAGGGGCTTTTTTGGCCTGGGCGTCTTTCAGCCCGAGCTCCAAAATCAGGGCGCGGGTGTGGAGCTTTGATGAAGCCACCCGCATCGATGAGGGCTGGATGGACACCTTGGTGGAGCGTGCCATTGCCATGCGGGATCGGCTGGAGTGGGCAAGCTCAGGCGTTCGGCTCGTTCACGCCGAGTCCGATGGGCTGCCCGGCCTCATTGTGGACCGCTACAACGACACCTTGGTCTTGCAAATCTCCAGCACCGGGGTGGAGCGGTTCAAGGGGGCCATTGTTCGCTCCCTGATCAAGCACACAGGACTCTCGAAGATTTTTGAGCGATCGGACACGAGCTCCAGAAAACAAGAGGGACTCGAACCCCGTTTGGGGTGGCTGCAGTGGTCGGATCTTCAATCCCTGGCCGCCCCAGGCGTTCTTGCAAAGGCCGACCCCAATGCACTCTCACCCATGGCCTTGCAACCTGGGCCAGGGGCTGAGGCGTTGAGCACACGGCTCACCATCCAGGAGCATGACTGGCAACTGTGCCTGGACATTGAAGCAGGCCACAAAACTGGTTTTTATCTCGATCAACGCGACTCCAGAGCCACTTTGGGCCGCTATGTGGCGTCGTTGGGGCTCTCGCGGGTGCTCAATTGTTATGCCTACACCGGCGGCTTCACGGTCGCGGCCTTGCATGGCATGAAAGCGTCGGGTGCGCTGGCCCAGGGAGGGCATGTCACCAGCGTGGATTCTTCGGCACCTTCATTGGAGATGGGGCGACACAATACAAAGATCAATGGTTTTGACGAGGCCAGTACGACTTGGAGGGTGGCGGATGTGAATGCAAGTTTGCGCCAATTTTTGGAGCAAGGGGAGCAGTTTGACGCCATTGTGCTTGACCCCCCCAAATTTGCACCGACGAGTGTCCATGTGGAGCGAGCGGCCAGGGCTTACAAGGACATCAACCGTTTGGCGCTCAAGCTCTTGGCACCTGGCGGGGTGCTGCTCACTTTCAGTTGCTCGGGCGGGGTGAGTCCTGAGCTTTTTCATCAAATTGTTGCCTCTGCCGGCGCTGACGCCCAGGTCGACGGCTTCATTTTGGAGAGGCTACAAGGGGCGAGCGACCATCCCATGACCCTGAATTTCCCCCAGGGGGACTATTTAAAAGGCTTGGTGGTGATGAAAAAGTGAGGTTTAATGCTCTGTGTTTGATTTGAACCGTGCTTGATCGACAAGGAGATGCCTCGCCAAGGTCTTGGTGTGGGATCATCAGGGTGATTGGGTCTTGATTTTCGGGTTTTGGGACCCATCTATTGTGTTTTGTTATTTGTTGAAAGCGCTTTTATGTTGATTCCTGCCACCATCTTGACCGGTTTTTTGGGCTCTGGAAAAACCACCCTGCTCAAACGCGTGTTGTCTGAAGCCCATGGGCAAAAAATTGCGGTCATTGAAAACGAGTTTGGCGAGGAGAACATCGACAACGATATTTTGCTCTTGGAGAGCAAGGAGCAAATTATCCAGATGAGCAATGGCTGCGTGTGCTGCACCATCCGTGAAGACTTGCGCACGACGCTCACCGATTTGGCGCAAAAGCGGCGCAAAGGCGAGATTGAATTTGACCGTGTGGTCATTGAGACCACCGGTTTGGCCGATCCAGGCCCTGTGGCGCAGACCTTTTTCATGGACGATGAGATTGCGGAGAGCTTTTTATTGGACTCCATCTTGACCTTGGTGGATGCCAAACACGCGGCTCAGCAACTCAACGACCGCCAAGAAGCTCGCCGTCAAGTGGGTTTTGCCGATCAGATTTTCATCTCCAAAGCCGACTTGGTGAGCGAGGATTCTCTGCAAGCCTTGGAGCACCGCTTGAAACACATGAACCCCAGGGCGCCGATGCGGCGTGTGCACTTTGGAGAAGTGGGCATTGCCGATGTCTTTGATTTGAAGGGTTTCAATCTCAACGCCAAGCTCGACATCGACCCGGACTTTTTAACCGATGATCATGCTCACGGACATGACCACCATGACCACGATCATCACGACCATGAGCACCATGACCACGAACATGGCGAGCACTGTGACCACCCCAGTCACCAAGCGCATGGCCACGATGACCATGCTCACGCTCACCATCACCACCATGATGATGACGTCAAGAGCTTTGTTTTCAAATCGAAAAAACCCTTTGATCCCGCCAAGTTGGAAGACTTTTTGGGAGCCATTGTGAACATTTACGGCCCCAAAATGCTACGCTACAAGGGGGTTCTTTACATGAAGGGGACGGATAAAAAAGTCATCTTCCAGGGGGTTCACCAGTTGATGGGCAGCGATTTGGGGCCGGCATGGGGGGTGGGGGAAGAGAAAATCAACAAAATGGTTTTCATCGGAATTGATTTGCCCAGAGATATTTTTCTCCAAGGTCTCGAACAGTGCTTGGTGTGAGTACAATCCGCGCGCCACAAGGGCTTTATTCAACCATCTCGTTGACGGGGCTGCAACGTGCTCACTAGCCTATTGGCCGTATTTTTTGGCTCAACAAAAGGGCGTCCAAACGCCACTGTGGAACGCGAGGAGACAAGCATGACAAAAAAAGTAAATTCGCCCCCAAAGTCCAAGCCAGGCTCAACCGCCAAGGCTGTCACTGCTTCTTCCAAGACGCCTCAAACCAAAGTGCCACAGAAGACGCTTGCCAAAACACCCGCCAAGACTGCTGCAAAGACACCCGCGAAAGCATCCTCCAAGACCCCTTCTAAACCCGTGAAGGCGCCAGTCAAAACTGCTGTCAAAGTAACTGCGAAGGGTCCAGCGAAAGCACCGGTCAAATCACCCGTCAATGCAAAAGTGAAAGCACCGACTGCTGCACCGGCAAAGACGCTAGCCAAAGCTCCCGCCAAGACGCCTGCAAAAACTGCCGCCAAAGCGCCGGTTCAAGTGGCCGCCAAGCTGCCAGTGAAGGCCCAAACCGCGGCAAAAGCGCCGCTCAAAACGCCAGCAAAAGCACCCCTGAAGTCGCCAGTGAAAGCGGCTGTCAAAGTGGTGTCCAAAGCCAACCAACCAGTGCCAGCCAAAGTGGCCGCAAAATCCACAGCCCAAGTGCCTGCCAAAGCTGTGCTCAAAGCGCCAGCCAAGGCTGTGCCTGTTGTGGCACCCAAACCCGTGCCTGTGGCTCCCAAGCCTTCCAACCATGCTGTTCGCCCACCGGCCACCCCGCCCTTGAAGCCCTCGGTTCAGGGGCCCAAAGTGGTCGCGGGTCAAACCATTGTGCAGCCACAAAACAAAAAATCCTCCCGAGGCGCGAAAGCGGCCTCGATGGTTCCTCCTCCTCCCTTGGCTGTGGTGTCCACCAATGCGGCCAAGTCTAGTTTTGGGCCTGCTGATGCCCCTTCTCTTCCGTCTGTGATTCCCGTGATACCTAAAAAAGATAGCAAACTGGCCAACAATTGGAAAACCAAACCCGTCGCTGAGCTCACCGATGCAGAGGTGATTGCCATGCCAGACGCCGAGTACATGAACGATACTCAAATGGCGTTTTTTCGCTTGAAACTCTCGCAGCTCAAGCAAGACATGCTCAACAACGCCGGCCAAACGACTGAGAACTTGCGCGAAGATACCGTGGTGGTGCCCGATCCGGCTGATCGGGCCACCATCGAAGAGGAGCATGCGCTAGAGCTGCGCACCCGCGACCGGGAGCGCAAATTGCTCAAGAAAATTGAGCAATCCATTCAGCGCATTGACGCGGGTGACTATGGCTACTGCGATGAAACGGGCGAGGCCATTGGCGTGGGTCGCTTGCTGGCCAGGCCCACGGCCACGTTGTCACTCGAGGCGCAGCAGCGCCGTGAGCTCAAACAAAAAATGTTTGGTGATTGATCCACTCTAGGCATGCCCAACGGCTCTCTCGAACAATAGCCCGATTGCTGCCTGGGTCCGCGTGCAGGAGCCATGCCTGTGATCGAACCCCTTCATCCTGGGTGGAGCGCTTGCCGCGGCAAGTCTTCTCCTTGAAGTCACCGCTTTGTAGCCCTCACGGCTTGGTGAGGTTTGCAAGACCGTGGTGGCGAGGGCTCTCGGCCTCCACGGCCCCAATGGTCGAAAAAATACCTCAGCTTGGGGTGTGTTCAATCGACGCTTTTTGGTTTGAGCTTGAGCGCCCGAGTGTCTGAGTCACGCGACAAGCATGGAACGCAAACCACCACTTTGCCGAAATCCTTTGGCATTGTTCTTATTCATCTGTCACATGCAGTTGTTTTCCTAAGTCCTTCATTTTTAACGATATTAATCTCAATGAATTCTTTGAAATCAGGCTAAGTCATTGATTTCATTGAAAAAAGCAATAAATACCTGTTGCGAAATTTATAATTCCTGATACAGTGCAATAAAGTGCAATTAAGTGGGAAAAAGTTTATACTTTTTAACCCATGGAGGAGGCGTTGTTGGTGCCTTCGATTTGCAGCGCTTTTTGTCGTGTCATTCAAAGGGAATTCATTACCGTGTTTCAAGGTGCATCATCGCTGAGTCTAGACGGCAAGGGTCGGTTATCCATACCGACTCGGCACCGCGACGTGCTCGCGGTCAATGCGGCCTCGCAACTCACCATCACGCGTCACCCGCACGGCTGTTTGATGATGTTCCCCCGCCCCGAATGGGAGCAGTTCAGGGCGCGAATTGCCGCCTTGCCCATGGATGCGCAATGGTGGAAGCGGATATTTTTAGGCAACGCCATGGATGTGGAGATGGACGGCACCTCTCGCGTGCTGCTTTCGCCCGAGCTCAGGCACGCCGCCACGATCGAGAAAGAAGTGATATTGCTCGGGATGGGGAACCATTTTGAGATTTGGGACAAGAGCACGTACGAGTCCCAAGAGGCCTTGGCCATGAAAGCACAAATGCCCGATGTGTTCAAAGAATTTTCCTTTTAAGCTTGATGGAGCAAGACACATGGACGCACAACACCGTGTTGTTGCACGAGGCGGTCGATGCCTTAGAGGTGCAGCGTTCGGGCGTGTTTGTCGACGCCACCTTCGGCCGGGGTGGACATTCGGCGCTTGTTCTCTCCAAGCTCAATCCGATGGGGTCCTTGATCGCTTTCGACAAAGACCCAGAGGCGGTGCAGGCAGCCCAACGCATTCAAGATCCGCGCTTTTCGATTCGGCACGAGGGCTTTGTGCACTTGGCCGATTTGCCGCGTGCGAGTGTGGCGGGTGTGCTGATGGATCTGGGGATCAGCTCGCCACAGATCGACAACCCACTGCGTGGATTTTCATTTCGCTTCGACGGGCCCTTGGATATGCGAATGGATCCGACTCGGGGCGAGCCATTGAGTGCTTGGCTCGAGCACGCAGACCAAGACAAGATTGCGCAGGTGATACGTGAGTATGGAGAAGAACGGTTTGCTGTATCGATTGCAAAGGCGATTGTTGCTCGCCGACAAGAACGGGGCACTCCTCAAACCACCGCAGAGTTGGCCCAACTCGTGGCTGGCGCGGTCAAAACCCGCGAGTCGGGCCAGGATCCTGCAACGCGCACATTTCAGGCTTTTCGGATTTTCATCAATGGCGAGCTTGAAGAGTTGCAACAAGCGTTAGAGGCGAGTTTGAATATTTTGGAGTCAGGGGGCAGATTGGTGATCATCAGTTTTCATTCGCTTGAAGATCGAATTGTCAAACAATTCATTGCCAAGCATTCGAAAGCGCCTTATGACAGGCGTGCGCCCTTTGCTGTCCCTCAAATCATGCAGCTCGAGAGCATTGCCCGCGTCAAGCCAAGCGACGAAGAGATCAAGCGCAACCCGCGTGCGCGTTCGGCCATCATGCGCGTGGCCCAGAAGATAGCTAGCCCTGAGGGGGTTCGCTCATGACAAGACTCAATGCATTGCTCTTGATTGCGGTGTTGTGCAGTGCTTTTTATTTGGTGCGAACCCAATACGATTCAAGACGCTTGTACACCGAGTATGACCACGCCCGCTCCGAGTCCAGACGGCTGGACTTGGAGAGAGAACGGCTCGAAGTCGAGCGCCGGTCTCAGGGAACTTCTCTGAGGGTTGAGAAAGTGGCCAAAGAGCAGTTGCACATGAAAAACGTGACACCTGCCATCACACAGTATGTGCTCGAGCCCGCTCAAGTGCTGGCCCATGGTGCGAAGTCCACCTCTGAGCCCAAAGCCACTCCCCGGGCCATGCCCCAGACCGCTCCCAATGTGGCGCCAGCCAACGCAACCCACACCGACCCACCCATGAAAACCCAAGTGGCGGGTTCACTGGCACTTAAAAACGAGAGCAGCTCTCGGATCGACATACCATGAGTCGAAAAAGCGTGCAATTCACCTCCAGCCCCTTGCTTGCGAGCAAGACGCCCATTTGGCGCAGCCAATTCATTGTGGCGCTCATTGCTCTGGGTTTTTTAGGATTGATTGTTCGCGCGGCTTTTGTGCAGGTCATTGAAAACGATTTCTTCAAACGACAAGGTGTGGTGCGTTTTGTGCGGACCCAAGACATTCCTGCGGATCGCGGCAAGATCTTTGATCGCAATGGTCAAATTTTGGCCTCCAGTGTGGCGGTGCCCAGTATCTTTGCCACCCCTGAAGACCTCGACCGAGATCCCGTCAAGATGGCGCAATTGGCCAAGCTCTTGGAGATGACCCTGCCAGATTTGCAAAACCGCACCAAGGATGAAGACAAGGGATTCGTATGGCTCAGGCGCATGGTCGATGAGCCCATGGCCGATCAAGTCAAGGCCCTCAAAATCAAGGGCATTGGTGTGCGCAAAGAGTACAAGCGTATCTATCCCGAGGGTGAGGCCGTGGCGCATGTGGTGGGTTACACCACCATCGAGAACAATGGACAAGATGGAGCAGAACTCACGTTCAATACCAATTTGACGGGCCACAAGGGATCGAGGCGCATCATTAAAAATCGTTTTGGTGAAGCCGTGGAAGACATGGGCCAAACACTGGCCCCTGTGGATGGCCAAGACTTGCAATTGAGCATCGACTCCAAAGTGCAGTACTTTGCCTATCAAAAGCTCAAAGATGCAGTGGTTGGACACAAAGCCATCGCCGGCAGCATCGTGGTGCTCGATGTGAACACGGGGGAAGTGCTGGCTTTGGCCAATTACCCCAGCTTCACCCCCAATAGCCACACCAATTTGACCGGTGCACAGTTGAGAAACCGGGCCATCACGGACACCTTCGAGCCAGGCTCCACCATGAAGCCCTTTGTGGTGGGTTTGGCCCTGGAGCAAGGCATTGTCACGCCTGACACCATCATTCAAACAGGGGGGGGCAAGTTGGCCATGGGGGGATTCACGATTCGAGACGACTCTCCCAATGGGGCCATCTCGGTGAGGCAAGTGATTCAAAAGTCCAGCAACATTGGCGCAGTCAAGATCTCTCTTCAAATGCCGCCTCAACAACTGTGGGGCATGTTCACCCAGGTGGGTTTTGGACAAAAGCCCCAGGTGCCCTTTCCCGGCTTGGTGGGGGGCAAGCTCAGGTCTTACAAAACTTGGCACCCCATAGAGCAAGCCACCATGAGTTATGGCTACGGCTTGTCGGTGAGTTTATTTCAGTTGGCCCATGCCTACACCCTATTTGCAAGAGAAGGGGAGATCATTCCGTTGTCGCTCATGAAGCACAATGAGCATGTGGCTGGCGTGCGGGTCATCTCCAAGCAGCATGCCGATGAGGTGAGACAAATGCTGCACATGGTCGCGGGTCCTGGTGGGACTGCGCCCAAGGCACAAACCATGGGCTATTCGGTCGGCGGCAAAACCGGCACGGCGCACAAAGTGCAAGGCAATGGGTACAGCAACAAATACCGTGGGTTTTTTGTTGGCATGGCCCCGATTGAAAACCCGCGCATCATCGTGGCCGTGATGATTGATGAGCCCACCGACGGATTTTATTTTGGCGGAGACGTGGCCGCTCCCGTGTTCAGTCAAACCGTGCAACAAGCGCTCAGGGTCATGGGCATTCAGCCCGATATGCGGGTCAAGCCCCAAGTCGTGGCCAAAGCCGAGCCGGAGTCATTTTGATGCAATGCCTGCAGTCACCTCAAGCGGCGGCCGATTGGCTCCAGTCCATGGTGGTCAAGTGCGTGCCAAGTGAAGATTCATCGCGCCTCGCGACGCTCCAAACGGACTCCAGAGCCCTTCAAACGGGCGATGTGTTTTTGGCCTATGCGGGTCGCAGGCATGACGCCCGCTCCTTGGTGCCTCAGGTACTCGCACAAGGCGCGCGAGCGTGTTTGGTCGACTTGCAAGACGCGGACCCTTTGAAGCAAGGCGAGTTGGGCCAGATTTTTCCGGGTGTGAGTGATGAAACCTGCGCGGCCTTGGTCCAAGACACACGGGTGGCCTTCATGCCTGACTTGAAGTCATCCCGGGGTTGGGTCGCTGCACACTATTACGGCAACCCTTCACACCAACTCAAAGTCTTGGCGGTCACGGGGACGAATGGCAAAACCACGTGCACATGGTGGTTGGCCCAAGTCTTGGCCAAGCTCGGCGGGCGCTGCGCCCTGGCAGGCACCTTGGGGTTGGGTGAGCTGGAGTGGCAAGCCGCGAAAGTGGGGCAGGGCCATGAGGCTGCTTACCGCCTCAAGCCGTTGCACTCGCAACAGGCTTTTGGTGCGCATGTCCTTGGCGGTCTCACCACCTTTGAAGCCAACGAGTTGCAGCATGCCATGCACTTTTGCCGCTCAGAGCGCTTTACGCACATGGCCTTGGAGGCCTCCTCGATTGGATTGAAAGAAGGGCGCTTGAGTGGTACACAAATCGAAGTGGCCATTCTCACCAACCTCACGCAAGATCACTTGGACTATCACGGTGACATGGTGTCTTATTGGCAGGCCAAGAAGGCGCTTTTTGCAGAAATGAACCCCAAAGCCGTGGTGATCAATCTTGACGATGCACACGGATTGGCCTTGTACTTGGAGTTGAGACTTGCCAGGCAAAGTGGAGCACAGATGAAGCCCCACCCACAAATAGTCGCCTACACCAACGAGGTGGAAAAAATTCGCCAAGCGCTGGCTGGCTCCGCCATGGCAAGTCTTGCTGGTCTTGCCCATGTCAATGTCGATTCGCTTGTCAACGACATTTTGAGCGCAGACCACATTGCCCTCCGTGACGATGGCACCTGGGCTTTTGAGCTGAGTTGGCAAGGCCAACGCGCGGCCTTTGAGCTCAAGGTTTTGGGTCGCTACAACGTGAGCAACTTCTTGGCCGTGCTGGGCTCCTTGTTGGCACTCGGTGTGGATTGGCAACAAGCGCTTTCGCATTGTGAAGAGTTGCAGGCGGTGAGCGGTCGCATGCAGCGCATGGCACGAGAAGGCACGCCCACGGTGGTCATCGATTATGCCCACACGCCTGATGCGTTGACGCAAGTCCTCACCTCGCTGCAAGAGATCACCAAAACGCAAGGCGCCAAGCTATGGTGTGTGATGGGTTGTGGAGGCGAGCGAGACCGCTCCAAGCGAGGCTTGATGGGACACGCAGCCCAGACCCTGGCCGATCATGTGGTGCTCACCTCGGACAACCCCAGGCATGAAAACCCGCTCGCCATCATCGAAGACATTGCATCGGGCATGACCCCAGAGCGTGCCCACCGTCAGGTCGACAGACAACTGGCCATCGAATGGGCCCTCTCGAACGCCGCGCAAAAAGACTGGGTCTTGGTGGCCGGGAAAGGGCATGAATCCTACCAAGAGGTGTCGGGTGTCAGGCTGCCCTTCAGCGATCACGACGTGGTGGCCAGGGCCTTGGAGCGTGAGCGCGCCAATCGCGCCAGTCGCTCACCCCTTTGCACAA
>Ga0209829_10003894_pt1 | contig 10721 bp, 10 predicted proteins | sample C_140205_EF_Meta_FD_187311 | JGI IMG/M metagenome (GOLD analysis project Ga0209829, IMG submission 187311) | Freshwater microbial communities from Lake Croche, Canada to study carbon cycling - C_140205_EF_MetaG (SPAdes) (version 2) | ecosystem: Environmental > Aquatic > Freshwater > Lake... | reverse complement strand
ATTTCCGCCCCGGACACGAAACCTACCCTGTCTATCAGCAATCCGAACCGTTGCGGGTGGTTGAAAACGCGGTGCGCTGGCTGGGACAACAGATCCGCGAATCTCGATAACCCATCACAGGCCCCGAGTTTGTCCCAGATAAAAATCTCAAGGTTCAAACCCAAGGGCCGCAGTCGAAACGAGGGCGGATAAAAACAACCGCCCCCTCAAATTCAACCTGCTCAATCCGGCAGATTCACCAACTTGAGGGCCCCAATGCCACCCGGATTCCAAGCGGTGAAGATGACATAAACCTCGGTGGACCGTCCGCTCTTGCGAATATACCAACAGGCGTCATGCATGTGATCGGCGAAAGCGTAGCCCAAGTCCTCCTTTGGCCGGAGAATGCTGACGATCGACTTGGTTTTCAGATTGAGAATCATTAACGGACCCGGCTTCTGCTTGGCTCCATCCAGGCAGGCCGCCAGCGCATAATCCCCCCACATATCCACGTCGCAGAGGAGGGTTCCCGGGGGCAAAGCTCCAATTTCCAGAACCTTCTCCTTGGAAATCGACCAGCGTTTAAGCTGCCCTTCCGGCCGGGCCGAAACAAGGATGTCTTTGCTCTTGGGATCGTAAGTGATGCCGTGGGGAGTGTGGGAAAAATCAGGACCGCCGTAGACCTTCCCCTCGAAGGCAAAGGGCTCCACCATCGCCGGCATGAAATAATCGCGCCCGTAACCATCCGTGATAAACAGGCGATTACGCCCGGCAAAGGCCACGTCCGTGGGGTGATAGTTTTTGCCGTCGGCATAGGGTCCGATATGCGGCCGCGTCAGAATCTGCGGATTAAGAAAGGTCGTGTCGGTCAGATAAACCTTGTCACCCTCGTTATCGGCAGCGGCGATCAACGGCAATTTGCCTTTGCGCGGGAGAATATCCGCACCATGGAGATTGTTCTGGGCAAACGCGACGTCACCCCGCACAACCCAGGAATTGCGGAGTTGATTGCTGAAACCCACCCAACCGACATGGCGCAGCCCCCAATAGACCACGTCCTGCCCGGCATCGACGATCAGCGTGCCGTGTGCCCCCTTCAATTCGGCCAGCGCCTGGGGCGGTACCGGGACGGCATCGGTCGCGGCAACAAACTTCCAGAAGCCCTGCCCGCTGAAAGCGGGTCTTCCGGCCAGGCGGGCGGGGGCGGCGACGGGCCCGCTCTTCTCCATGACGATGGGCATGGGGTTAACTGGAACGGGGACGCCGTTGGAGTGAGGTTCCGCAGAGTCGTGGGCGAAAGTGGCAGTGGCGGAACAGAGCAGCGCAAAGGCTGCGGCGCGTATGAATTTCATGCAATTTAATAGGTTGTAGCTGCGACTGGAACGGGTCCGGGTAAAATAACGAACCCTCTCCCGAAGGCAAGAAAAGAACCGGAAGAAACAAAGCGGCGGAGCCTTGCTTGATTGGCGTTGGCTTTATCGCGCCAGGGCCCGAAGCAGCGCCTGAGCCTGAGCATGATCGGGCTGAATCTTCAACGCCCGGCGCGCCGCCTCCCCCGCCTCCTCAATCCGCCCTGCCTGAGCCAAGATGACTGCCCGGGCGTAAACGGCCCGCGGATCGGCGGGATTGGCCGACTCGGCCCGGACAAGAGTTTCCAACGCCTGTGCAACATCCCCCTTGCCGCTGTAGGCCAGCCCCAAGTTATACAAGGCCCGGTCATGGCGGGGATTCAATCGCACTGCGGTGTTCAGGGCGGCGATGGTTTGATCGGTGTCTCCCACCTCATTCCACGCCAGCCCCAGCCGGTAGAAATTTTCCGCCTCCTTGGGCGCCAGACGGCAGGCGGCTTGGATTTGGGCAAGGGCGTTGCTGGATTGGCCTGCGAGACTCAAAGCCACCGCGTAATCCAAATGGAAAGGTGGTGAATTGGAATCCCAGGAAATCGCTTTGGCATAATGCGCCAAGGCCGGTTCCATCGCGCCCCGGGCCAGTTTCCAGACGGCATATTGCGCCTGCCCGGCGGGCTGATCGGCATTGTTTCGCAATGACTGCTCAATCTCCCCCGCCACCGGGGAATTGGTTTCCAGAACCGCGCGCAAAGCCCAACCCGCTTCAAAACGAACACTGCGGATGGGATCAAGCAGGCTCTTGCGCAGCAGGCCTTCGACACCGGGCGTTTGTGTTTCCACCAAATGCGCCAGAGCTTGCACCGCCTTGACGCGCACCAAGGGGCTGGGATCCTGCAAGAGATTGGCCAACGCCGCAAAGACCCGCGTTTCCTGCGCCCAAGGTTCCAAAAGGCCGGCGGCCACTCCCTTCCAGTAAGGAATTTCATTGGTGGCGAGCAGCTCCATCAAGGGATTGACAGCTGAAGCGCGGCCCTGACGGGCCTGGGCCATCCAGCCGGCACGGCGTTGGGAATGACGGTCCATTTTAGCCCCATACCATTTTTCAACCGCCGCCTGCGACCAATCGTTGCCATTCTCCTTATGGCATCGATTGCAAGCGTTGGGAATTCCAAACTCCCGCGTGAGCCGCGGATCAGGAATAGTCAATCCGTGGTCGTGCCGCGAGTGCCGCTGCATATAGACGGTCTGAGGCATATGACAATTGACACACTCACCTCCGGTTTCTTTTATGTCGGCGGGATTATAGGCTTTGAGGAGGCTGTTGGTGGATTTGCCGGCCGAGTCATAGCCGAAAACCTTGTGATGGCTGTGAGTGACGGGATTAATGACCGGGGCATTGGTGACGCCGCCGCCATGGCAGCGAAGGCACAAAAAATTGCCGGGCAGAAGGGTTTTCGCACTGTGCGGTTCGTGGCAGTCCCCGCACTTGACTCCGGCCGCATGCATCCGGCTCCCAAGAAAAGAGCTCAATTCGTAATCCTCCTCCCGAATCTGACCGTCAGGATAAAACGTGTCCGAACCATCCACCGTGGCCAGGGCAAACCGGTCAAGAAACCGGTCTCCGGGCTGGAAATCACCGGTCAATTCAGAGCGCCGAGAGTGACACGAGCCGCATGTATCAAGCATCTGCTCCGCGCTGAACTTCTTCACCGTCGGATCCGGTCCGTTGCCCGCGGGATGCCCTGAGCGCCACTCCACGTGGGCCCTCATGGGTCCGTGGCAGGATTCACAACCAACCGACGGCTCGGCCATGGTGGTGTGATAGGCGTCGACAGCCAGGTCATAGTTCTTCCGAAGCCGGGTGTTGTGGCAGGCAGCGCAGGTGGAATTCCAATTCATCCCCCGCCCTGTCCAGTGTCCCCACTCTCCGGGCATACGGTCCTCCGCCCCATAGACATTGAACCACTCGTTATGCAGCGGATCATAGGAAGCCTCGTGCGTTTGAAAACGGCCGCCCGGCAGAGCGGTGAGAAACTGGCGAAGCGGCTCATGGCCAATGACGCGATCCACAGCAAAGGCTTCCCGCCGCCCATTCAACCCCGCCGCAACAATCACCGGCCGGCCATTGGTTTGCCGGACTTCCGTGGTTTGAGTTCCATGCTTGAAACTCCTCGCCGGATCAAAGGCCGGGGCGTCCAGATCAGCCCGAAGAGTCCGCTCGGCCAAACCGTGATGACTTTTAGCCCAAGCGTCATAATCAGCCGCGTGGCAGTGCCGGCAACTCTTTGAACCGGCATAGGCCCCAAAAGAAGTTGCGGATCCTCCTTCCGGGCTTGGATAATTGTTAGGACTTGTATCCGCACCGAGCGCCCCACGGAGCCAGAATGCCGCCGCCAACAGCAGCACCCCCGACCCGCGTTGCTTTATCCAAGACAGCATGATCTCCTGAATCGACGGCGGAGGGAAATCGGGGGACGCCCCGCCCCGGGCATCAGCCCACGCCGATCCGCTTGCCCGCCTTGCGGCTCTGGTATTGGGCTTTGATCCACTTATAGGTCTCCGCCAACCCCTTGTTCAGGGTCGTGTCGGGCTCCCACTTCAGTGTTTGCTTGATGAACGTATTGTCGCTGTTGCGCCCCGCCACCCCCTTGGGTGCGCCCAGATCATACTTGCGGCTCATCTTCACCCCCGCAATCTTTTCAATCTTCGAGAGCAGCTCGTTAATCGACACCAGCTCGCTTGAACCCAAATTGATCGGCGTGGCGATCAGCTCGTCGCTGTGCATGATCTTGTCTATGCCCAGAACACAGTCGTCGATATACATGAAGCTGCGGGTCTGCGAACCGTCACCCCAGATCATGATTTCCTTGCTTCCGGTGTCCTGAGCCTGAATGACTTTTCTGCACAGGGCGGCGGGGGCCTTCTCACGCCCCCCGTCCCAAGTGCCGTGCGGGCCGTAGACGTTGTGGAAGCGGGCGATGGCGGTTTTCATGCCCCGCTCGTGCCAATATTCCTCGCAGAACATCTCGGACACGAGCTTCTCCCAGCCGTAACCGCGCTCCGCCATGGCAGGATACGCATCGGTCTCCTTGAGGGCCCGCACCTTGGGATCCTGCTGCAGCAGGGTGTTGTAGGCGCAAGCCGAGGAGGAAAAGAAATAGCGTCGGGCCCCGGCCTTGTAGGCAGCCTCGATCATGTGGGTGTTGATTAGGATACTGCGCAGGCATTCCACCCGGAACCGCTCGATGAACCCCATGCCACCCATGTCAGCGGCCAGATTGTAAACCTCCACAGCCCCTTCACACACGCGGCGACAGTTCAACTCCTCGCTCACATCCAGACAGAGGTTCTCCACCCCGGGCACGTGAAGATACCATTCGTAGAGCGGTTTCTTGTCCACCGCGCGCAGGTTGGTGAAACCCTTTTTGTGAAAATAAAGGGCCAGGTTGCCGCCGATAAACCCACCGGCACCGGTGATGACAATCACATCGCTTTTCTTGAGCGGAGCATCCTTCTCCACGATTCGCTTGGTCGCATGCATATTAATTCAAATCCGATACAATAACCGCCCACCGGGCGACCGGTGTCTCCAGCGCCAGACATATTTGCCTGACTCCAAAGGAAATAATGATGCTTGATTCTAGACAAACCACCGGCGAAAAGGCAACCCAACAATCCGACACCGCAACAATGCGGACTGCTTTGGCCCATGCGCAAGGATCAATCGCAAGCCCCTCGGGGGCGGCACCCATGGTTTTGCGGCTTAGTCCCAAACCTCCGGTCCGAAGATCGTGATCCCGACCGCTCCGTTGGAGCCTATCTGGCCGCCGCACCGGCGATGCTCAGGGCCAGCTCGATTTCGTCCGACACCTTGTCCTCGGCCTGCCCGGGGTTGATGTTAAACTCGCTGCGTTTGATGGTGAAATTGGAGCGGATCACAAGCAGATCACCCTTCATGTTCGGGACACGATTGCCCAGCTTGTCCTTGAGATAAGACATTTTCACCGGGATGATCAACTCCTTGGAAACATCCTTGCAAGTGAAGGAGCCCACGGCCTCGCCTGTCGTGACATCCCCGGAGGTCTTCAGATTGCGCAGCGCCTTCACCTCAAAGCTCAACTCAGGATACTTCGCCGCATGAATCCATTTCTCACCGTGCAGATGGCTGTTCATCATCGCGTTTGGCACGGTGATCGAGCTGCTGGCGATGACGATCTTGCCCCGGGTATCAGCCGGCTTTTCGGGATCGAATAGGATTTTGCCCGTGATGCCGTTGGCGCTGCCGCTGATGGCTTCGAGGGGGGCATCGAGCTTGAATGCGGCATTGTTGACGCCTTTGGGGTCCTTGAAGTCGAACGATTGCGGGGCGGCCACCGCACTGAGAGTGAGCGCAGCGAGAGCAGCGACGGAGAACACATTGGTTTTCATCTTGGTTAGGCTTGGGATCATTTTGATTTTGTTTTTCTGGTTTGGAATAAAAAAGAGGCACCGGCAAATATTGCGGCAACCGTCCCGGAAGCCGCGAGAAAATCCATGCCTGGAACAAATTTCCTCTCGTAGACCACACCTTCGATGCCCGTGACCGGGTCCGCGCTTTTCAAGGGGATACTGTTTTTGGTCCAGCCGCGATTGGCTCCGGTGAGCACCCACACTCCAGCTGCCAGAAGCAGAGTCGCCAGACTTAACATCCTGAAAAGGTTTCGCATGCCTGCTGTCAACCCGCTCAGTCCAGATCAAAGACCAGCACCTCGGAGGATTCGATGGCCTTGAGTTTCAAGTCCACCGGACCGCTGAGCGCCGCCGCGTCTCCAGCCTCAAGCCTTTGGCCGTTGAGTTCCACCCGCCCCGCCGCCACATGGACCCAGGCGTGGCGCCCGGAACGCTGGCCATGGCTGACGCTCTCGCCATTGGCCAGCTTCGCGAGGAAAAAATCCGCGTCTTGATTGATGGCAATCGACCCTTCCCGGCCCGAGCGGCTGGCCACCAAGGTCAAAGTGCCGGTGGCCGCCCGGGCAAAGGACTTCTCCGCATATCGAGGCTTGGCCCCTTTGTGATCCGGCTCAATCCAGATCTGCAGGAGATGGACCGGTGCGCTGTCTGAAGGGTTGAACTCACTGTGCTGGATGCCCGTGCCGGCCGCCATATATTGAACCTCCCCAGCCCCGATCTTGCGGCCGTTGCCCATCGAGTCCTTGTGCTCCAGCTCCCCGCTCAACACATAGGTGAGAATCTCCATGTCCCGATGTGGATGGGTGCCAAACCCGCCGCCGGGCGCGACCACGTCGTCGTTGATGACGCGCAAGCTGCGGAACCCCATCCAGCGCGGATCATAATAGTCGGCAAAGGAAAAAGTGTAACGGGTGTTGAGCCAACCATAGTCGGCATGCCCCCGTTCGTTGGCTCTTCGCAGATTCAACATGGCAGCAGCATAGTGCGGGAAAAGATCGGGGCCAACACATTGTTTCCTGCGCACACAGTGAGCGAGTATCGCCGGGCGCTGGAACCGGACACGCCGCTACCGACCTTTTCCATGAAGGACTTTCCCGAATGCCGAGGCCCGATTTCTTGTTCGGTCCGATGCGCTGCTGATCAGGCATGATGAAACATGGCAGTCCTGTCTCGACCACGATCACCGCCCGGGGAATCGTGGGGGACGATTGCCGCACCGGTTGCGTTTTTTAGATGCAACAGGGTGGTGCTGAATGCTTTGAATTCAGCACTTGGGGTGCCAAGCGCGGGGGCCCCTCCCCCTCTGAAAAAAGGCGGCGCCCCCGGCTGTCAGCCCGGGAAATATCCGATCAAATGACCCTCACCAGATCAGAGGTCTCGTAGCGCACCTTTGCAAGGGCGGCATACTTGTCGTCAGCCGCGCGATAACCCAGTGCGCAAGCCACCACGGTCTTATAGTCCCCGCCTTCCAACCCGAGAATCCGGTCATACTCAGCCGGATTGAGCCCCTCCAACGGACAGGTGTCGACCCCCAACACGGCGGCGGCGGTCATGAGGTTGCCCAAGGCGATATAAGCCTGGCGTGCCGCCCATTCATGAGCAACCCGACCCCGAGGACCATTGACAATATCCCCGACCATCATGCCGCGGTACATGCTCAGCGCCTCGGCCGGGATGCCGCGGATCTGGGTGATGCGCTGGATGAGTTTGTCCACATCCGCCTCGGTCATTTTGGTGCGCGCGGTGAACACCACATAATGGGAGGAATCGGTGACCTGCGACTGGTTCCAGGAATGCGGCCGGAGGGCGGCGCGTTTGGCCGGGTCGGCCACAATCAGAAACTGGTAAGGCTGAAGGCCGTAGGAGGAAGGCGTGAGCACCAGGGTCTGCTCCAAGGCGGACCAGATGCCGGCGGGGATTTTTCTGGCGGCGTCAAACACCTTGGTGGCGTAGCGCCAGTTCAGGGCCTCGAGAATGCGTTGATGGGATTCGTTGCTCATAGTCGGTGAATGCTTAAAATTTCCGCCGCAAGCACCGGTTTCTTGAACCAACAGCCTGCGGACGCCCGCATCTTAACCTTTCCCATCGGCTCGGTCCAAGACTTCGTCACTTTAAATTTGGAAAAAGACCATCCTACCGGCAAACTGCCGGGACAACCTGATGAACCGGCCTGGCCAAAAATCCCATCTCAAAGCACTCGACTATTCGGTCGTTCAGCAATGCATGCACTGCGGCCTCTGCCTGCCTTCCTGCCCGACTTATGATGCGACCCAGCTCGAACGCCACAGCCCAAGGGGCCGAATAGCCCTGATGCGCGCCATCGCCGACGGCCAACTGGAGGCGACCAAAACTTTCGGTGAGGAAATGTATTTCTGCCTGGGCTGCCTGGCCTGCCAAAGTGCCTGTCCCGCCGGTGTGAATTACGCGGAATTATTCGAGCGCGCCCGGGCCGATGTGGAAGGGAGCGGCGTGCTGCGCCATTCGAGGCGGAACCTCCTTCGCGCAGTGGCGCTGCGCTGGCTTTTTCTGGACTTGCGACGCCTGCGCCTGCTGGGCCGCCTGCTCAGACTCTACCAAGCCTTGGGGCTGCAGGCTCTGACCCGCCGAAGCGGCGTCTTAAAACTGCTCCCGGCCAGACTACGGGCGCTCGAAGCCCAGACCCCTCAAGTCCAACCCCGGTTTTCCGCGGATTTGATCCCGCCGCTCACTCCCGCGTCCGGTCGGAAAAGGTTTCGCGTGGTTCTGCTGACCGGTTGCGCCCAGGACCTGATCTTCAGCGACATCAACCGCGACTCCGTGGAGGTGCTGGCTCGCAACGGTTGCGAGGTGGTCACCCCGGCAGAGCAGAACTGCTGCGGCTCGATTTTCGCGCATAACGGGGAATGGACGGCGGCCCAAACACTCGCACGCCGCAATCTTGACCAGTTCTCCCCGGACCAGTTTGACGCGATCATTTCCAACGCCGGCGGGTGCGGGTCGCACCTGAAGCATTTCTCCACACTGCTGGCGGATGATCCCGATTACCGCCAGCGGGCCGCACTCTGGGACAAAAAGGTCAAAGACCTACACGAGTGGCTGGTGGAAATCAGGTTCCAATCTCCCACCGCCCCGATGACACGACATGCGCCGGCAACGGGAGCGGACAATCAGGATTCGGGATCACGCCGGCTGGTGACTTATCATGAATCCTGCCACCTCTGTCATGGCCAGAAAATAACGTCCCAGCCGCGCTCCGTGCTGCGATCCATTCCCGGCCTTCAGCTCGTGGAACTACCCGAAGCAACCTGGTGCTGCGGCAGCGCCGGGATCTACAACTTGATTCAACCCGAGATGGCCGACCAACTTCTGGAGCGCAAAATCAATCATATCAAATCCACCGGAGCTCGCATCATCGCCACCGGCAACCCGGGGTGCCTGCTCCAACTGGTCAACGGTGCCCGGCAACGCGGGCTGGACCTGCGCGTGGCGCATCCCGTCACGCTGCTGGCCGAAGCGTATCGGCAGTCGGAATTAAGTTGAAAACCCCCGCCCGCCACCCCTGAATATCCGCAACCGTTATGCGAACCAAAGCTCAAATCATCTCGATGCTTAAGAACCCAGGCATCATCGCCGTCGTCCGGGCGCAAAACCAGCAGCAAGTCCTGCCACTCTCCGCCGCTCTGCTGGCCGGCGGAGTGATTGCCATCGAAATCACCCTGACCACCCCCAACGCCATCGACGCCATCCGGGAAGCTCGCCATGAATTCGGCGACCGCGCTCTCATCGGCGTCGGCACGGTGCTGGACCGCGCCACCTGCCAGGCCGCGCTGGATGCCGGAGCGGAGTTTGTCGTCAGTCCCATCTGCCGCACCGAACTGGTGGGCTTGGCCCATGCGGCGCACCGCCCCATCATGCTTGGCGCCTACACCCCCACCGAGGCGCAGACCGCCCACGAGGCCGGCTCGGATTTCATCAAGATTTTCCCCGCCGATGGACTGGGGGTCGGCTACATTCGGTCCCTGCGCGCTCCGCTGCCTCATCTCCAAATGGTCCCGACCGGCGGGGTGGATCTGGACACTCTGGGGGATTTTTTCAAGGCGGGCTGCGCCGCAGTCGGTGCCGGATCGTCACTGGTATCGACCGGGATTATGCAGGCCGGGGCTTGGGCGGAGCTGACCGGGCGGGCGAAAGCGTTTGTGGCCGCGGCAGCTGCGGCGCGGGAGGCCTGACACCACTGGCATGGAGCCGACCGCCTTCCATCTGCGACGCGCCACGGTGGATGATCTCAAGGCCCTGAGAGCACTTTGGGAGTCCATGCGCTTTGCCGTCCCCGAATTGGAGCCTCGCCTGACGGAATTCCAGGTGGCCGAGGATCCGGGCGGCAAAATCGCCGGCGCCATCGGGTTTCAAATGACGGGCCGGCAGGGGCTCATCCACGGCGAAGCCTTTGAGGACTTTTCGCTGGCCGAGACGATTCGCCCCCTTTTCTGGCAACGCATTCACACCTTGGCCATGAACCATGGAATCGTGCGTTTGTGGACTCTGGAGAGCGCCCCGTTCTGGAACCGGCAGGGACTGATCCCCGCCACCTTGGGGGAGCTCCAGAAACTGCCACCGGCCTGGCCCTCAGAAGGGGTCCTCTGGCTGACGTTGCAACTGAAGAGTGAGGAGGCCTTCGCCTCGGCGGAAAAGGAGATAGAGCGGCTCCTGCGGGCGGAAAAGGCCCGCACAGCCCGCGCCCTGCGCAGGGCCACGCTGCTAAAAAACCTGGCCACCGCCGTGGCAATAACTCTGGCCCTGTTCGTGGGCGCGGCGCTGGTCTATCTGCTGCGCCGCAGCCCAAGCTTCTCAGTGCACGGAAGGTAAAGCAAACTCGTCGGCGTGATAAGAACTGCGGACCATCGGACCGCTGGCGACATGCGCAAATCCCAAGCTCTCGGCGAAGGTTTTATAAGCCGCAAACCG
>Ga0209829_10003893_pt1 | contig 10725 bp, 9 predicted proteins | sample C_140205_EF_Meta_FD_187311 | JGI IMG/M metagenome (GOLD analysis project Ga0209829, IMG submission 187311) | Freshwater microbial communities from Lake Croche, Canada to study carbon cycling - C_140205_EF_MetaG (SPAdes) (version 2) | ecosystem: Environmental > Aquatic > Freshwater > Lake... | reverse complement strand
TGATGCCACTTGCCCTTTGGTAACCAAAGTACATGTTGAAGTCGCCAAATTGCATAAAGAAGGGTACGAATTCATCATGATCGGTCATAAGGGCCATCCTGAGGTAGAAGGAACCATGGGTCAGTTACCTTCGGGGATTCATTTGGTTGAAGACGCAGACGATGTTGTCAATGTCAAACCCAATCAAACAGATAAATTGGCCGTGGTCACGCAAACCACTTTAAGTGTGGATGATGCGGCAGAAATCATGGCGGCAGTCAAACGTCATTTCCCCATGGTTCGTGAACCCAAGCAGCAAGATATTTGTTATGCCACACAAAATCGTCAAGATGCCATCAAGGTGTTGAGTCCTCAGGTTGATATCGTTATTGTGGTGGGCAGTCCAAGCAGTTCAAACAGCAATAGATTGCGGGACGTGGCAGCCAATTACGGGACAACAAGTTACATGGTTGACAATGCCGATGAACTTCAAGCTGAGTGGTTTATAGGGAAAAACAAAATTGGATTGACAGCCGGCGCATCTGCGCCGGATATATTGGTACAACAAGTGATTGCACGTTTGCGTGAACTTGGTGCGCTATCCGTTCGAACCCTTGAAGGCATTCAAGAAACCGTGAAATTCCCGCTGCCCAAGGGCTTGCGCAACGATTAACTTTTACAAACAACTGCTATGTTAGATATTGCATTTATTCGACGTGATCTCAACCAAGTGATAGAGCGCTTGCAAACCCGCAAGCAACCGCAACCGTATTTGAATGTTGAACTTTTCCAATCGATGGAAAGCGAACGTAAGACTCTACAAACTCGCACAGAGGAGTTGCAAGCAAAACGCAACAGTTTGTCCAAAAGCATAGGGCAGTTCAAAGCAAAGGGTGAACCCACAGAGCCCTTGATGACAGAAGTTGCGCAGTTGAAAGATGAACTCGATGCATCTGCACACAGGCTAGAAGCGCTCCAATCTGATTTACAGCAGCTTTTATTGGCTTTACCCAATTTACCCCAAGCAGGTGTTCCTTTGGGTGAAGATGAACACGCTAATACTGAATTGCGGCGCTGGAGCCTCACGGGAAAAGACCCCGCCCCTTTGAATTTCAATGCCAAAGACCATGTGGATTTAGGTGAACCGCTGGGATTGGATTTTGAAACAGGCGTGGCTTTATCAGGTTCGCGTTTTGCATTCATGAAAGGTCCGATTGCAAGACTTCACCGAGCGCTTGCACAATTTATGCTGGATGTACAAACACAAGAACATGGTTATACCGAGTGCTACACGCCTTATATTGTGAATGCTGAGACTCTACGGGGAACTGGACAACTGCCTAAGTTTGAAGAAGACTTGTTTGCGGCCAAAAAAGGTGGACAGGACGGCGAAATCGATGGGCAAGCACTGTATTTGATTCCAACCAGTGAAGTTCCTTTGACAAATTATGTGCGCGACAAAGTGCTGGCTGAAAGTGAGTTACCCATAAAGCTGACTGCACATTCCCCATGTTTTCGGTCTGAGGCTGGCAGTCATGGTAGAGACACGAGAGGCATGATTCGTCAGCATCAATTTGACAAAGTGGAGATGGTGCAAATCGTTCATCCTGATCGAAGCAATGAAGCATTGGACGAAATGACGGGTCATGCAGAAGCTATATTGCAAAAACTTGGGTTACCTTACCGCGTCATGTTGCTATGCACGGGCGACATGGGCTTTGGTGCAGCTCGCACGCACGATTTAGAAGTGTGGCTGCCAGCGCAAAACACTTACAGAGAAATCAGTTCATGCTCTAATTGCGAGGCATTTCAAGCGCGGCGTATGCAAGCACGATTTAAGAATGCCCAAGGTAAAAATGAATTGGTGCATACATTGAATGGCTCTGGACTTGCAGTGGGTCGAACTTTGGTGGCCGTATTGGAGAACTATCAACAGGCTGATGGCAGCATACGCATACCGGAAGCATTACGTCCCTACATGGGTCAACTTGAATTTTTGAAACCCTAACTCAAAAGGAAAATCCCATGATCAAGCATATGTTGATTGCAAGTTCAGCGTTTTTGCTGATAGCAGGTTGTACGAGTATGCCAATGGGCGCAGGAAGAACTGCATCCAGCATAGATATGAACGGCACAGATTTACTGGCTCAAACCCAATTACCACCTGGTGCACGAATTCTGCATGAGCAATCAACGGTGATTGGCTCAGGGAATAACTGGGTGGGCAGGGTAGTGATAGATTCAGCCCGCGAACCAGCCGCAGCATTCAGTTATTTTTTAGAAAATTACCCCGCCCAAGGATGGACGTTGTTATCGGCTGTGAGAGCTAAAACCAGTGTGTTGGTTTTTACCAAACAGGAACACAATGTAACCATAGAAATTCAAGAGGGCAACTTGATGACAGCGGGCGCTGCCATAGCCATTCTCACAAGAGCACCGCTGAATGCCAACGATTTAACGCCTGCTGCTGCAAAATCTGATTTGCCTAAAGTGGTGGATATTCCTTCAAAGCCTTGATAATTTTATAAAATGAACGGATAAAACCTTATCCACTTCATTCAAGAGTCAGGAAAGATGGCAGAGTGGTCGAATGCACCGGATTCGAAATCCGGCGTACAGGTTTTCCTGTACCGAGGGTTCGAATCCCTCTCTTTCCGCCAAATATCGAGCTAATGCATCACGCAACTATTTTGCAGACAGCCATGGTTGGCACTGTTTGCCGAACTGGCGAAATATTGCAAGAGAATCGAGAACTACTTTAGAAGAAAATAAACTGCAGCTAACAAAAAAAGTATAAGCAAATAAAGTGGTATCGGCACAAGAATATAAAGTCTTTTGGGGATTCCTTTGGTCAGTACATTCAATATATATATAAGTCCCAAAATAGATACGCCACAAAACAAGACCAATACAAATTCAGGTGTAATTTGAAACTTCATGGACCATTGTAAATCGATGAAATTGACTTACTCGCAGAGTCTGTAACGGCGGTAAAAGTCAGTCGCATGAGTCAAACCAGATAAAGCCAGAAAAACAAATACTTCTATGGGCACTTCATTGCCAGCGGCGACTCTGATTCCTAGCATCAGGAAAAAACCTGGAAGCAAGCCTAAGCTGATGTCGGCTACGTTTAAGCCATTTTTAAAAATTCGATATCGCATGCACAACACCAGCCATTCGGTCAGAGTGAATAACAAAATGCAATCAATAAAAGCTATTGAAACAGTAAAGCTTGACAAGGTAATCCTTTGACTTGGGTAAAGGTATGAAAGCTAAAAGATAGCTTTTCACGGTTCAATGATCCACGACATAATAACAATGAGGTTGGATCTATTTGTAAATATGATTTACATAAACTCAGGTGTTTGAACCGTCACCAGCAATGTTTGAATTTGATCATCCTTGACGCGCGAACGTAACCACCAAATGGATCCCTTCTTAATTACCAATTCTGGGATTTGGATATGCAATAGTCGTTTGACAGTATCTGAAATCAAAGGTTGATGTGTGATTAACAAAACACTGTGCTTGTTTGTAGGCCATTGCGCCAGAGTCAACACATCGTCTACCAAAGCATTGGGTGACAATTCATCTCTCAACTTGTATTTTCGCCCTAAGGGAATGACTGTTTGCTCTGCACGCAAACTAGGGCAGCATAAAACCTTCGTGCTTTCTGGCAACTGTCGTTCAAGCCATTGCGCCATGCGCTGCGCTTGTCGTTCACCACGCGCAGAAAGTTGAAGGTCAATATCTGATTGACCTTCAATTGCTTCTGTGGTTTCAGCATGACGCCAAAATATCAAATCCATTTTTAAAAATCAATCCTTTGAAATTTATGCGCATAATCTAAACAATGTAGATTCACAGAATGACGAATCGGTGACTCGTGTTCATCAAATATTCATGAAATAGAAAAATAACTGTCATTAATTATTCATAAGATAGAAAAAAACAAAGGTTTCAACTCTTATGAAAATCACTGTATTTGGTACAGGCTATGTGGGATTAGTTCAAGGCGCTGTTTTAGCTGACGCAGGCCATTCCGTCACTTGTGTTGACATTGATTTGGCGAAATTAGATAAATTAAAAGAGGGTGAGATACCCATCTTCGAGCCAGGATTAGAGGCTTTAGTTAAAAGTAACTACGCAGAGAAACGGCTTATGTTTACTTCAGACGCTGAGCAAGCACTGAGCCAGAGTGACGTGGTGTTCATTGCAGTCGGTACACCTCCTGATGAAGACGGTAGTGCTGATCTGAAACACGTATTAAAAGTTGCAGAAACCATCGGACAATACTTGCAGGATTACACAGTCGTTGTCAATAAATCTACTGTACCTGTAGGAACCGCAGACAAAGTGCAGGATGCGATCACCAGAACATTAGTAAATCGAGGCAGCAAGATTGAATTCGATGTGGTTTCAAACCCGGAATTTTTGAAGGAAGGTGCTGCGGTTGCTGATTGTCAACGACCTGACAGAATTGTGATTGGTACAGACAGTGCCAGAGCGGAAAAGGTGTTGAGGGAACTCTATGAGCCGTTCAATAGAAACCACGACAAAATCATTGTCATGGGAGTACGCAGCTCGGAGATGACCAAATACGCAGCCAACTGTATGTTGGCTGCAAAAATCAGTTTCATGAATGAAATGGCCAACATAGCAGAGGCTGTGGGTGCCGATATCGAATCAGTGCGGCAGGGTATCGGCAGTGATCAACGGATTGGATATCACTTTATATATGCGGGCGCTGGGTATGGTGGAAGTTGTTTTCCCAAAGATGTGAGCGCCTTGGTCAAAACAGCCGAACAAATGGGCTTTGATCCTTTGCTGTTGAATGCGATTGAAGCGCGAAACAAAGCACAAAAGCGTGTGGTTTTTGAAAAATTAAATGATCATTTCCAACATAATTTGAAAGGTAAGACTTTTGCGCTTTGGGGTTTATCTTTTAAGCCTAATACCGACGATATGCGTGAGGCACCCAGCAGAGTATTGATGGAAGCATTATGGCAATCCGGTGCAAAAGTTCAAGCTTATGATCCTGCAGCTATGGAAGAAACTCAACATATTTATGGTCAGCAGCCATTACTTCAACTGTGTGGAACCAAAGAAGCAGCATTGAATAATGCAGATGCGCTGATCATTATGACAGAATGGCGTCAATTCAAAGCACCAGACTTTGAGTTGCTGAAAAACACACTTAAACAACCCGTCATCTTTGATGGACGTAATTTATTTGATCCGGCCCGAATGAAAGAGAAAGGGTTTACCTATAAAGGTATTGGTCGCTGATACTCAATAGACGTCTGGTACGTACATTTCAGCAGGTACTGGATGTCTTAAATAATCTGGATTGCGAACACGTGCAGGCAAATCTATGATGGGATGCTCAATTTCAGAATAAGGCATCAATGACAGTAGATGGTGAATGCAATTGAGTCTAGCTTTCTTTTTATCTACGGCTTGTACTACCCACCAAGGAGCTTCTGCAATGTGTGTCCGTTCAATCATGGCTTCTTTGGCATGTGTATACGCTTCCCACCGCTTGCGACTCTCTAAATCCATAGGACTTAGTTTCCATTGCTTCAGGGGATCGTGAATGCGTCCCAAAAAACGTGCATGTTGTTCATCGTCGGTGATGGAAAACCAATACTTCACTACTTGAATACCACTTCGTGACAGCATTTTTTCAAATTCAGGAACTGAGCGAAAGAATTCTTCATATTCTTCGTCACTGCAAAAACCCATCACACGTTCAACACCTGCTCGGTTGTACCAACTACGGTCGAACAAGACAATTTCGCCTGCAGCAGGTAAGTGTGCAACATAGCGTTGGAAATACCATTGTGTACGTTCACGATCGTTAGGGGCTGGTAAGGCAGCAACTCTGCAAATACGTGGATTGAGTCTTTGTGTGATGCGTTTAATGACGCCACCCTTACCAGCCGCGTCGCGGCCTTCAAAAATAATCACAACACGGCGTTTGTTTGCGACTACCCAATCTTGTAACTTGACGAGCTCACCTTGTAAGCGAAGTAAGTTTTTAAAGTAACTTACTCGATCTTGACGTTGTTTCAGCGTCGAATTTTCCTCATAGTCTTGGTATTCATCCATCTCCATCTCGAGTTCTTCATCAAGGTTATCCAGAAGATCCTCACGAACTCGTTGTAACAGTTGTTTATCAATGGTTTGTTTATCTTCCATTTTGATTCCTCGATCAGACCAGACTTAACGGGCTAGCTATTGTTGTACGGGCGGCAGAAAAAAACTCGCGTTGATCCAGAACATCGTAAATAACCGATTCAGTCTTCTTGACAATGGTGTCCCAACCCATAGATTGAGCACTGATACAAGCTTGTTGTCTGACATAAGCCATAAGTTCAGGTCTGTTGAGCAAGGTTTGCGCTGCCATTTCAAAATGGATATCAGATGCGTGGGCAGCCAACATACCATTGACACCATTTTGTATTAACTCACCTGCTGCGGCATGATTGAATGCCACCACTGCCAAACCAGACGCCATGGCCTCTAGCGTGACATTTCCAAAGGTTTCAGTTTGACTGGCAAATACAAACATATCAGCGCTTGCATAGTGAGCAGCTAAATCTTCTCCGGTTCTGAAACCTGCAAATATCACATCAGCAAATGATTGTTCCAATTCATGACGCATAGGGCCATCGCCCACCAATACGAGTTTGGCTTTGACACTTTGTTGCTTGGCCATTGCATAAGTTTGCAACACAAGTTCGAGATTCTTTTCAACAGCCAACCTTCCAACATAAAGCATCACGATAGTATCTGAATCAGCCTTCCAACTGGCTCTTAGAGCTGGATCTCGCTTACTTGGAGAAAACAGTTGAGTGTCGATTCCACGTGGCACGACATGAAGTCTTTCAAATCCAGCACTGGACAGAGTCTGCGCAAGTTGTTCGGTAGGTACCATCGTCGCGTCTGCAGAGTTATGAAACTTCCTCATGTATGACAATATAGCGCCGCTGAGCCAACCAATGCCATAGTGACTGCTGTACGCATGAAAGTTAGTGCGAAAGTCGGTGCTGATTGGAATTTTCAATTTTTTTGCGACTTGAAGCGCTGACCAACCAAGTGGTCCTTCAGTTGCAATGTGAACAACATCGGGACGTTTGTGTGACCATAAACGGTGTAATTCTTTTTTAGCGGGCAAGCCCATCCGCAGCTGTTTGTAAAAGGGTATGGGCATTCCCTTCACAAGTAATTCGTTAAAACCTTGGCGATTTTGTGCGAGCTCTTTTTTTTCTATTCGTGGCCGCACTAACCAAATGTTGTGTCCATTCAACTGTAGGCCGTTGACCATTTTCGACAAGGTATGCGCAACACCATTGATATCAGGAGGAAATGTTTCAGTCACTACTGAAATATTCAATGGGCTTTTTGTTTGGCCGAATCGTTCGACAATAATGTGTGTATTCATACCCTGTAATGTGACAATAAATTAATACAGATTAGTGAATAAATAATGTCAATTAAATGACGAATAAGAAATTTCGAAAATGTCATGAAAATTTCATTAGAAACTGTGACAGTTGAAAGACGGACAGATTGATACATCTGCCCGACCACTTTCACTAAAGGAACAGATATGAAAGAATTATTGAAAACGCTTGAAATCCAACGCTGGGATGATCACCGCTATTATCACCATAGCCGTGTGAATCAAACACTGCATTTAATCAGCGCCTTATCATTTTTAGTTGCATATATTTATTTATTTATCGATCCTGTCGTGTCTGCATTGATCGCTTGGTTGTTTTCAATGAGCACCCGCCAAATTGGACATTTTTTCTTTGAACCCAAAGGTTATGACGAGGTTAATTTGGCAACCCATGAGCACAAGGAAGACATAAAAATTGGCTACAACTTGAAACGAAAAATTGTCTTATTGACAATTTGCGCCATGATTCCAGTATTGGCTTATTGGATGCCAGAGTATTTAACTTGGGCGGTGCCTGCAAACTATGAGGATACCCCCGTACGTATCACTGGCATGTTATGGTTGTTTTTAGGCATAGCAGGCCTGTTGTTTAGAGTTTTTCAACTCTGGCACCAGCAAAGCTTGCTTGCAGGTTTGGCGTGGGCAATGAAAATCATCACCGATCCACTGCACGACATAAAGATGTACTACAAATCACCTTTGTACTTAATGCGCGGTGAGTGGATTGATCCCATGGACCATGTCAGAACTTCAGTGCATTAAGCGTGCATCCATTTTTTTCTGATTAACTCTTTCAACAGTGTTCGTTTGATTTGGCGGTTGGTTTGTTCGGATGAAGTCCAGAACCAACCGTCATTTTGCATTTGCTGTGCAGCACGAATAAAACGTTGCATGAAAATCTCAAATTCATTGTCATCGATATTTAAATTGAAAATCATGCGGCCTGATCCGACCCAACTGAGCGCGATACCTTGGTCTCTCAAATAAAACTGCAACATCCAGTTGTAGCGACCAGCTACCGAATACACAATCGACCAAATACTTTCCATGCCCATGACTTGAATTGGGACACTGGCAGCATTCAATTTTTCATTGAGCAAATGCATACGTTCACTCCAGCGCTGGCTACTTTGCGCGTATATCTTTTGGATTGCATCGGATTTCAATCTTTCCAGAAATACTTGCATAGTGGCCATCACGTAGGGGTGCGCATTGAAAGTCCCTCTTGCAAAACACAGGTCAGCAGGACGGTTTTCATCAAAACGCCTCATCCATTTAGACAAACCACAAATCACACCTACAGGCAAACCACCGCCAAGCGTTTTACCGTAAGTCACCATGTCGGCCTTGATATTGAAGTATTCTTGGGCGCCACCTTGTGCGAGCCTAAAACCCAGAAAAACTTCATCCATGATGAGCGCAATTCCTTTATCGGTGCAAACTTGGCGCAATTGCTGCAACCATTCGGTATAGGCTTTGCGGTCATAGCAAATACTGCGACTTCCATCTACCAATGTCGAATCAGTGGGTGCAGCTTTGTTGGGGTGCATGGCTTGAAGTGGGTTAACCAGCACACAGGCAATGTCATTTCGATTTCGCAAAACACGAAGCGTGTTGGGATGCATGTCACTCAATGTCAGCGTGTCAGAAGAAGGTGGCATGGGATTGCCAGGACCAGGCTGAACGTCATCCCACCAGCCATGGTAAGCGCCAGTGAACCTGACAATTTTCTTTTTACGGCTGTGGTACCTGGCCAGGCGTACAGCTTGCATGACAGCTTCAGTGCCGGACATGTGAAACGATACTTCTTGCATGCCAGAGATTTCACACAAACGTGTCACGTTATCAAGCACGCTAGGGTGATAAGAACCCAATACCGGACCGAGCTGTTGTGCACGCAAAGCACCTTCCGCAATACATTGCTTGTAAAAATCCAAGCCAAACACGTTAACGCCATACGATCCAGTGACATCAAAGAATCTGTTGCCATCCATATCGACCAAATACTCACCCGTACTCTCTCGCCAAAAACTGCCCAAGCTGATATGTCTGCTGAGTTCTTCCCGAAATTGATAAGGAACACGGTATTGACTGATGAGTTGCAAATCAGAAATCATGGGCTTGACTTTGCTCGACATAGCCAATGTCTGAGGACTGCTCGACGTCAAACGATGTGCAAGGGCTTGCAGGCCTTGTTGGCGTTGAAGTTCAATATGTTGAGGGGCGTTATCAACGGCAAACCAGGTATCTTTTTGATAGCTGTAGGCAGGTATCCATGCCGCTACACGCTTAGACATGCGCAAATGACCTCCGAGAGACGGGTGTTTGGCCATCGAAAGTTGCAAACGTTGATGCAACTTCTTGAGCAACAGTCCACATGCCAATGCAGTGGCGGTCAGAGTCAACGTATTGAATGTCTCCATCAATGATTTCCTTTTCAAAACCTCCTTTGTATGAAGATTGAGTTAAAAAATGATGACTATTCGTGAAATATTTCAAAAAATAGGTGCCAATGAAGACTTGAACTTTTTGTTCACCAACCGTATACCTAGACTGGCTTTGACGCGATTCATGGGTTGGTTCAGTCGCATACGACAACCATTTATTAAAAATACCTCTATAGGCATATGGAGAAGTTTGGCAGATTTAGATTTGTCTGACGCTTTGAAAACAGACTTTGACAGTTTGCACGATTGCTTTATCCGTGAGCTCAAGCCTGGCGCCAGGCAGATAGACAGCGCAACACATGTATTAACCAGTCCTTGTGATGGAATAGTGGGAGCAATAGGTCGTGTTCATGATGGTCAGGTATATCAAGCCAAAGGGTTCCCTTACACCATCGAAGATTTGCTGGGCAAGCAAGCTGGTCTGGAAAATTGGGAGAACGGCTGGTTTATGACGATTCGCATCACTTCGTCTATGTATCACCGTTTCCATGCGCCCTATGATGGAAAATTAAAACAAGTACAGTATTTTTCTGGTGATACTTGGAATGTCAACCCCATTGCTTTAAAGCGTGTAGAAAAACTTTTTTGTAAAAATGAGCGCGCGTTTTTGAAGCTAGAGATTGGTGAAAAGGCATATCCGGTTGCATTGGTACCGGTAGCCGCAGTATTGGTTGCGAGCATTCGACTGCACGCTTTGGATGGGTTAATTCGCAAAATATGCGAAGTTAACAACACTATCGATTGCGATGTGGCGTTTAAAAAAGGTGAGGAACTAGGCTGGTTTCAACACGGCTCAACCATTCTTCTATTTGTTCCTGAATCATTCAGTAT
>Ga0209829_10003891_pt1 | contig 10727 bp, 9 predicted proteins | sample C_140205_EF_Meta_FD_187311 | JGI IMG/M metagenome (GOLD analysis project Ga0209829, IMG submission 187311) | Freshwater microbial communities from Lake Croche, Canada to study carbon cycling - C_140205_EF_MetaG (SPAdes) (version 2) | ecosystem: Environmental > Aquatic > Freshwater > Lake... | reverse complement strand
AAAATATAATCAATCCTTAAAGTAGGAGAAATGCCTAAAAAAGTGGCCCCAATGCCAAAGCCTTTTTCTAAAAATGCATCCTGCCAATTTCCTTTGATTATGTGATAGGTGTAGGAACTGGGTACATCGTTAAAATCGCCTGTGATAATGCTTGGATAAGAACTTTTAGATAAATGATGCTGAACTATTTCTGCTTGTACTGCACGTTCTACAAAAGAATTGCGCATTTTTCGGAGCACCCCACGATTGGCAGTTAAAGCTAATTGACTAGAAAAAGCGGGATCGTCGATGGCTTCAAAATCGTTTTGCTTAAACCGATAAGAGGCTAAATGAGTAGTAAAAACTTGAATGGTATCATCTCCTTTTAAAATAGTTACGGAAAGAAGGCTTTCTTGATTTAGGAAGCCAACGCGTTCAGCATTAATAATTTTATATTTAGAAAATACGATACAGCCCGCATAATATTCTTTTTCGATGGTCTGAAAATCTTTTGAAAAAAAATAGTACGGTAATTTTTTAGTAAAGTAGACGGAGTGATTGGCAATATCATTGGGCCTTTCATTGGTATTGTATTCTTGCAAACAAACAATATCAGGATCCCATTTTTGTATAGAATAAGCTATCTCTTGCGTACGTAATTTTAAATTGGTATTCACACCCATTCCATTAAATCCTTTTACGTTCCAGCTAATAATTCTTAAAGTATTGTCTTTCTTTTTCTGGGCAAATGGAATGCCAGGATGCCATGCAAATAAAACTAAGCAAATTTTCCAACCAATAATTAATGATGCTAATGGAAATAAAGAAACCATTGGCTTAGCAATTAACCAAATGATCAAAAATAAAATTTCAATGGCTAATAAATAGGGCGCCATCAATCCTAAAAAACCATTGATCCAAATAAAAGAAGTGGGTGTTAAAAATAATGGATATAAAAACAATAGAGTTACCAATAGATTAATTAAGAATAAGATACGCTTTCCAATATTTCTTATTCTTGATTTTTTTGCCATTAGGTGTAGTAATTATTTTTTAGGAGCCAGGCTACTATTTAACAAATGTAATAGTTGATGCATCCATTTTCCTAAATCAACCCCTTTTTTTAATAACAATATATAGATCGCCCCTATTGATGCGCCAATGATGCTAACAACAATGATAGGCCATGCCATAGGTAGGAAGGCAAAGCCTTGTATTATAAAATAGACCAAACCCAATACCCATAAGGGAATTCCGCCTCCTAAATTTTCTAATAATCTAAATTGTGGCTGAAGCACTACGGCAGCAACTGCTATGGCCATAACGCTAATGCCAGCGCCCATTAATGGAACTGTAGCCCCTAACAAACAAAAAACAATGCCAGCTATTAATCCACTATAAAAATAGATAGGGAATAAATGTTTATTCGCATTGGACCTTTGTAATACCCAACCGAAGGCGGTGAGCCAAAGCATATTATTCAATAAAATCCAAAATCCATTATGAGTCCAATTGTATGTAAGAAGGCTCCAAGGTTGATGAATTAATATTTGTAAGTTGGCAAATAATAGCGCAGGATGTAATACTTGCGCATAAAACTGCTCTAAAGGATAACTACTTAAATAATAAACTACTTTCAAAAAACCAATCAATGCATACACAACTAAATTGATGGAGAGTAATGCCATTAAGGAATTATTGTCGGCGCCAATGATAGGCTTTTCTGTATTTATTTCTTGCATTGAATATTTTTATTGAATTAAGCAAAAGGGTGGTGCTTACGCTTATTCCAAATGTACACTAAGACAAAGCCCACCAAAGCACCTCCTACATGCGCCCATCTTGCTACATTGTCACCAGCCGAATTTTCTATGGCTTTATACAATTCGAAAGCAAAATACAATACGCCCAACCATTTTGCTTTAATAGGAAATAGAAAGTAGACATAGATATACGTGTTGGGAAACAAATAAACAAACGCAATTAAGATGCCAAATACAGCACCACTAGCTCCTAAGGTAGCAGTGCTTAAAACTTTGTTATGATAGGAAGTAATGAGTTCCATTAATTCTGGTGCTAAACCTGGAGTGGTTAAGGTTACCTTATTGTCGGCTAAAATTCTAGCTAAAGGAATATTATGCGCTTTTGAAAATGCCAAAACTGCATCGCTAAACCCTGGCGCATTAGACTTACTTAATCTTAAAAGCTGTTCATATTCATTGGTCATAGGAATCAACTGATAGGATAAAATTAATAGGTGAATCACTGCTGCTCCTACACCACATAAAAAATAAAATAATAAAAATCGTTTGGGTCCCCATACATTTTCTAAAATGGATCCAAACATCCATAAGGCAAACATATTGCCTAGTATATGCCCAAAATCACCATGCAAAAACATATGTGTAATTAGCTGCCACGGCTTATACAAGCTACTTTGCCATGCATGCAGAGCAAAATAATCTTCAATCGAAAAAGAACTAGTTGGGCCTGCAAAAGTATTTTGTGCCAAAAAAACTAGGCCATTAATAATTAATAAATTTTTTATAATGGTGGGCAATACTTCGAAACGGGTGGGCCTAAATTGAGTCATTCTTTTTTATTTGCTTATGATAATAAATCGGTTCTTTTTAATTGTACAACATTTTCAATATGCAAGGTATGAGGAAACATATCTACCGGTTGTATTTTCGTTACCGTATATTTTTCGTTTAATAAAGATAAGTCTCTTGCTTGAGTGGCAGGGTTACAACTTACGTACACAATAATGGGCGCTTCCATAGCCAATAATTTGTGTACTAATTTTTCATGCATGCCCGCTCTGGGTGGGTCGGTAATAATTACATCGGGCTTTCCATGCGTTTCAAAAAAATCGGTATCACAAATTTTAATGACATCCCCTGCAAAAAAAGCAGCATCGGTTAACTGATTCATACGCGCATTTTCTTTGGCATCTTCAATGGCTTCTTCCACCATCTCCACTCCAATTATTTTTTTCGCATGCTTGCTACAAAAAATACCAATGCTCCCTGTACCACAATATAAATCGTATACAATTTCTTTACCCGTGAGCTCGGCAAAGTCTCGAGTTATTTGATATAATTTTTCGGCTTGTTTTGAATTGGTTTGAAAAAAAGATTTTGGACTAATCTTAAATTGAAAATCTTCCAGCATTTCTGTAATATAGCCATTGCCCGAATACACTTGTGGCACTAAGTCCTGCATGCTATCATTTCTCTTAGCATTAATGGTGTACAGCAAAGTAGTAATTTGAGGAAAACGTGCAAGTAGTATTTCAAACAATGCAATTCTTTTTTCTTCGGCCTCATAGCCCAATATTAAATTCACCATCCATTCTCCTTTCGTTGTATTGCGAATAAACATATTGCGCACCCATCCTGTATGCAACTTAATATTGTAAAAGGGCATTTCATTGACCAATGCAAATTCAACCACGGTTTTTCTTAATTCATTCGTGGGCTCGGATTGTAAATAACAAATGTCTATTTCTACTACTTTTTCAAAAAAGCCTCTAGCATGAAAACCAGCAACTCCGGGCGCTTTTATGGGAATACTTGCATTTGGATTTTCTTCGGTCTCCGCTTTCATGGCTTTAAATTCGGCAAAAGGAATAAATTTTTCGGTAGCAAAAGTATATTCTACTTTATTGCGATAGCCTTGTGTTTCATCCGCCCCAATGATAGCAGGAATAGGAGGTAAAGGCACTTTGGCAATGCGCGTTAAATTATCAACGACTTGTTTACGTTTATACACCAATTGTTGATCATAGGGAAGCATCTGCCATTGACAACCACCACAAACTCCAAAATGGCTGCAAAAAGGGGTTACACGTATATCCGAATAACTATGAAAATGTTTTACAAAGCCTTCGCCCCAATCGGCCTTATTTTTTTGTAACTGAATATCTACCACATCGCCAGGTACGGCCCCTTCTACAAAAATCACTTTCCCATTTACGCGTGCAAGCGCCTTCCCTTCAGCGGCATAATCCTCAATTAATACTTTTTCTAATAAGGGGGCTTGTTTAAATTTTCTCACTGCAACAAAGGTACTATGCTAAGCCTAAAATTCTATTAAAACAGCGCATTAATTGTACACTAGATTGTTATTTATATTGTTATTTTTACCTAGACAATAAAAAGTATAAAGAAAATTGACTTTTATGAGAAATTTTTTATGGATTCTGTTTTTAATACCTATTGTGGGTTTAGCACAAGTCAAAAAAACAACTGTTGCCACTGGCGCCAAAACCATGGGTCATAGTATTCAAATCACCTTGAAGCCCTACCAAAACACTAAAATTTTCATAGGCACCAATTATGGTAAAAATAAAGTACTTGCAGACTCCTGTTTATTAAATGATAAAAGTGAAGGTGTATTTGAATCAAAGCAAAAATTAACACCAGGTATTTATTTCGTTATCTCTCCAAAATATTCAATATTATTTGATTTCTTAATTGACGAAGAACAGCATTTCAAAATGGTAGCGGATACCCTTGCTTTAGATAAAGTAACCATAACAGGTTCTCCTGATAATACTTTATTTCAAGATTACTCAAAAGAAATCAACGCACTGTTTGTTCAATTAAATAATTTACAAAATCAATTAAAAACGGCTAAGAACGAAGCAGATTCGTCTCTTTTTAAAGGAGCCTATTTAGGAAAAGACAAAGAAATAAAAGAGAAAAGAAATGCATTTATGGTAGCGCATCCAAAGTCGATGATGAGTTATTTATTAAATGTAATGCAAAGACCCGAAGCGCCTGCTATTCCTATGGTTAAAGGAAAAGCAGACTCTCTATATCCTTATTATTATGTAAAAAATCATTTTTGGGATAATATTATTTTTAATGACAACCGATTGGTTCGAACTCCTTTTTTCGAAGACAAGCTAGATGAATATTTCAAAAATTATGTTTCGCGTGAACCAGATTCGATTATTGAAGAAGTGCATTATATGTTAACGGTGGCTAAAACTGGTAAAGAAATTTATCCTTTTTTACTTTTTAAATTTACCAATAAGTATATAGCGCCAGAATTTATGGGACAGGATAAAGTATTTTTACACTTGTATCAAAACTTTTTTGCGAAAGGAGATACGGTACTTTTAAATGAAGCCTCCAAAAAATCAATCACAGAAAGAGCGTATAGCCTGATGGCCAATCAATTGGGTTTAGCTGCGCCTAGCTTGATTATTAACACACCCGATGATAAAAAGATTTCATTATACGATCAAAAATCGCCTTATACTTTTATTGCTTTTTGGGATCCTACTTGCAGTCATTGCAAAATAGAAATACCTAGGCTAGATTCTTTTTACAAAGCAGTTTGGAAAAATTTACAAGTAAAAATATTTTCTGTAAATATTAATTTTAAAGAATTGCCTGCATGGAAAGCTTTTATAAAAGATAAGCATTTGGAAGATTGGACACATGCTTACCAAACAGAAGCCGATTTAAATAAAGAATTACAAGCCAACTTGCCTACAACGATTCGTCAACAATATGATGTTTATAAAACGCCTACTTTTTATTTATTAGATAGCAATAAAAAAATTATTGCAAAGAATTTGAGCTTAGAACAGTTCAATGATTTTTTAGTGAACACCAACAAGAAAAATTAAAATACGGCAGCCACCACATCCTTCACCACTTGAGGTTTGCCTAAAGTATAATAGTGTAAAACCGGCACTCCTGCTGCTTTTAGCTCCTTACTTTGTTGTATCAACCACTCAGTTCCTACTTGCTCACAAGCAGCATCGGTAGTAGCCGCTAACATGGCCGAAGATAAATCAGTAGGTATGTCCACGTAAAAAATATTGGGTAAAATGGTCAATTGCTTTTTATTCGTGATAGGTTTTAATCCTGGAATAATAGGAACCTTAATGCCAATACTTCTACAAGCATCCACATAGTCAAAGTATTTTTTATTGTCAAAAAACATTTGAGTCATAATGTATTCTGCTCCTGCATCTACTTTTGCTTTGGCACGCTGTAAATCAAATTCCATACTAGGGGCTTCAAAATGTTTTTCGGGATACCCCGAAACCCCCATACAAAAATTAGTTTTACTTCCGTTGATAATATCCTTATCTAGATATTCACCATTGTTCAATCCCACTACTTGTTGTAATAATTCAATGGCTTGTTTATTGCCATTAGGTTCTGGAATAAAAGTTTTTTGATTCTTTTCTGCATCTCCTCTTAAGACCAATAAATTATCAATCCCTAAAAATTGTAAGTCAATTAACGCATCTTCTGTTTCTCTTTTAGAAAATCCACCACAAATAATATGTGGCACTGCATCAATATTATAATGATTCATGATGGCAGCGCAAATACCTACTGTTCCTGGTCGCTTGCGCACATCTATTTTTTCGTCTGTTCCATCTTCTTTTTTGCGAACAATGGTTTCGCTTCTATGGTAAGTCACATTAATCCATGACGGCTTAAATTCCATTAAGGGATCTAAGTGTTCATAGATATAGGCAATGGTTTTTCCTTTTAAAGGAGGTAAAACTTCAAAAGATACCAACGTGTCCTTGGCATTAGACAAATGTTCAATAACCTTCATATGCGCTTTGCTTTGGGAGCCCTGGCTGTTTCTATATTGAAACCATACTAGTACCCCCTTGTTGCGCAAAAATATATAATATTATTAAGCTGCAAGGGTAAAAGACCCAATAACCCTTATTTTTGTATAAATTATTTACATTGATACTTGCCATACATACCGATAAATTAATAAAGCAATACAAAGGCCGTAAGGTAGTGGACCAAGTTAGTATTTCGGTAAAGCAAGGTGAGATTGTTGGCTTACTAGGACCCAATGGCGCTGGCAAAACCACCACTTTTTACATGGTGGTTGGATTAATAGCCCCCGATGAAGGCCGTGTATTTTTAAATGACGAAGACATTACTAAATTACCAATGTACAAGAGGGCTCAAATGGGCTTAGGTTACTTACCACAGGAAGCAAGTGTGTTCAGAAAATTATCAGTAGAGGACAATATCATGGCTGTTTTAGAAATGACCAAATTAACTAAAGCAGAGAGAGATTATAAATTAGAAAGCTTATTGGATGAATTTAATTTACATCAGGTTCGTGGTAATAACGGAGATAGTTTAAGTGGAGGCGAGCGTCGTCGAACAGAAATTGCACGCGCATTGGCCGTAGATCCAAAATTTATTTTATTAGATGAACCCTTTGCTGGGGTGGATCCTATAGCAGTGGAAGATATTCAGTCAGTCGTATCTCGTTTAAAATTAAAAGATATTGGTATTTTAATTACCGATCACAATGTAAATGAAACCCTTTCTATTTGCGATAGAGCTTACTTATTAATTGAAGGAAAAATTTTCAAACATGGTACAGCAGAAGAATTGGCCGAAGACGATCAAGTACGTCGATTGTACCTGGGTACCAACTTTGAATTAAAGAGAAAAGATTGGATCATTGAGATGGGTCAAAAAGCCAAATAAGTCGCTCCAAATACTACCATTATTACTTAATTTATACAAGCGTAATGCTTATATTGTGAGGAGGATATGAAAATTTTTAGCCCCGCACTCTCCAGATTAGCCCGATTGCGTTATTGGCGCATAGAACATTGGGTAAGTGACCCCATTGCGGCACAGCGCGAGGTATTACAGGATTTAATCACGCATGGCCAATACACCCAATTTGGCTTAAAATATCAGTTTAGCGAAATATTCAATATCCGAACTTTTAAGGCTACCGTCCCCATTCAGGAATATGAGGACTTAAAGCCCTTTATAGAACAAATCATGAATGGGGAGGAGGCGGTATTATGGAATACCCCGGTAGAATGGTTGGCCAAAAGTAGTGGTACGACCAGCGATAAAAGTAAATTTATACCTCTTACCAAAGAAAGCATCGAAGACAATCATTTTCAAGGATCAAAAGATGTTTTAACCAATTACTACCATGCGCTCCCCGATAGTGATTTATTAACGGGTAAAGGATTAGTGATTGGAGGAAGTCATCAAGTACATCCCATTAAAGAAGATATTCAATATGGAGATTTGAGTGCTGTATTATTACAAAATTCTCCTTTCTGGTCTGGATTTATAAGAACACCCGAACTCTCCATTGCATTAATGGATGAATGGGAAAATAAAATTGAAAGCTTAGCACAAAGTACCATCAACGAAGATGTCACTTCTATTGCAGGCGTTCCTACTTGGACTTTGGTATTGTTAAAAAGAATTTTAGAAATAACGGGAAAGAAAAACATAAAAGATGTTTGGCCAAATTTTGAATTGTATATTCATGGGGGAGTTTCCTTTACTCCTTACAAAGAACAATTTAATAAAGTCATTGGGCCAAATTGTAATTACTTAGAAATTTACAATGCTAGTGAAGGATTTTTTGCAGCGCAAGACAGGATTGGAGAAGAGGGCATGTTATTGTATTTAGAACATGGTATTTTTTATGAATTTATGCCTATAGAAGAATATGGGAAAGAAAAACCTATTACCTATGGCTTGAACAAAGTGGAAATAGGTAAAAATTATGCCATCATCATTAGTACCAATGGAGGATTGTGGCGTTACTTAGTAGGAGATACGATACAATTTGTAAGTTTATATCCTTTTCGCATAAAAGTAAGCGGCCGTTTAAAACAATACATCAATGCATTTGGAGAAGAAGTGATTGCAGACAATAGCGATAAGGCGATTAGTGAAACATGTGCCGCTATGGGCTTATCTATTAAAGAATATACTGCAGCCCCTATTTATATGTCTGATAAAAATAAAGGAGCGCATGAATGGTTAATAGAATTTGATGAAAATCCAAAAGATATAGAAGCCTTTACGTTTTTATTAGATAAAAATTTACAAGCAACCAATAGTGATTACGAAGCAAAAAGACATAAAAATATAGCACTGGGTTTACCAGAGGTGACTGCTGTAAATAAAGGGTCATTTCATGAGTGGTTAAAGCAAAAAGGGAAATTGGGTGGACAGCATAAAGTACCTCGATTGTCTAATGAACGTATTTATGTTGATGAAATAAAAAAAATTCATCAAGGCTTACAATAAACAAACTTGTTATCTTTGTATAAATAAAATATAATGAAACTACTTACCGGAAAAGTATCTATTGTAACAGGCGCTGCACGCGGTATTGGGGCGGCCATTGCATTAAAACTAGCAGAACAAGGAAGTCATATTGCATTTACCTATGTAAGTGATAGTAGTGCTGATAAAGCTAATGCGTTAGTGAGTGAAATTGAAAAACTAGGTGTAAAAGCAAAAGCGTATAAAGCCAATGCAGCCGATTTTGCTGCTTGTGAAAATTTTGTCAATGAGGTAGTAGCCAGTTTTGGTACAGTTGATATTTGCGTGAACAATGCAGGTATTTCAAAAGATAATTTATTATTACGTATGACCCCCGAACAATGGGATGAGGTCATTAATACCAATTTGAAAAGTGTATACAATATGACCAAGCAAGTGATTCGTCCTATGATGAAAGCAAAGGCTGGAAGTATTATCAATATGAGTTCAATTATCGGCATTAGAGGCAATGCAGGTCAAAGCAGTTACGCTGCAAGTAAAGCTGGCATTATTGGTTTTACAAAATCGATCGCTTTAGAAATAGGAAGTCGTAATATTAGATGCAATGCCATCGCACCTGGTTTTGTGGAAACCGATATGACCCATTATTTAAATGAGGGCGATGCAGGTAAAGCGTTTTTAGATAAAATTCCTTTGGGACGTTTTGGTAAAGCAGAAGAAATTGCCAACACCACTTTATTTTTAGCAAGCGATTTAAGCAGCTATATTACTGGACAAGTAATAAGTACTTGTGGTGGATTAAATATTTAATTTTTAAGTTTGAATAGAATTATTTGAATAAAAAAAGGATCAACAATTGTTGATCCTTTTTTTATTGGTAAAGTTTAGGAGTACAATCATTAAATTCTTGCCTCAATTTCTTTTTTCAAATCGGCGTAAATACTTTCCACAGTACCTTCTCCAGTAACCGCTACCACTTTATTAAATTTTGCGTAATAAGTAGCCACGGCAGTGGTTTTATCGTGGTATTCTTGAATTCTTGCACGTATAATAGTTTCATTGGTGTCATCGCTTCGGCCCGATGTTAAACCACGTCCTAACAATCTTTTCACTAATTCTTCTTCACTTACTTCCAAGGCCAACACTACATTAATTTCACTTTTTTTCTCTTTTAATAATGCATCTAATGCAATGCATTGTGCCGTAGTGCGCGGAAATCCATCAAATAAAAATCCTTTTGCCTCGGGACGTGCATCCATAAAGTTCCCCACCATGCCAATCACTACTGCATCGGGTACTAATTGCCCAGCATCCATTAAACGCTTTGCCTCCAAGCCTAATTCAGTTTGGTTGGTAATTTCTGTTCTTAATAAATTTCCTGTACTCAGGTGTTGTAATCCAAATGATTCAATGATGTGTTCACTTTGAGTGCCTTTGCCGCTGCCTGGAGGGCCAAATAAAATTAAATTAAACATGCTTTTTTATTGGTGGTAAAGATACAGAACTGGCTTAAATTTTAATTATTTTTAATTGAGTTAATCGCCTCTATTTAGAAGAAATCTATTATTTTATAAAATCTAAACAAAATAGATGAATAGTTGTTAGTATTTTTACAACTGAATAAAAGTTTATGTACAAAATCATCTGTTGTTTGATATTATTAAGTTTGGGTGCTTGCGCTCA
>Ga0209829_10003888_pt1 | contig 10736 bp, 6 predicted proteins | sample C_140205_EF_Meta_FD_187311 | JGI IMG/M metagenome (GOLD analysis project Ga0209829, IMG submission 187311) | Freshwater microbial communities from Lake Croche, Canada to study carbon cycling - C_140205_EF_MetaG (SPAdes) (version 2) | ecosystem: Environmental > Aquatic > Freshwater > Lake... | reverse complement strand
AGCAGGGATCGTCGGCCTCAAGGATTCTGGCGGCGATCTGGAGACGTTTACCGGCTACTCCAAAATCGTCCGCGAGGTCCGTCCCGACTGGTCGCTCTTGATTGGCCCGGAGCAGATGCTCCCGCAGGCCCATGCCCTCGGTGGCCACGGCGGCGTCTGCGGCGGGGCCAACGTCCACCCGCGTCTGTTCGTTGACCTTCAAGCCGCACTCGAGCGCGGCGACGAAGCCCGGGCTGCCGGTCTTCAGCAAAAGGTGCTCGCCCTCGGCAGGCTCTATACCGTCGGCACGGAGCCGGGGCGCGTGATCGTCGGCGTGAAAGCGGCGCTGGCGGCACTCGGGATCTGCGGCGCCACGCCCGCGGCCTGGTTTGAACAGCTCGACGCGACCCAAAAAACCCGCATCGGGGAGATCGTCGCCGAGATCAGGGCCTGATCCGTGGCCGACCGATCCACTTGTCTTGTCCATGAAAAAAGTCGCGGATGACTTTTTTCACCGACAGCGATTCCTTCAACTCAGCTATGGTTGTCGCGTTGGGGGGATACGGCTGGCATCGAGTCTTCCCTGAAAGTCGATGCCTCAACTGCCGAGCCGGCCCCAGGTCCTTCACGCACAGCCTGACCAGAGGAGTCTCATGCACGCCATCAAGGCACTGTCGCCCGAAGATGTTGCCGCCTTTCTCCTCCAGGTTGTCGTCCTGCTCACCTTCGCCCACGTTGGCGGCGAGTTGATGCGCCGCTGTCGGCAGCCAGCCCTGATCGGCAACATCTTCGGGGGGATGCTGCTCGGGCCATCCGTCCTCGGGCACTGGTTTCCGGCGCTGCAAGAGGCGGTCTTTCGACCGGAGCAGAGCCAGTCCGACATGCTCGCGGCGATCACGTGGGTGGGGCTCCTCCTCTTCCTCATGGAAGCGGGGTTTGAAGTCAGGCTCGACCTGTTACGGCGCAATGCCATCTCCTGCGTCATCGTCTCGGCAGGGGGATTGCTCGTCCCAATGTTCGGCGGCTTCCTGCTCGGCCAATACCTGCCGGCCGGAATGCTCGTCAACCCGGACGATCGTCTGGTGCTCTCCCTGTTCCTTGCCGTCGCGATGTCGATCTCGGCCCTGCCGCCGCTGGCGATGATCTTGCGCGACAAGGACATGCTCCGGGAAAACGTCGGCCAGATCAGCCTCGGGGCGGCCATGATGGACGATGTTGTCGCCTGGATTCTCGTCGGCATCACCACGAGCCTGCACGTGAGCGGCACGTTCTCCGCCCTTTCCGTGGCGAAGTCGGCCGGTGCAGCGATGCTGTTCCTCGCGACCTGCTTTCTCGTCGGACGTCCACTGATCGGGCGATTCATCGACTGGCACAACAAGGTGGCTCCCGGTGCGGCTCCGCAGCTTTCCCTGCTGATCATCTGCGGGCTCGCCGGCAGCCTGATCACGAGCTGGCTCGGGCTCGAATCGATCCTGGGGATTTTTATCGTCGGCATCCTCTTCGGCTCGGCCAGCGGCCTGCAGAAGAACGCCGTTCATTCCCTCAGCCTGGTCGTCTCGTCGTTCCTTGCCCCGCTCTATTTCGGTCTCGCCGGCCTGCGGCTCAACATCTGGAGCGTGTACGAAGGCAACATGAGCCTGCTGCTCCTCACGGTGATCGCGGTCGCCTGCATCGGAAAGCTGCTCGGCGTCTACCTGGGCGCATGGGCATGCGGCCTGCCGCGCTGGGAGCGGCTGGCGATGGGCTTCGGCATGAACGCCCGTGGCGGCACGGAGATCATCATCGCGACCCTCGGCCTGTCGATCGGGCTGCTGACCCGCGAGATGTTCTCGATCATCGTGGTGATGGCCATCGTGACAGTGATCCTCTCCGGGCCGACGATGGCGTGGGCATTGTCGCACGTGCATCGTGACGACAAGGCCATCGATGACGCGCAGCCGCAATTCATTTACGAGGAAGCGCTGGAGGATCCCCCCGTCGCCCTGCACCTCGTCGAGCAGGAGGAGATCCGGCTGGCGAGGAGGCTCAAGGCTTACACCCGGGCGATGCGAGCGGACGCCGGTGCCCCGTCGCGGACGGCTGCAGCCGGCGTTCGTGAGCCGTTCGTCGCCGTCGCGGGGGTGACGGAAGCGTTTCTCGAGCAACTGACGTCTCAATCGCTTGAGCCCGGCACCAGCGTGCAACTGATCGCGCTCGAAAATCGGCTCCGGTTGCTGCGTTACCTCGAGGAAAGCGTGCGGTCGCTGTTCACGTCGAGTGTCCGGATGCCGGCTGACAGTGCCCTGCGCAGGCATCTTGATTCCTACACCGAGGGGCTCGATTTTCTCCTCGACACCATGCTCGAAGCCCTCACCACGAAAGACGCCACCGTGGCGGCAACGTTCGTGGCGTTGACCGAGGGCCGCAGCGAGATCATCGAGGGGGTCCGCAGCGACTATCTCCGTTCGGCGGCGACGTCCGAAGCCACCGATCAGGCCGTGCTGTTCGAGGTCGCCCACGGCTTCGAGCAGACGGTGTGGCTGCTGCACCGTTTCGCCCTGCTGCTGCCGCAGGCCTGAGCACGAGACGAGCGGAGGGCAGGTCGCGGTGGAGGATGAAAAAAACGCACGCATGCCCTGGGCAGGATCGCTTTCCCCAGGGCATGCGTGGCCGATTCGGTTCTACGATGCTGCACGAAACACGGCCTACGGCAGGATCACCGTGTCGATGACATCCGCTCATCAGAGCGAAGCGCGCCTCGGTCGGAGGCAGGGCGCCGACGCCCCCGGGGCTGAGCATCTTTGGCAAGCCCTTCATCCCCCCAATGCCCAAGCCCGCTAGCGCGGGGTAGCGGTGGCCAGATCCTGAAATCGCTTGCCCGCGGACGCGAAGCCAGCGTCAACTCCGCCGGGCCGGCCTCACCTCCCACCCACGCCGGCATTCAGCCGCCGCGATAGGGCTTCCTCAAGGAGCTCGGCCGCGTGCGGCACGCCCGAGAGGACCGAGCCGGGGCGTTCCAGGTGAGGAGCGTGTCGGGACGCTCCGCTCCCTCCATCGCGACCTTCGCGACGAGAGCCGATTCAAGGCGCTCGGGTGCGACGTCCGCCCGCAACAGCCCTTGGACGTGACCGGGGTGGACGTCCTGCTGCCGGCGAAGGCATCGTGAGCGTCATCTTTCCCAGTTCGGCTCTGCCTCGTGCCGCCGACACCACGATGCGCACATCCTGCCCGAGCCTCGTGAGAAACACGAGGAGTTTCTCGGTGGAGAATCCGTCGGCATACCCGCGGAGGAGCCGGGAGGCCTTTGGCTGCGGGATGAGGAGCCGGGCCGCGAGCTGCGTCCCATTGAGCCCGAGGGCCAAGGACCGGTCGTGAATCTGCCTCGCCAGTCTGGCTTTTGACAGCTCCTCGTCCGGCGACTCGAGCCCGAGGTCCCGAAAGACGTTCCCCGAGCCAACGGTAAACCCGACTTCGTCATGCGCTCGCTTCGTCATCGCTTTTCCTTCTCTCCAGACTTCCCCGCATGCCATTGCCGGAAGCAGACAGGCACCGACCACCTTTTTGTCCCGTGGCCGGCCGCTCCTCACACCCACGCCGGCATCCAGCCGCCGCGGTAGGGCTTCGTGAGCAGCTCCGCCGCATGCGGCACCCCGGAGAGAACGAAGCCGGGGGCGTTCCACGTCAGGAGCGTGTCGGGATGGCGGATGGCGATCGTTCCCAGGAGCACCGTCTCGGTGAGCGGCGCCGAATAGCCGAAATGGCTCGTGGTGTGGTCGGTGCCACGGATGGCGTCGATCCAGGAGGTGTAGTGATTGCGCGCATCTTGGAGCGGGATCTCGAAGCTCGCAAACTTCTCCGTCGGGGCCAGCCGCGGCATCTCGACATGCGGCACGAGGAGTGTCCCCTCGGTGCCGATGATCGCCGAGCCACTGCCGGGGAGGACGACATCGGCGGCGAGCGAGAGGCGCTCGTGCGTCGGCACATGCCCCTCGCCGTCATACCAGTGGACCTTCACCGTCGGGCCCGCCGTCCGCTTCGTGCCGGGAAACTCCCAGCTGACCAGCGACTTCAAGCCCCACACTTCGCGGTTGATGGCCGGGGCCGAGGCCTGCACCGTCCGCGGCGCGGTCAGCTCGAGGGCCATGAAGACCGGATCGAGGATGTGGCAGCCAAAGTCGCCAAGCTGGCCGTTGGAGAAGTCCTGCCAGGCGCGCCAATTGAAGGGATGGTAGATCTCGGGGAGGTAGGGGCGCACGGGGGCGACGCCGAGCCATTCGTCCCAGTGGACGGTTGGGGGAACGTCGGCCGAGCCTTCAGGGCGATCGTCAACCTTCCGCCAGCCCATCGCTCCCGGCTGCCAGGCGTGAACTTCCTTCACCTTCCCGATCGCGCCGTCATGGACGAGCTTCACGGCCGTTCGGTAGGCGGGATGCGACTGGATCTGATTCCCCATCTGCGTCACGAGCTTGAAGCGCTCGGCCGCCTCGCGCATTTGCCGGGCCTCAAAGACGGTGTGCGTGAGTGGCTTTTGGCATTGGACATGTTTGCCAAGATGCATCGCCGCCAGGCTGGGGCTTGCGTGCATGTGATCGGGGGTGGAGACGATCACGGCATCGAAAAGCTGCGGCTTGTCGAGAAGCCGGCGCCAATCGGTCAACCGCTCCGCCTCAGGAAACTTTTCCGCCGCCTGCCCCAGGTGGGGCATCGAATCGTCGATGTCGCACAGCGCCGTCACCTGGGCCCATTCCGAGGCGGCGGTATCGAGCAGATCGCTCCAGCCCTTGCCGCCGCAGCCGATCGAGGCGATGCGGACTTTTTCATTCGCGCCGTAGGCCCGCGACCACGACGCGGCCGACATCCCCACGGCGATGCCGGCAGCGAGGCCGCCCTTGAGAAGTGAACGACGGGAAAGAGGGGCACTGTGGGGGGAACGCATGGCGAGCCTCGTGGACCTGGAATGGTAGGTGGAACGGCAGGGTCAGACGGTTTCGCGGGGAGAAGCCGACCCCGACGCCCGAGCGTCCGATCGGCCTCCAATCAGCCCCCCGCCGCGTGATACTCTATCAAGGGGCCGAAAACCGGTACCAGCGGGCTTTTTCGCGGCGCGAGTTCCACGACGCGTGGGGCCCGGCGGGACCAGCATCGCGAGCCCTTTGTCCATTGGGAGCCTTCTTTTGCGCCTCGGACTGATCAACTCGGCCTTTGCCCAGGCCGGCAAGGGGACACGCTACGGCCTCGAGCAGACGAAGCGGCTCGGCTTCGACTCGGTCGATCTCCTTGCCGACCCGCTCGACATGACGGCGGCGGAGCGGCGGCTGATCGCCGACACCTGCCGCGAACTCGATCTCCCGATCGTGAGCCTGTGCTGCGTTGCCCTGGGCCTCATCGACTTCAGCCCCCCGGTGCGCCGCTTCCACCTCGACCGCTGCCGGGCCCACCTCGATCTCGCCGCCGACTACGGCTGCCGCAATCTGCTTCTCGTCCTCGGGGAATATGTCTGGCAGCAGGAGGTGATCCCGCCGGCCGAGCAGTGGAAGTTCGGCGTCGACGCCGTCCGCCAACTCGGGGCCTACGCCGCCGACCGGGGCGTTCGGATCGCCATCGAGCTTGAGCCCTTCAAGCTGTCGCTCGTCAACTCGATCGACACGATGCTCGCCTTCCTCGACGGCGTCGGCCTCCCCGAGACGGTGATGGCCAACTGCGACATCTCCCACCTCGATCTCGTCCACGCCAAGCCAGCCGAGGTCGCAAGGCTCGCCGGCCGGATCGAGCATGTCCATGTCAGCGACTGCGACGGGAAGGTCCATGGCGATCTTCCCCCCGGCCGCGGCGTGACGCCGATTGCCGATTTTTTAGCGGCAATCCGCGACACCGGCTACGACGGCACGGTGAGCATCGAGCTTGAGTTCTCGCCCGAGCCAGAAAAAATCGTCGAGTGGGTCGCCGAAGCCCACGACGCCACCGAGAAGATCCTCGCCGATCTCGGCTGCCGCCCCGCCCGGCGCCGCTGACCCCTCCAAGCGAACAGGGATTTCCGCTCGTGCCATTCCCTCCCCCACGCCACCGTGTCAGCGCCATCGCGGCGGCAGCCGCGATCGTTCTCGCGGCGGCGGGCCTCGCCCTTGGCGCCGACACCCCCGACTTCGTCCGCGACATTCGCCCCCTCCTCGAGCGGTCGTGCCTCGGGTGCCATTCGGGCGAGGAGGCGAAGAGCGGGCTGCGGCTCGACATCCGTACCGAGGCCTTCCGCGGCGGCGACGGCCATGGCGCGGCGATCGTGCCGGGGAAATCGGCGGAGAGCGCGCTTCTGCGTTTTGCGCGGGGCGATGAGCCCGAGATGCAGATGCCACCGGCTAATGCGAACGTGCCGCGGCTTTCCCAGGAAGAAGTGGCGATCCTTTCCGCCTGGATCGATGCCGGAGCTCTGTGGCCTGAAGGGATCGACCGGGCAAGCCTCGTCGACCGGCGCGATCACTGGGCCTTCCGGGCCGTCGTCCGCCCCGCCCTCCCGGCCGTGCGCAACGGGGACTGGCCACGCAACGACATCGACCGCTTCATCCTCGCCCGGCTCGAGGCCGAAGGGCTTTTTCCGGCGCCCGACGCTGACCGGGGCCAGTGGCTGCGGCGCGTGACGCTCGATCTGGCCGGCCTCCCGCCGACGCCCGAGGAGATCGACGACTTCCTGGCCGACGTGGCTCCCGGCGCCTACGAGCGCGTCGTCGATCGGCTCCTCGCCTCGCCGCGCCACGGCGAGCGGATGGCCCAGCACTGGCTCGATGTCGTCCGCTATGCCGACACCCATGGCTACGAGGTCAACACCGAGCGGGCCAACGCCTGGCCCTACCGCGATTGGGTCGTGGCGGCCTTCAATGCCGACATGCCCTACGACACGTTCGTTCGCCGTCAGCTCGCCGGCGACGCCGATCGGGACGATGCCGCGACCGGGTTCCTCGTCACCGCCGCCGTCCTTCTCCCCGGCCAGATCGGCGCCGACGACGTCTCGAAACGACTCGCCCGTCAGGATGCCCTCAACGACATTCTCATCAACACCGGTGAAGCGTTCCTCGGCCTCTCGATTGGCTGCGCTCGCTGCCACGACCACAAGTTTGATCCGCTCTCGCTCCGTGATTACCACGCCCTCCAGGCGGTGTTCACCGGCGTCACCTACGAAGACCGCGAGCTCCGTTCCGCCGAGGCCGACGCCCGCCGCACCGAAATCGCCACCCACCGCTCGGCGCTTGCGGCGCTCGACGCGGCGCGGACGGCGCGCGCGCCCCTCGTGGGCAACGGATCGCCCCGTCAGGCCGTGTCACCCCGGCTCAACGTCGATCGGATCGTGCCCCGCCGGGCCACGCGCGTCCGGTTCACGATCCTCGCCACCAACAGCCTCGAGCCCTGCATCGACGAGATCGAGGTCTTCGACAGCGACGGCCACAACGTCGCACTCGCCTCCGCTGGGGCCACCGTCATTTCCTCAGGGGATAACGTCGCCCCCGGTCGCCACGAACTCCCCTTCGTTCACGACGGCCTCGAGGGGAACGAGCGGAGCTGGATGTCGAGCACGACCGGCAGCGGCTGGGTGGAGATCGGCTTCGCCGCCCCGGCAACCGTCGACCGGATCGTGTGGGCCCGCGACCGCAAGGGCGTCTATGCCGATCGGACCGCCATCCAATACCGGATCGAACTGGCCGACGGCGCCGACGCGCCCCTCGAGCAGGTCGCCGATGCCTCTGACCGCCAGCTTTTTGACGCCGCCGCGCCGGCCCCGGCCGCCAGTTCGGCCTCCGCCGACGGGCTGACGGAGGAGGATCGCGCGGCGCTTGCCACGATCGACGCCGACAAGGCCAGGCTCACCGCGCGGATTGCCGAGCTCGACCGCGGGCTGACCGTGTTTGCCGGGCGCTTCTCTGCCCCGGAGCCCGCGCGCGTCCTCCACCGCGGCGACCCGGAGCAGCCCGGCGACGAAGTCGGCCCGCGCTCGCCGCTGGCCTTCGATGACCGGCTTCCGGCGCTTGCCCTCCCCACCGATGCCCCCGAGCAGGCCCGCCGGATGGCGCTGGCCGATTGGATCGTCCACCCGGCCAACCCGCTCGCCGCGCGCGTGATCGCCAATCGGGTGTGGCAGTGGCACTTCGGCAACGGGCTGGTCGAAACCTCGAGCGACTTCGGGCGGTCGGGCTCCCTCCCCAGCCATCCGCAGCTCCTCGACTGGCTCGCTGCCGAGCTTGTCGAGCATGGCTGGTCGCTCAAATCCCTTCACCGTTCCATCGTCCTCTCCGCCACCTACCGGCAGGGGGATGCCATGACGGCCGAGGGCCTCGCCAAAGACTCGGGCAACCGGCTCCTGTGGCGGTATCCATCGCGCCGCATCGAGGCGGAGGGGATCCGCGATTCGATGCTCGCCGTGAGCGGCCTTCTCGATTCCACGATGGGGGGCCGGGGCTTCGATCTCTTCCGTTCGCGCGGCGGCCTCGACGGCTTCCCGCCGGTGGAGACGTTTACCGGCGACGGGCTGAAGCGAATGATCTACGCCCACAAGGTGCGGATGGAGAAGGAGAGCGTGTTTGGCGCCTTCGATTGCCCCGATGCCGGCCAGACGATGGCCCGCCGCCGCCAATCGACGACGCCGATCCAGGCCCTCAACCTCATCAACAGCCCGTTCACGATCCAGGTGGCCGAAGCGTTTGCCGCCCGCGTCGACCGGGAGACCGCGACCGGCGACGGCTCTCGGGTGGAGCGCCAGGTGACTCAAGCGGTGCGACTCGCACTGGGGCGAGCGCCGACACCGGAAGAACTTGCCGACTCCGTCGCGCTCGTCGGCGACCATTCCCTCGTGGCCCTCTGTCGCCTCCTCCTCAACACTGGCGACTTCGTCACCCTCCCCTGAATGGACGCACCATGGAATCCCTCCCGCGACTCTCCGCCGCCGGTGCGAGCCTCCTCGATCGGCGCGGCTTTCTTGGGCACGCCGCCACGGCGGCCGGCGGGATGGCGCTGCTCGATCTCCTCACCGGGGATGGCCTCGCCGGGGATGGTGCTGCCGCAGACATCGGCCCGATCCTGCCGCTGATCGATCCCTCCGATCCCTACGCACCGCGGCCCTCCCATTTTCCGGCCAAGGCGAAGCGGCTGATCGTGATCTTCTGTGCCGGCGCCGTCAGCCAACTCGAAACCTGGGACTGGAAGCCGGAGCTTGTGAAATACGACGACAAGCCGCTCCCCGGCGGACCGGCGGTGACCTTCCAGGGGCCGGCCGGGAATCTCGCCCGGCCGCAGTACGACTTCAAGCCGCGCGGCCAGACTGGGAAGATGGTGTCGGAGATGATCCCCCATCTGGCCGGCCTCACCGACGACATCGCCTTCGTCCACTCGCTCACCAGCCGGACAAACACCCACGGGCCAGCCGAGAACTTCCTCTCCACCGGCTTTGCCGCCGACGGCTTCCCCAGCCTCGGCGCCTGGACGACCTACGCCCTGGGGAGCGAGTGCGCCGAGCTTCCCGCCTTCATCGCCATTCCCGACCCGCGCGGGATCCCGCAGGCCAGCGGCAACAACTGGGGCCCGGGCTTTCTCCCCGCCGAGTTTCAGGGGACGACGCTCTCCGCGTCGGCCCCCGTTCGCCACCTCGCCCCCCCTGCCTCGGTGTCGGCTGGCGCCGATGCAGCGACGCGCGCGGCGCTGGCGCGCTGGCAGAAGCGCAGGCTGACCGAGAGCCCAGCCGACGGCGCGCTCGCTGCCCGGATCGCCAGCTACGAGTTGGCGGCGCGGATGCAACTGGCCGTACCCGGCGTCGCCGATCTTTCCACCGAGACCGCCGCGACGCTGCGGGCCTACGGCGCCGACGACCAGTCGCAGCCGTTGAAGGCCGCCTTCGCCCGCAACTGCATCCTCGCTCGCCGCCTGCTTGAAAAGGGGGTGCGGTTCGTGCAGCTCTTTAATGGGGCCTACGCCAGCGGCGGTGAGCTCAACTGGGACGGCCACTCGAAGCTCCGCGAGCAGTACGACCGCCATGCCTCGATTCTCGACCAGCCGGCAGCAGCCCTGATCCGCGACCTGCGGGCGCGCGGCATGCTCGACGACACGCTCGTCGTCTGGTGCACGGAGTTTGGCCGCATGCCTTTCTTTCAAAAGGGGGCCAAGGGGCGCGATCACAACCCCGATGGCTTCACCTGCTGGCTGACCGGCGCCGGCGTGAAGCCGGGGGTGAGCCACGGGGCTACCGACGAGCTCGGCGTGAAGGCCGTCAGCGACATCCATCCGCTCTACGACTTCAACGCCACGATCCTTCATCTCCTCGGCCTCGACCACCACCGGCTCTCATTTCGCCACAACGGCGTCGAGCGCCGCCTGACAGACGTCCACGGCAAGGTGATCCGCGAAGTCCTCGCCTGATCGGCCGCGCGTCGGCAGCCAAAAAGAAGAAGCACGCGTCTTTCCGACGCGTGCTTCTCGTGTTCAACAAGGGCCGGAGCCTCGACAGGCGACGATCAGCTCGGCTAGGGTCGCGGCGGGCCTCCAGAACCGGCAGGGGCCGGCGGTGCGCCGGGAGTTCCACCCGGAGGACCGTAGCCCGGCGGCGTGCCGGGAGCGCCAGGGGCGCCAGGAGTTCCACCCGGAGGACCGTAGCCCGGAGGCGTGCCGGGAGCGCCGGGTGCGCCGGGAGTTCCACCCGGAGGACCATAGCCCGGAGGCGTGCCGGGTGCGCCTGGTGCGCCGGGAGTTCCCCCCGGAGGACCGTAGCCAGGAGGCGTGCCGGGAGCACCGGGTGCGCCGGGAGT
>Ga0209829_10003883_pt1 | contig 10743 bp, 9 predicted proteins | sample C_140205_EF_Meta_FD_187311 | JGI IMG/M metagenome (GOLD analysis project Ga0209829, IMG submission 187311) | Freshwater microbial communities from Lake Croche, Canada to study carbon cycling - C_140205_EF_MetaG (SPAdes) (version 2) | ecosystem: Environmental > Aquatic > Freshwater > Lake... | reverse complement strand
TGAAAAATATCAATGCTTCCAATAGTCGTTGGAAAATTAAAAAGCAGATAGGAAATCCTCATGGCTTTAAATCTTCGGTTTGTTTTATTACCAATAAAATGGTCATTACCACCGGCACTTCGGGGGTAGATATTTCCAATAATGCTGGTAAAACATGGGATTTAATTTCAACTGAAAGCTTCCATGTGGTTCAGCAACAACCTGGTAAGAAGGCTGCATTTTTAGCTGGCGCCAATGGACGCATTGGATATATAGTTTTTTAGTAATTCCTGTTTTGAGTTTTAAACGTCTTTTATAAGCGGATTTACTTTTTTATTTGAAATAGTACTAAAAATCATTTTAAAATTTCAATACTTAATGTAACTTAGTAGAGATATGAAAAAATACCAGGCAATTATATCTTTCGAAATGGATGAAGAATTCATGTCTTTTGTACCTTCACATCGTACTTATATCAATTATTTACTCAATAAAGGAATTATTGACAGTTATGCAGTAAGTATGGAGACACAAAATTCTTGGATTACCATTAATGCCAATAGTAAAAAAGAAGTAAAGGAATACCTAGAGAAATCGCCTTTAATTAAGTATTGGAACTATGAAATAGTTGAGCTTTTTGTATATGATAGTCAATCTACTAGACTTCCTGCTGTACAATTAAATTAAATCACCTTTTTTTTGGGGAATTCCTATTTGCCCCTTATTTTTGCACTCCTCAAAAGGGGGCATAGCTCAGTTGGTTTAGAGCATCTGCCTTACAAGCAGAGGGTCCGCGGTTCGAACCCGTGTGCCCCCACAGAATAACAGAAAGGGTTTCAAGCAATTGAAGCCCTTTTGTATTTTAGCCATTTGATCCCCATTTGCACTGAAACTTATAAGGGAACTCCTTTTACATTCATTTGTAATGTATATACTGCTTTGGAAGCGGTTATAAATAAAGTCTGATTGTCTTTTCCACCAAAGGTTACATTGGCTGTCCAATTTTCGGGTACTTTAATGTGTTCAATTAATTCGCCCTTTGGATTGTATACACTAACACCATCTCCAGTCAAATAGATATTGCCGTTTTCATCAATCGTTAATCCATCTGATCCTTTCTCCACAAATAAAGTGGGGGCAGATAAACTGCCATCTGCCATAATGTTAAAACGATAGGTTTTATTTCCTTTGATATCAGCTACATATAATAATTTACCATCTGGGGTACCAATAATTCCATTGGGTTGCATTAATTGATCTGAAACTAAAATGGGTGTTTTATTTTTTGCTAGATAATAAACATACTGTCCTTTTAATTCTGGCATTTTTCGTGTCCAATAAACTCTAGGATAAAATGGATCCGTAAAATAAATTCCACCAGTAGGACTAATCCATAAATCATTGGGGCCATTAAAATGAAGTCCATTTAAATCATTCACCAATAGTTCAATTTCCCCTTTGGGATTGATACTGATAATTTGATTTTGCTCATCGGCACAAGTAATTAAATTACCTTTTTTATCAAAATACATTCCATTAGAACGACGGGTTTTTTCTAAAAAAACAGAGAGCTTCCCATCAGTATCATATTTCCAGATTGTATTATTGGGCTGATCGGTAAAAAAAATATTTCCATACTTATCAACTGCTGGGCCTTCCGTAAAAGCAAATTGTTTTGAAATCAATTGTAATGTTGCCTCTTTGGCAAAAAGTCCTTTAGATTGACCTATGGATGTATTTAGTATAAAAAACGAAAATCCAATGAGGGTAAAACGTCGAAGGGTATTGACTAAAGAGATTTTCATGACTATGGATTATTATTTCTTATATCTTTTATTCTGTTGTTTCTCCAATTCTTTTCTTAAATCTGCATTGATAAATTCTGAAGTTTTAAATACTTCTAAAATTTCCGCTCTACCTAAAATAATATCTTTTGATTTGAATACATCATTTAACCGCATTTTATTCATGGCAACTAAACTATCAATATTCACTAAAAATTCAATTTTATCGCCTTTTCTACATTGTAGAAATATTTCAGTTAAAGTATAGCTGCCTAAATGCGCTGTGTCTACTGGAAAATAAAGGGGTAAAGTATCATATGTAGATCTTAAAATACTATCATTTGATTTTAACTTATATTCTACATTAAATTTTACAAACTCTCCATGTTGTATATTTTTTTCATTACCAGTACCATGAGTAATAATATAACGCATGCCAGAGGGCGCTTTTTCATATTGCTTACAACTTGTAAATAAAACAATAGCAGCTATAAAGGATATAGTTAATTTCATCATGATTTTTTTATCGTTTTTATAATTTAAATTTATCTATCATCTTTTTTAATGATCACTCAAATTTAATAATTTAAAAACATATTAACAATTATTAAGTTTTCAATTAAAATCAATAATAACGCTTCTTTTTCACAATTTCATAGCATTTAATTCAATTCATTACAGCGTTGCTTCAAAAGATATAAAAAACTAGCCTAATGAAGGGTATAGTACTAAATTAAATTATTCGTATATTTAATTTAGAAATTACCATCTATGAACCTACTAAGAATATCCCTGCTCATTTTTTCATTTACATTAGGGCAAACCTCTTTTAGTCAACCCATTTTATTTAAAAATATAGAAAAAGATAAAAAAGTGGAAGTATATGTAGGAGGAAAATTCTTTACTGCATTTATTTATCCTAACAATATGGAAAAGCAAAGCTTGTATCCAATTGTTAATGCACAAGGAAAATTCATCACAAGAGGGTATCCATTAGATCCTCGACCTTTTGAAAGAACCGATCATCCACATCAGGTGGGATTTTGGTTTAATTTTGGAGATGTCAATGGATTAGACTTTTGGAACAATTCCTTTGCTATTAAAGCAGCGGATAAACCAAAATATGGTTCTATAAGATTTAATAAAATTGAATCCATCAATGCTAAAAATGGAAAATTAGTGGTTAGCGCTAATTGGGTGGATGTAAATAATACCATTTTACTTTCCGAATTAACTAGTTTTACATTTTACGGAAAAGCTAGTTTAAGAACCATCGTACGTGAAACCAAACTTACCGCAAAACAAGAAGTTACATTTACCGAAAATAAAGAAGGCTTAATTGGACTTCGAGTTGATAGAGCCTTTGAAGAACCAGCCACAGTAGCTGAAACATTTTTAGACGCCAAAGGAATAGAAACAAAAGTACCTGTACTTAATAATGATGGAGTTAATGGGGTTTATCGAAATGTAGAAGGAGCAAAGGGTGCAGCAGTTTGGGGCAAGCGCTCTAATTGGGTAGCTTTAAGAGCTACTAAAGAAAATGAAGTAATTACGATTGTAATTATTGATCACTCAAATAATGTTAATTATCCTGCCTGGTCTCATGCAAGAGGTTATGGATTGTTTGCCATGAATAATTTAGGGGGTCGAAATTTTGACAAAAATGCGGAAGCTGTTAAATTAGTTTTACAAGCAGGACAAACTGTTGTTTTTAAACATAAATTGGTCATAGGAGATGATTTAACAGATGAATCCATTAATAAAATGGCAATGGATTTTAATAAGTAACTTTGCACTTATGCAAGTATTTACTACCCCGAGCAAAATTATTATCACCTGTCACAAATGGTTGGCTATTTCCTTACAAAAAGAAGTGGTTGCATTAGGCTTTACACCGGATAGAGTATTTCAAACTGGGGTGGAATTAACAGGAACCGTTCAGGACTGTATAAAGCTGAATTTAAATTTACGTTGTGCCAGTCAGGTGATGTATTCTATAAAATCTTTTATCTGCAATGACCCCGAAGAATTGTATAAAAATTTAGTAGATGTTCATTGGGAAAAATTAATCAAACCTTCTGGCTATTTTTCGGTTACGAGTAATGTATTTCATCCAACTATTTCTACCAACTTATATGCCAATTTAAAGGTTAAAGATGCTATTGTAGATCGAATGAGAAATAGTTGCAATCAACGACCTTCTACTGGCTCAGAATTATCTGGAGCAGTCGTATATTTATTTTGGAAACATGAGGAAGCCGAAATATTCCTAGATACTTCGGGGGAAACCTTGGCCAAACATGGATATAGAAAATTACCTGGTACTGCACCTATGTTAGAAGCATTAGCCGCCGCTACCATATTAAGTACCAAATGGAATAAAAAAGCTCCATTTGTTAACCCTATGTGCGGTTCGGGTACCTTAGCCATTGAAGCAGCTTTAATAGCTACCAATAGAGCCCCTGGTTTATTAAGAACTAATTATGCTTTTATGCATTTACTAGGTTACGATGATAGCATGTATCAAGTGGAAAAAGATAAATTAACTACACAAATTATTAAAATACCTGGTTTGCAAATTATTGCTTCTGATATTAGTAAAAGAGCCATAGAAACTGCAAAAACCAATGCCACAGTTGCTGGTGTTGCACATTTAATATATTTTCAAGATGGCGATTTCGAAACCACTAATATTCCTGCTGCAGAAGAAGCTGCCGTTATTATGTTTAATCCAGAATATGGTGAAAGACTAGGTGAGGAGCTTGAATTAGAAGCCACTTATGCCCGTATGGGTGATTTTTTGAAAAACAATTGTAAAGGATACCTGGGCTACATATTTACTGGAAATTTAGAATTGGCTAAGAAAATTCGTTTAAAACCAAGTCGTAGAATTGAATTTTACAATGCCACCATCGATTGTAGATTATTAGAATACGAAATGTACGCTGGGACAAAAAGAGTAGATAAAAAAGTAGAAGGCGAAGTTTAATTCAATAAAAAAATTATTTCCCTTTCAATTTCTTATTGTTGATTAACATATACTTTGAAGTTTCATAAATCGTCTCCGTTAAAATCCTCATAGCTTTTTCTACAGAATCATTGCTAACTTTTTGGTTATCCAATACACTTTCCAAAATCCCTTTAGAAGCATTTTTTATTTTATACCCAAAATAGTATTGATTGTTTAAGATACCTACTTGTTGATTAAAATCGTCATATAAAAAAACGGAATTTTTGCTATTGGACTTATTGACTAAATTAAATACGTCTTTTCCCATGGTAGTGTTGGTATAAGGAATATTGCATAAGGAGGCAATACTAGGTAGCACATCTAACTGTGATACAGGTAGGTTGTATTCTTTAGGGGTTAAAATTTTAGGTGCATAAAATAAAAAAGGAATATGCATATTGGTTAATCCTTGTTCTGTAAATGTTTTAGGTAGCATATTGCCTGCGTCGCCTTTAATGCCATGGTCACCAATAAATACAAATAAAGTATTATCAAAATATTTTTCCTTTTTGGCAGCTTCTATAAACTGTTCAAAACAATAATCGGTGTATCTAAAAGCATTGTATTCGTCATTGTTTTCAAAGCCAAATTTTAATAATGAATCTTTGGAGACGTTTATTTTTTTAAAAGATTTTAAATCTTCATCTGGAATTGTATATGGGCGGTGATTATCGGCCGTTTGAATGATAGCAAAAAATGGCTTTGTATTAGTGCTTAGCGTTTTATTTGCTTCCATGAACAAATTCTTATCACTAATTCCCCAAACATCTATTTCACTAGATTGATATTTACCTTGTTCATAAATATTTAAGTCCTTAATATTATTAGTAAGTACCCCTCTAATATTGGCCCAACTGGCACTTCCTCCTAAAAAATAAAATTTTTCATGGTTTTTAAAATCGGCTAAAATGGAATGTTGATCTACGGACAATGGATTACGACTGGATGTTCTGCCTTCTAAAATGTCAGGCGTACCAGTTATGGTTGCCCAAACACCTCTTGCAGTTCCATAGGAGGGAGAAAATGCCCTATTAAAATAGACACCTTGCTTTCTCATTTGATTAAAATAAGGTGTTGCGTTTAAAGGATTTCCAATGACAGAACTTTTATACGCCGAAAAAGATTCGCAAATAACCAATACCACATTTTTAATTTTAGGCGCAATGGTATCATTGGGCTTTGGAACAATTACTCTTGAAAATTTATATTCATTCACATTTTGTTCCTGTGCAGGAATGTCTAGATACTCGCTAATGACTGCATAATTGTTCTTAATTAAACTTGTATTAATTTTTGATGTTCGAAAATTTAGGGTACTAAAAAAAGATTGCATCGGATTCAAAGCTACATTGGCATTAAAATCAGTTCCTAAACTATACGCATCACTCCATCTTAAAGGATATTGCCCTCCGGAATAAACCACGTTACCAATAATACTATAAACAAGGATAAAGAAAAACAATACGTTTATAAAAATGCGATTTAACTTATTTCCAGAAGCTTCTCTTTTTAAAGCAATCTTATAAGTTAATTGTACCAATGTATAAAGTAGCCATAGAGATAAAGAAAAAATTGCGATAATGAGTAGGATAGGATAGGATTGCCACATCATTTGTAAAGAAATGGCCGCATTGTCTAAATAACTTAAAATGCTTGCATTGAGCCGTTGATGAACATAGGCATAATGTATGAAATCGGTTGTATAAAATAATATTAAAAATAAACTAAAAATAACCCAAATAGAAACTGCAAGTTTCTTTCCTCTTTGGGAATTAATAGGGTTTAAAGGTTTAATAAAAGACAATAATAAAATGAGAAGCATTGTAATGGCTACATACCTTAAATCATATCTAAACCCTAATATATAAGCTGATTTTAAAGACCCTTCATTGCCCACAGGTGCCGTAAATCGTAATACAAAAACTATACGCAATAAGGTCATTAAAGCTAAAAAACAAATGCCGGTAATGGTATTCCAATAAATAGTCTTGGTGATTGCAATTTTTTTCATCATAATTTTCTTTAAAATCTTATTATTCTAACTTTATTGATAGATTAAATAGGGTTCCATCGAGTTTTTCCAATGGGTCACTTTTAACAGTTGTGCTATTTTACTTAACCATTCTTTTAAAGGCCAATTGAATAATTCTTCCGCATTTTCAATTCCGAGCAATAAAGATAAATGATTTTCCCCAGTAGGATTTGCATTCGTAGGGTAAGGCTTCCATTTAAAATCTTGTGGATGGATATCTTTGACCAATTTCAACAACAATAATCCATTTAATACTGGATTAAAATGATAAGGGTCTATTACTTTAATTCTAATGCCTTTATGTTCGATTAATGTCCCATTGTTTTGTAATTGAATAGGCAGCGATTCAATTTTAATATCTTCTCTTAAAATATTTTGTCCTACCATCGCGATGGCAGGTACATTAAACCAGCTTGCTCCAATCCACTCAAAAGGCAAATTGGAACCGCGGCCAACACTTACATTAGTGGCTTCAAATAAACATAAGCCTGGATATAGCATACAAGCTTCTATATTTTGCAAGGCAGGCGAAGTAGCTACCCATGGTTTATTCCAATCATAAAATAATTGTTCCCGATGCCAGTTTTTACAAGCAATTACTTCTAATGGTGCTTTTATATTTTCCACTTCATTAAAATATTGCGCCAATTCACCCAGTGTACATTGATGTTTGATGGGAATAGAATACCGGCCTATAAAACTTTTTAGCGTTGTATCCAACATAGGGCCTTCCACCATTTGAAAATTTCCGCCTAATGGATTGGGCCGATCCAAAATAATGATTCGTTTATTAAATTTGGCAGCAGCTTCTAACCAATAAGTCATTGACCATAAATAGGTATAAAAACGAACGCCTACATCTGGAATATCAAACACTAAGATTTCTATATCTTCAAGATCCACTTTGCTTGGTGCAAATTTTTCTCCATATAAACTTATAATGGGTAATCCTGTAATAGCATCTATTTCATTGTTCATTTTAACACCATCCACTCCTTTACTATTAATTCCATGTTCGGGTGAAAATAGTTTTACAATATTAAAACCTTTACTTATTAATGCTTTTCTACTTTTTTCGCCAGTACTAGTGGTTGCTGCATCATTGGTTAAAAAAGCAATGGGTTTATTTTTCCAGTTAGATTCGGAATTTAAAAGAATATCAATACCAAATTGCAAAGACATGGTTAGTTACTTTTAGCTTCAAATTCTAAAACCTTTTTTAAATTTTCCATGACATTAAAAATAATGGGGCATCGATCATAATGCATGTAGGTCGTAAAAAGTCTTTTATTAAAATCAGGTATATGAAATGCGGGAAACTCTCTACAACCTGCAAATCGATGTTCATACACACTGCAACTATTCTCCACTAAAAAATGGCAGGGGATGGAATTAATCACCATTCGGCCCGATTCTCCTTTAGATATATAAGCTTCGTCAAAGGTTTCCCTTGATTGCCCCAAATGATTGGCCAAATTATTGGCTTCAGCCTCGTCAATATTCACCATTAAGCTTTTGCAGCAATTGCCACAGCTGGTACAATCTATTTGAGGGCTAATGGTCTCTGACAGGGTAAATACCGCATTATCTAAGTCCTGACTGTTGATTTGTCTCAGAAAGGTTTGAAATTCATCGTTTTCGGCAATAAGCTCCAAAGCCTTGGTTTTGATGAAATCAAGGTCTACAATTGGGTATTTTGGGGCTGTTTTGATGCTTTAAAGATAAGAGATTAATCGTTTATCCACATAAAAGTGACAATTGGTGAAAAGTAAAATTGGGGTAACCACCGTGCTCATTAGATTTGCAGACAGACAAGGGCCAATTTTGCCCCTAAAGCATTGATAATTATGGCAGAAACTAAGATACCAGTTGAATACAACGAAGACTCGATTAGATCCTTAGATTGGAAAGAACATATACGTTTAAGACCAGGTATGTATATTGGAAAATTGGGAGATGGATCGGCTCCTGATGATGGCATATATGTTTTAATGAAAGAAGTCATCGATAACTGTATCGATGAACATACCATGGGGTATGGTAAACAAGTAGAAATTTCCATTCAAGATAAAACAGTAACCATAAGAGATTATGGTCGTGGAATTCCCTTAGGAAAAATTGTAGATGTAGTTAGTAAGATAAATACAGGAGCCAAATACGATAGTAAAGCCTTTCAAAAATCGGTGGGTTTAAATGGAGTAGGTACTAAAGCGGTAAATGCATTGAGTGAAGATTTTTTAGTGACTGCCTTTAGAGATGGCAAGCAAAGATCGGCTAGTTTTAAAAAGGGACAACTTATTCAAGAAACAAAAGAAACAAAGTCGACGGAGGCTAATGGAACCTTAGTAGTATTTACCCCTGATAGTTCCATGTTTAAAAATTTCCATTTTATTCATGAATACATTGATGGACAACTTTGGAATTATTGTTATTTAAATGCAGGACTAAGTATTTTATTTAATGAGAAAAAGTATGTAAGTAAAAACGGGTTATTGGATTTACTAGAAAGAAAAACCAATCCAGATGAACTTCGCTATCCAATTATTCATTTAAAAGGAGAAGATATCGAAGTGGCTTTATCCCATAACAATGATTACGGAGAAGATATATTTTCATTTGTCAACGGACAATACACTACTCAAGGAGGTACCCATCAACAAGCCTTTAGAGAAGCTTATGTAAAAGTAATTCGTGATTATTATAAAAAGGATTACGAGGCATCTGATATAAGAACCAGTATTGTGGCTGCTGTTTCGGTTCGTGTACAAGAACCTGTGTTTGAAAGTCAGACAAAAACTAAATTAGGTTCTCAGAATGTAGCAGAGGGTGGGCCTAGCATGAAAAATTTTGTTACAGAATTTTTAGCCAAAGAATTAGATAATTTCTTACACCGAAATCCAGCAACGGCCGAAGCGTTAAAAAAACGTATCGAACAAAACGAACATGAACGTAAAGAATTAGCAGGCATCAAAAAATTAGCCAACGAGCGTGCTAAAAAAGCCAACCTACACAATAAAAAATTAAGAGATTGTAGAATACACCTTAACGATGAACTACCTAATAAGAATAAAGAAATGTTCATCTCCTCGCAACAAGGAAGTACTTTATTTATTACGGAGGGTGATTCAGCCAGTGGAAGTATTACTAAGTCGCGTAATGTAGATACTCAAGCGGTATTTAGTTTAAGAGGTAAGCCTTTAAATGCTTTTGGCTTAACTAAAAAAGTAGTGTACGAAAATGAAGAGTTTAATTTATTACAACACGCTTTAAATATTGAAGAAGGGTTAGAAGGACTGCGTTACAATCAAATTGTTATTGCCACCGATGCCGATGTGGATGGTATGCACATAAGATTATTGATTCTAACTTTCTTTTTACAATTCTTTCCAGATTTAGTTAAAAAAGGGCATGTATATGTTTTAGAAACTCCTTTATTCCGTGTACGCAATAAACAAAAAACTATTTATTGTTACAATGAAACAGAGAAACAAGCAGCAATGAAGGAATTGGGTACAAAGCCAGAGATCACTAGATTTAAGGGTTTAGGAGAGATTAGTCCTGAAGAGTTTGGCAAGTTTATCAATGCCGACATTAAACTAGCTCCAGTCATTTTAGAACAAGGCGATCATATTCAACATTTATTAGAATATTATATGGGTAAAAATACCCAGGAAAGACAAGATTTTATTATCAATAATTTAAAAGTAGAACTGGACAAAGCACATGATACACTTAGTATTTGAAACAGCTAATATAGCAGCATTAGAAGCAGCCATTGAATTGGATGAAACTTTAGCAGGTAAAATTGTTGAAATTAAAGACGATTATGCAGTGGGGCCCTTATTAGATATTTATGAAACCGAAGGTTACCAAGCGCGCAGAGATTGGTGGGCAAATGTTTTGGAATATTCGCCATGGACTGACCAATTGAATATCGT
>Ga0209829_10003882_pt1 | contig 10749 bp, 9 predicted proteins | sample C_140205_EF_Meta_FD_187311 | JGI IMG/M metagenome (GOLD analysis project Ga0209829, IMG submission 187311) | Freshwater microbial communities from Lake Croche, Canada to study carbon cycling - C_140205_EF_MetaG (SPAdes) (version 2) | ecosystem: Environmental > Aquatic > Freshwater > Lake... | reverse complement strand
CGCGGCGCTGGAGGCGAGCGCCCCCGCCGGGTTCTGCGCCTCGATCCGCGCGATGGCCGCACGCAAAAAGCCGATCCGTTCCGAACCGCCGCTCAGCGACATCGGTCTGTTACTCCATGAGTGTTCTACATTTGTTCTTATTTATTTGCCGATTGAGGGGAAGAGTCAAGGGGTGGGATTTGGCGGTCGGGAGCGCGATGGATCCGCCACCTTGAACAGGACCAATCCTAAGCACCTGACATAGGGACTGGTAATCAGTCGGTCGAGAGTTCGGTTTCTTCAAACAGAATAAGCAAAATCAATGACTTAAAAGGAAAACTCAAGGCGCCATTTTCAACATGGCGACCCTGCGGGCAATCATTCGGGTGATCGACGTTTGGGGCGTGGTGTCGGTGGCCGGCCTGCTAATCCAGTCCATGCATGACCAAAGGGCCAACCCCATCAATGACGGATTAAACTATTCGCCGGGCGTGTCCCTCGATCTCGGAAACCATTGCCGGTTTCGAGGCGTCCCAGTGGTATGGATTGATCGCGCTCAAGGGCGCGCCCGACGCCATCATCGAGAAGATCAACATCGAAATCCGCAAGGCGATGAGCGACAAGGTCGTGAGGGATGCGCTCGACCGCGATGGCGCCGAAGCCTGGACGATGACGCCAGGCGAGTTTCGCGCCTTCATTGATCAGGAAATCAAGCGCTGGGCCGAGGTCGTGAAGCTGGCGAAGATCGGCCTGGATTGAGGGAGCGGCCCGCGCAGTCCGCTGATGCAAAGCTGAGTGGACCATCGGGAAGGACACCCACACTTTCATTGGCATTATTTTTTTTGGGGGATTTACCGCAGCATGGAGACGCGCCATACTTCCTGAATAAAACAATAATGGTGGGGGGGAAGACATGGGCCTTGGAAAGCTCCTGATCGCCGCAGTCGTTGCTTGTATTGGCGGCGGCGCCGCTCATGCTGTGGAATGGCGTTCCCTTGACGACGTCAAAAAGATGGTTCTCGAACGGGCGGGCAAACGAGGTTCGTTCGCCGAGGTCAAACGCAGCGATGTCGAGCAAATCCTCAATAATATCAAGACGCTTGACCGGGATGAATGGGCACGCGAGTGGTGCCGCACCGGCCTGAAATACGAGTCCGAGGGCGACGCCCTGGTGAAGAGCAACGCCAACCGCCGGGAGATTGCGGAGATTTATCATCTGGCGTTCAATTATTGCATGCTTGGCCGGTATCCGGCCGCGACCTCTGCGGGCAAGAAAGAAGCCTATCAGCATTCCGTGAGGCAATATCGAAAGGCAGGGGAGTATCTGGACCCGCCTTTGAAAATCGTCGAAATTCCATTCGAAGGCAAGAAGTTGGTGGGCTATCTGCGTCTGCCGCCGAATGTCGAAAAGCCGCCTGTCGTGATGAATTGGGGTGGCGTCGATGGTTGGAAGGAAGATCGTGAACGGCCCAACCAGCGGATCCTGAAACAGGGCATAGCCACCTTCACCGTCGATTTGCCGGGCACCGGCGAAAGCCCGGTCCTTTATGGCGATGCGGCCGCGCAACGGGCCTATTCCACTTTCATTGACCATCTGGTCGCGCGAACTGATCTTGATGGATCGCGCATTGCCGTCTGGGGTGGAAGTTTTGGCGGATATTGGGCGGCGCGCCTCGCCTATACCGAGGCGAGCCGAATAAAAGGCGCAGTCTTCCAAGGCGGCAGCGTTCATCTGGGTTATGAAAGAAAGTGGCTTGTGCCCGCCTTTACGACGGGTGGTGCGACCTATCTTTTCGGCGCAGGCAGTCTGTTGGAGGCCCGCAACGCCTCCATGGGTCTGAAAACCATGGATGAGTTTCTGGACGCGGCGCCAAAGCTGTCGCTTGTCGCGCTGGGTCTCATCGACAAGCCGTCAGCGCCCATCCTTGGCGTGAATGGCAAGCTTGACGATCAGGCGCCGGTCGAAGACATCTATTTTCTGATGGAGCATGGAAGCCCCAAGGAAGCGCGCATTTATCCCAACGGCTTTCATATGGGCGCGACGCCGGGTCTGCCCGAGGATGAAATCGGCAATATGATCACCGATTGGTTGAAGCAAAAATTGAGGAAATAGCCGTTTCTTCGATTGGCTTCGTGATCAGCCCCATCATGGGGCTGGTTGATTGTGATGAGGCTGGCGGCAAACGGTTCGCTGACGATGTTTGTTGGCATGCGCCCCATCGAATGACAACTGTTCAAATTGATGGGCGGCGTTTGCAAGGTCGAACGCGTCGACGCCAAGCTGATTGATCCATACGGGGAATGTCCGTCATGCCAAGGCTGTTCATTCTTTTGATGATCATCATTCCATGCCAACTGGCCCGAGCCGAAGACAAGGTGGCCGCATTTTACAGCGGTAAAAGTTTGCGGCTTACAGTTGGCTCGTCTGCTGGCGGCGGGACCGATGTCGTCGCGCGCCTTCTTGCCCGTCATATCGGAAGGTTTGTGCCCGGCAACCCTGCGGTCGTCGTCGTTAATCAACCAGGCGGTGGCGGGTTAGTTGGCGCCAACAGGATCGCCAACACCGCAGCGCGGGATGGAACAGAATTCGCCACCATGGAACGCGCCATTCCCCAATTCGCGTTCATGGGCGATCCCAATGTCCATTTTGACCCCTTGGCCTTGACGTGGCTCGGGTCGCTTTCATCCTATCAAAACGATGCTTTCATGCTTCTCGTCAATGCTGATCATCCCGCTCGTACTGCGGAGGATCTGCGCGCGGGGAACGTGATGGCCCGCCTTGGCGCAAGCCAGCAAGGCTCCACCAATCTGACCTTTGCGCTGATCGCCAGGGATGTGCTCGGCCTCAAGGTCGAGGCGATTGCAGGTTACGCGGGAACAGCGAAAATCTCCCTCGCCATGGCGTCTCGTGAAATTGACGGTCAGCTCATGGGCATTGTTTCTGTGCAGACGAGCCAGCGTAACCTTTGGGAGTCAAAGGCGGTTCGGCCATTGGTGCAATTTGCGCGCAATACGCGGCATCCCGTTCTCCCCGATGTTCCGACCGGTCAGGAACTGGTTCGGGACAAGGAGGGATTGGCGTTGCTGGAATTTGCCGAATTACCCTTTTTCATGGCGCAATCCTTTGTTGCTCCGCCATCCATACCCGCAGAACGCGCTCAGGCGCTGAGGATCGCTTTCATGCAAATGACCGCAGATGAGGACTATCGGTCGGATGCGCGTAAACTGGATATTGACGACAGCCCCATCGGGCACCAGGCGATCGAGGATCTCCTTCGAAAGGGGAAGGGGACTCCGGGGCCTGTAATCGAAGCTTTTCGAAACCTGGTTGCGCGAAAGTAATGCGGCGTTCGTAGCGCCTGATGTGATCGTTTTGGACATAGGGGCATTCCTGCGCTAACCTCTTTCTAGAAACAAAAAGTCAGCAACACTGACTGGGGAGGACATCATGAGAAAAACCGCATCCTGCTTTGCGATCTTGTTCTCGTTGGCGCTTTCGCCCAATGGCGCCCTTGCGGACAAGCCGTTTGAAAAACCTGTGGTGAAGGTCGATCCGTCGTTTGACGCACTGGTGTCGCCGGACGCGCGAATGGAAGTCATCCGCGAGGGCTACGGCTTCACCGAGGGGGTGCTATGGAACGAAAAGGGTCGTTTTCTGCTGGTCACGGATATGCCGGCCAACATCATCTACAAACTATCGGTGGATGGTAAGAAACAAAGCGTGTTCCTCGATCACAGCGGCTACACCGGGCCTGACATCTGGCGCGTGGGATTCATGCAGACCAACGGCCGCGAGAGGAGCGATCCTCGTTTTGAAGAATTCGCCATGATCGGCTCCAACGGCATGGCCTATGATCCGCAGGGCAGGCTGGTGATCGCTACTTGGGCGGGCCGTGGTATCGACCGCATTGAAAAGAATGGCAAGCGCGTCACCTTGACGAACAGCGTCGATGGAAAAATGTTCAACGGAACGAACGATGTCATCGTGAAGAAGAATGGAACCATCTATTTCACCGATGGTTATGGCGGCCTTCGGGGTAGGGAGAGCGATCCGAAGAAGGGGATCGACTATAGCGCGCTCTTCATGTGGAAGAATGGCAAGACAATCCGTCTGACAACCGATCTGCCCAATACGAACGGGCTCGCTCTTTCTCCGGATGAGAAGATTCTTTACGCGAATGGGAGCCGTGACAAAACGGTTCGCGCCTATGATGTCCAGGCGGACGACACCCTCGCGAACAGTCGGCTGTTTTTCGACCTCGGCAAGGATGCGCGTCCGGGCATCACGGATGGCATGAAGGTGGATACGAAGGGGAATGTCTGGGAGTCCGGCCCCACGGGCGTCTGGGTGATCTCGCCTGAAGGGAAGCATCTGGGAACCATTCTAGTGCCGGAACTCGTCGCCAATGTCGAGTTTGGCGACCCCGATCACAAGACCCTCTACATTGCGGCAAGATCGAGCGTTTACAAGATTCGGGTGAATGTGCCGGGCGTCCCGTAAGCGCTTCAACGCCGCAGTCTTACCCGCGTGGGTTGGCGCAGATGGCTGTTATGGCGTCCAGCAGATGCTGGCCCATGGTGGTCATCTTGTGGCGGCGGGACAGGATGGCGCCCAGATCAACGGAAATGGTCGGCTCGATAAGGGGCGCCACATGCAGACGCTCATATTCGTGGCGGCCAAGAAAGAAATCCGGCACTGGCGCGACCCCCAGGCCCTCCTCGACGAAGCGCAGGGCGGTGTACATCTGTTGGACTTCATAAAGCGGCGAGAGGCGGTCTCGGGCGCGGGCCAGGTCAACATCCATCACCATGCGGATGCCTGCGCCCTTCCAGGTGCTGATGAGCGCGTGATCGCGCAGGTCCGCCCAGCGCAGGCGTTCCTTGGCCGCCAGCGCATGGTCCTTCGGCATGGCCGCGACGATGCGCCCCCGCAGCAAGGGGCGAAACTCCAGGGTCGGATCGTGTTGCACGAAGGAGGTGATGCCGAAGGCCGTCTCTCCCGAACTCACGGCATTGACCACCTCATTGGTCGTCATGTCGCGCACGCTGACGCGGGTGGCGGGATAACGCGCATGGAAAAGGCGCAAGGCTTCGGGCAGCAGTCGATGGGCGATGGAAGGGATCGCGCCAATTGCAATGCTGGAGCTGCGGGGGCTGTCGTCGCCTTTCAGCGACATCACCGCCTCGTCGAATTGCGCGAGAATATCTGTGGAACGCTCCAGCAATTGCCGACCGCCCAGGGTCAAGGTGACCTGGCGGGTGGTGCGGTCGAGCAGGCGCACCCCTAGCTGCTCCTCCAGTTTCTGCACCCGTCGGCTGAGCGCAGAGGCTGACATGTTGAGCCGCAAGGCGGCGGCCTTGAAATTCAGGACGGTTGCGACCGTCGCGAAAGCCTCGATGTCGTTGACTTCAAGATTGATGCGCATATCGGGATATTCGATCTGATAATTGCGCTTTGTCAATTGGCTTGCAGGCCATAGGTTCGATTCAAAGCATGACGGTCAGGGGAGTATCGGGGATGAGCGGAACGCCGGTTGAAGCGCGGAAATTCGTTGAGGGCGTGGGTGGGCGGCTGGCCTCGTCCAAGTCTCAGACCTACGCCAATGCGGTTCTGGCGATCGAGGGCCGCAACAATCCCTTCATCGCCAAATATATGCTGGCGGGCGATCTGGCCTGTGTGCTCTCGGCCCATGAACTGGGCGTGACCCCCACCGCCGACGCCAAGGCGCTGGCCCGCTGCATCATCGACCTTCTGCCCGATTGCGAGCGCATCTCGCGCGATCACTCCATCGGCGACATCGTGGTCTCTCGCGAATTGTGGATCGTCGAGGCGGTCGGGCAGGACGCGGGGTCATGGCTGCATGTGGGTCGCAACCGCGCGGAGAGCCTGCGCGGCTCCCTGCCACGCATGTTCTTCCGCGACGCCCTGCACCGCGAACATGTTGCCCTGCGTCGCCTGGTGAAGGCCCTGCTGGACCGCGCCGAGCCCAATATGACCGCTATCGCACCCTTCTATCACCACCTGCAACATGCCGGGCGCACCTCGCTGGGCGAATATCTGCTGTCCTGGGCCGCCAGCTTCAACAAGCATTTCGAGCGCATCGAACAGGCGGACAAGCGCCTTGATCTGGCGCCGCCGCCCAATTGCGGCCGGGACATCGTCGTCGAGCTGATCAACCGTGTCGGCCACCGTCTGGGGTTTTCGGAGGTCGGCAAGATCTGGCAGGAGCTCTTCATCACGGAAGAGCATTTCTCCGAGCCCTTCTTCATTCTGGCGCAAATCGCCGTGGGGCTCGGGCGCCTCGCAGAGGATCTTCGTCTGTTCATGACCTCCGAATTCGACTTCTTCGAACTCGCGGACGAACATGCCTCGGGCAGCAGCGGGCGCCCGCAGAAGAAGAACCCCTTCGGCCTGCAAGCTGTCATCAATGGCGCTTCCGTGGGCGCGGGCCGTCTGGCCAGCCAGTTCGCCGCCAATGTGACGCTTTCTGAGGAAGCCGATTCTACCTATCACGCCTATCACCTCTACGAATTCTCCCGCGATGTGGCGGCCTGGACCGAGTTCATGGCCGATGTGATCGAAAAGGGCGACTTCAAGCTGGGCGAACTCGAGTCCAAGTCGCGGCTCGGCTTCGCTGGCGCCCGCGAGGCCCTCGACGTGCTGGTCTATGAGCACAAGGTTCCCTACCGCTTCGCCCACCGTGTCTGCGGCGAACTGGTGCGGGTGGGGACCGATGGCGCCTCCCATGACGAGATCGTGGCGACGGTCGCCGAAAGGCTCAAGGATCATCCCGCTATCGACTGTGACCGGCTGGTCCGTATCGCGACGGGCGAATCTACCGAGGCGATCCTGCTGAACCTGCCTGCTTTCAAGGCGGTCCATGATGGTGTCACCGCGAATCTGGAACGGATCGACGCCCGGAGCTGGCCGAATGTCGTCGAGGAAGCCATCGAGAAACTGGTGGCGGAAGGCGAGAAACTGGTGAGCGCGTAAGCGGATGGGCAAGCGCATCATTCTCGTCCATCCCTATGCGCCCACAATGGCGCCGATCATCGAGGCTTTTGCACGTCTTTGGCCGCAGGCTGAGGTGCTCAATCTTCTGGACGAGAGCCTTTATGCGGATGTGGGGGCGGATGGCGTGCTCGCCAGCGATGTTTTCGACCGCATCGCGGCGCTGCTGCGACACGCCTGCGCCAGCCGCGCCGATGGGGTGATCTTCACCGGTGCAACTTTCAGTCCGGCGGTCGAGGCCGCCCGGGCCACTCTTGCTCTGCCGGTGCTGAAGGCGGACGAGGCCATGTGCGAGGAAATCGCCGGTTGCACAGGGCGCGTGGCGATCCTGTGCACCGCGCAACGGGCGCTGCCCGTCATTCGCGCAGGTGTCGAGGCGGCGGCCGCAGCGCGCGGCTTGCATCGACCAGGGATCGAGGAGATCTGGGTGGAGGGGGCTAAGGACGCTCTGGTGGCGGGCGATGGCGCCCGTCACGACAGGTTGATCGCGGCGGCCATGGAACAATTGGACGCCTGTGACATGCTTGCCCTCGGCCAGATCTCCATGGCGCCTGCGCGTGACCTCTTATCGCCGGAGCGCGCCGCCCGCGTTCTGGCAAGTCCCGACGCATCCGTCCACATGATGCGCAAATTGCTGGCCTGAACCGAAAATACGAAGGGGGGAAAAATGAAAAAACACGTTGTCCGCCTCGCCTTGATCGCGAGCCTTCTGGCCGCCGGGACGACCCCGGGGCTTGCGCAAGGCGCCGGTCCCGCCGATCCCAAATTGCAGGCCTCCTGGGCCTTCATGCAGAAGGAGATGCCGGGCGCCCCGGCCTCCCTGCTGGAGGAGGCCTGCAAGGAGGGCCGCGTCATGCTCTACCACGGCACCTGGGTGCAGGCTCAGGATGCGCAGGTCAAGCGGTTCCAGGAGCGCTTTCCCTGCGTGAAGGTGGAGAAATTCACCGCCGACACGGGGCAGCGGCAGGAACGCTGGCTGGCGGAAATCCGCGCCAACCGCCATGTGGCCGATATCGTGCAGGACACAGATCCCGGCTTTCTGGACGCGCAGGCCGCCGCAGGAACCCTGCTGGACTACAAGATCTCCAACGACGCTGCTTTCGATGAGGCCGCCAAGCGGACAGGCTTCTGGTACGCTTCGCGCGTGGCGCTGGTGGGCATCGCCTGGAACACCGATCTGGTCAGTGAGGAAGAGGCGAAGAAACTGCTGCGCTGGGAGGGGATCATTGATCCCGTCTGGAAGGGACGCGCGGCCGTGGTGGACCCTGCGGCGGGTGGGGTGGCCTATCTGCCCTGGTATATCTGGCTCAAGCAATTCGGCCCGGATTTCCTGCAAAAGATCGGCGATTTGAAGCCGCGCATCGTCTCGGCCATTGTCCCGGCCTCCGCCTCGCTGGCCTCCGGCGACATCGCGGTTCTGTTCAACGCCAGCGAGACCGGGCTTCTGCCCCTGCTGGATCGCGGCGCCCCCATCCGCTGGTCTCTGCCCGAGCCGGGCATCGGCCCCATGACGGGGCAGGCCATCGCCCGCTTCGCGCCCCATCCCAACGCCGCGAAACTCTTTCAGGAATACGCCTTCACCGAGGAAGGCTACGGGATCTGGCAAAAGCTGGGCGGCGCCCCCGCGCGTCGCGGTTTTCAGGACCAGCGACCGGTGGCGAAAGAGAAATGGTACAAGGTGCCTGCGGTCTTCGCCCCCTATGACCGCGCCGACGCCTCCTTGAGCCTGCAATCGGTCATGGACGCCTATCGCAAGCTGGTCGTGCGCCCGCAATGACGCCGACACGCGCGCAGCAAGGCCCTTTCAGCGCTGACTGGGGCCGCCTTGGCGGCTTTCTGTTCCTCGCCTTTTTGCTCGCGCTCGTCGCCGCGCCGATCCTCTATGTGATCTATGGCTCCTTCCGCAGCGGCGCCCCGGGGGCGGCGGACGCGGGTTTCACGCTGGAGAACTGGCGCACGGTCTATCTGTCGGCGCCCTATCTGTCGGCGCTGTGGAACACAGTGGCGCTCAGCGCCATCGTCTCGATGCTCGCCCTGCTTCTGGGCGGCGCACTGGCCTGGCTTGTCGGGCGCACGGACATGCCCGGCCGCAACCAGATGGCGCTGCTGCTCGTCGTTCCCCTGCTGATCTCCAATCTCATCACCACTCTGGCCTGGATTGCGCTGGCGGCGCCAAATGCCGGCTTTCTGAACGCCTGGTTCCGCTCCATGACAGGCATGCGCACCCTGTTCGACATCTACTCTTTTCAGGGCGTCGTGCTGGTGCATGTGCTGCACTTCGCCTCCTTCGCCTATCTGGCGCTTTTTGCGGCGCTGCGCTCCATCGACGCCTCCCTTGAGGAAGCTTCCTACATGCTGGGCGTGGGACCGGTGCGCACGGGCCTGCGGATGACCCTGCCGTTGATCGCGCCGACCCTGGCGACCAGCTTCCTCATCATCTTCGTGCTGGTGGCCGAGAACTTTTCCGTACCCACTCTCCTGGGCTCGCCGGTGGGTTTTCACACACTGCCATCCCTCATCTATCAGAACATGGCCGTGACGCCCGCCCATCCCACGCTGGCGGCGGCGGCGGGCACCATGCTGCTGTGGGTGGCGCTCATCGGGGCGGCCATACAGCGCCGCGTCACCCGCAACGCCAGCCGATACGTGACCGTGACCGGCAAGGGCAACCGCTTCCGCCTGGTGCGCCTCGGGCGCTGGCGTTTCGCCGCCCTTGGCTTCGTGGCGCTTTATCTGTTTCTGGCCGTCGTGCTCCCCTATTTCGCGCTGATGCTTGGCTCCTTCATGAGCTTTCTCACCGCCAATATCCGCCCAGGCGTCTTCACGCTGGAGAATTATGCGACCATTCTGGTCGGCGACAATCTCGAGCCGGTTCTGAACTCCCTCCTGCTATCGGCGGGCGGGGGTCTTGCTCTGACGATCCTGTATCTTGGCATGAGCTTCTTTCTGGAACAGACAAGCAAGGGCTTCGCCCGGCTGGTGGACTATGTGACCATGCTGCCATCCGCCATCCCGGCGCTGATCCTTGGCGTCGGCCTCATCTGGACCTTCGTGGGCTGGTCAGTCCCCATCTATGGCACCATGGCCATTCTGCTGATCGCCTATTTCCTGCGCAATCTTGGCTATGGTCTGCGGCAGGCGAATAACGCCTTCAGCCAGATCGCACGCGAACTGACAGAGGCCGCGCGCATGACCGGCGCAAGCCGCCTGCGCGCCCTGTGGGACATCTCGATCCCGCTGATCCGTCCCGCCATCCTCTCGCTCTGGACCATGCTGTTCATCTTCATCTTCATGGAGGTGAGCGCCACCATCCTGCTGTATACGCCGGACACGCGCACCATGCCGACGGTGCTTTGGAACTACATGAGCTCGGGCTCGCAACCCCACGCTTTCGCCATTGCTGTGGCCCAGGCGACCTTGGTGTTCGTCGTGCTTTATCTGGCGGATCGCAGGTTCGGCCTCCTGCGCAAGACTTTGGAACGCTGACCATGCAGGATCTGATCGCCCCGCCCGTTCTGGACGTCCGCTCCTTGACCAAGGCCTTTGGCGCCATGAAGGCCGTCGACGCGATATCCTTCAGGGTTCATGCGGGCGAAATCCTCGTGATCGTGGGGGGCAGCGGCTGCGGCAAGACGACGACCCTGCGCTGCATTGCGGGTCTCGAAGACCTCACCGATGGGGAAATCCATCTGGATGGCGCGCTGATCGCCTCGCCGCGCCAGTCAGTGGCGCCGGAGCGGCGGGGTATAGGCATGGTC
>Ga0209829_10003880_pt1 | contig 10754 bp, 8 predicted proteins | sample C_140205_EF_Meta_FD_187311 | JGI IMG/M metagenome (GOLD analysis project Ga0209829, IMG submission 187311) | Freshwater microbial communities from Lake Croche, Canada to study carbon cycling - C_140205_EF_MetaG (SPAdes) (version 2) | ecosystem: Environmental > Aquatic > Freshwater > Lake... | reverse complement strand
ACTGAGCTAAGAAGGAATCTGTCCTTATTGGGAATGCAAAAATAGGGGGCTAATTCGTTAAATGCAAGATAGCCCCCCGTTTTTTTCAATTTATTTCTTTTCTGTGCTACGATCCGCCGACTTAATTTCCCTTTTTTTCACTTTGTCCCCTTCCTTCAACTTCTTCGCAACCGTTGCATACGGACCAGAAATGATTTCTTGGCCTTCATTCAAGCCCGAGACAATTTCAATGTTATCAAAATCAGAAATGCCCGTCTTTACTTGAATTTGCTTCACTAAGCCTTTTTCCATCACAAAAACAACCTCTTTGGTGTTTTGCTTCCTACGCTTTGCTGTATTGGCATCCTCCTGAGGAACAACAGCCGTAGCTCCATTTTTGGCCATGGCATCCTCTTTTACCTCTTCTGTTTTAGCCCCAATCTCACGGGTAGTAACCGCCGACAAAGGAACCGTTAATATTTGATCTTTTCGATTTGTCAAAATTTCTACGGAGGCCGTCATGCCAGGCTTCAACGGATATGACAACTTTCCCTTAATTAAATCACTGTATGAACTCCGTAAAATACGAATCTTTACCTCAAACTCCGTCACCGCATCTGTAGACATCGAAGCCACACCGCTTGAATTTGCAGAACTCGCTATCTCATACACCAAACCCTTAAACTTACGATCTGAGGACGAAAATGCATCCACATCAATCATCACCGTATCGCCCAAACTTACCCTCGTAATGTCATTCTCGTTTACATTAACCCGAACTTCCATGTTGTTTAAATTGGCTATTCGCAACATCTCCGTTCCCGCCATCTGTGAAGTTCCCACCACACGCTCGCCTAACTCCACGTTCAATTTCGAAATGATACCACTCTGTGGTGCATAAATCGTAGTCTTCGTTAAATTAGTACGCGCTTCTTTTAAAGCCGCCTCCGAACTCTTTACATTAAAAGTAGCCGCTTTTACATTCGCTTTGGCCGCCTCTAAATCTTGCTTGGCTACCAAGTAAGCCGACTGGAACTGATCAAAGTCCGCATCTGAAATTACCTTGTCATTATGCAATTTTACATTTCGATCAAAATCGATTTTTGACTTACTTAATCTTGCCTCACTTTGCGCTAAAACAGCCTTGCTTTGTTCCGTACTCGCCTTCATTGCATTCACCTGCGCCTCCGCTCGAGCCAATAAACTCACATAATTATCCGGGCGGATCTTCAATATTTCTTGGCCCACCACCACCGAATCTCCCTCTGCCACCTTCAATGACACAATTTCACCCGATACGTCCGGTGAAACTTTTACCTCAATCTCCGGCTGTATCTTTCCCGAAGCCGAAACTTTTTCAATGATCGTTGCTCGAGCGGCTTTAGTCAACTCCACCTCAGTAGGCTCCACCTTTCCTATCCACTCCATCTTTTTGGCCAACCATAATCCTCCGAGAATTAATGCGACCGCCACTCCAATAATTATCCACGTTTTTTTATTATTCTTTGTTGCCATAATTTTTTGTTTCTTAGTATGTCGCTTTTGCGCCAACCTACCCTTTATGTTTTAAACCTATTATTTTTTACCTATTAATATTACCTAATACTTATTACCTCTTACCTATTACTTTTTACTTGTTACCTAATACTTATTACCTGTTACCTAACCCCCATTTACTTTTTGGTTAAAAAGTCAAACTCTTCCCTTGATAATAGTCCAAAATCTTCGTCCTAAACACGTAATCGTATTTGGCCTGAACCAAACTCAACTTCGCCTTATCTAAATTTGTTTTTTGCAAATTATAGCTAACAAAATCAATAGTTCCCGCATTAAAACGACTTTCAGAAGCCCTAAAAGATTCTTCTAAAGCAAATACTTGTATATTACCAGCTTCATATTTCTTCGCAGCATTTAACATATTGACATAAGCCTGTTCTATATTTTGACGCAATGTCAAACGCGCGCGCTCTGCCTCAATCTCCGCACTTATCCGCTGTAAATTAGCCTGGGAAACCCGCGTCTTGTTTAAATTCTTAGCAAAAATTGGGATATTCAAATTTAATGAAATCACCTTATTTTGCGTATTATTCAACTGATCAAAATAATCAACCGTCGAGCCTTCGCCGTACTTCATCTGAGTCGTTGTGATGGGATAATTTTGCCCTCCTACATTCACATTACCTAAATTAACCGTCTGGGGGCCTAAAACTTCGATGGATTTTAATGCGTTGGATTGATTGGCGGACCAACTTCCATTCAAGGTAATACTTGGCAAACGGAATGCTTTTGCAACTTCAATGCTTTTGGCTGCACCCTGAACACGAAAATCTGCAGCCCGAATTAAAGGTTGGGCCGATAAAGCTTTGGTATAAATATCAGAAATACTGAGATCATATGCCTTAGAACTAGGTATTGGAACTTGAATGCGCTCCAGCTCAAATTGCTGAATGCTCGAGTCATTTAACAACTGCGATAAAGTCAATTTATTAATGTCCAAATTACTCTGAAACGAAACCAAATTCGATTCCTCGTTGGCCAATTGTGCCTTCAAATCCAATAAACTCGAATTTGCTAATGACCCAGCACGTACCAACTTCTCTGTTCTTTCAATCTGTAATTTCGTAATCTCCGTTTGATTTTTGGCAATGCTCAATTGGTCTTCCGCATTTAAAATAGACAAATAAGACAGGGCCACTTGCAATGAAATATTTTCACGAATAGACACCAAATCCTCCCGCGTCGCCTTTAAATTAAAATCACTCTGAGAAATACTGTTTTTTAATTGGCCCCCATTGAATAATAACACACTCGCATTCAAGCCCACATTGTAATAATTGATATTTCGTGAATCATAGCCATTCGTGTAGGGATTAATCGAACGACCAAAACTCGCCGCTTGATTCATATTTCCAACCAAAGACGGCAACTGATTATATCTCGCTTGTTGGTACGTCAGCTCTGCATTTTGCAAATTAACCTCATAAGACTTCACATTTAGATTATGCTGTAAAGCCGTCTCCACCGCTTGGGTTAATGTAAGTCTGATTATTTTAGCATTTCCCTGAATCGCAGTTTGGCCTTTGCCAACAAAAGAAACTATGCTTAAAAGGAAAAATAATTTGGCTATTTTATCTAGATTCATCTCTTTCAATATATTTCTGCAATGTTACGAATTTTGATTTGCCTAAAAACTGATTTTTGGATAAACGGCAAGCAATCAGGATAAAAAGCCCTATTTATTGAACTACCCGATATCTTTTTTTAGCCTCAGCGCGCGAAAAGGCATTAAAGTGCCACCATTCATATTCAATGGACATAAATCCTGCTGACTTCATCGCATTTCTTAAAATGAGCCGATTTTCATATGCGTTTTGAGTTAATTTATGTTGAGCCAAAAGCTCCCGTTCCTTGGAAGGATACGCTAATTCGCCAAAAAAATCAAAAGTAGTACCCATATCCAAGGCCTTTCCATTTTCATCTGATACAGTTAAATCAATGGCGCTGCCATAATTATGGATGGAATGTTCGCGGGGATCGGCCACATAATTTTTTCGAACATTGGCTGGATATTGCGTCAAGGTATTCCATAAAATCCATTGGATCGACAAGGGTCTAGCTGCATCATAAACCAACAAATGATAGCCCGGCCTAACGGACTCTAATGATTTTTGTGCCCTTCGTAGCATATCAACTACTTCTTTTTGTAAATATCCATGCTTGAGGCAACCATACACATCACGATGCATAAAATTATCTTGGGTTGCATATTTTAATTCGACCTTTACTCCAGGAACTGCTTTCGTTACTTCCACTAAACCTTGCTTTACCATCGCCTCCTCATATAAGCAGCCTTGTGCCCTTACATAATACGAAGTAGTCCAAGCAAAAAATAGCAGCAAGTTTGTCAAACGAATCATTAGAAAATGTAGAATTTCCCTAAATTTAGCCAAAATTTACTATTCCCTTTTGCATATGGCTTTAAATTGGATTTGGTTTTTGTTTTTCGGCGTCGCTTTTTTCATTGCTATAATCCAATTTGTATTTTTTGGTAACACAGAAATCTTCAAAATTCTAGTCGATGGCATGTTCGATTCCGCCGAAATGGCTGTAATGAAAGTCGCCCTTCCCCTCGCTGGAGTCATGACGTTTTTTATGGGCATTTTGCAAATAGGCGAAAAGGCTGGGGCCATTCATTTTTTAGCCCGTAGAATTAAGCCTTTTTTTACCCGACTTTTTCCTGAAATTCCACCAGATCATCCTGTCCATGGCCAAATGATCATGAACTTTTCGGCTAATTTATTAGGCCTTGATAATGCCGCTACGCCATTTGGGCTTAAGGCCATGCAAGGACTACAGGAGTTAAATCCTGTAAAAGAGACCGCGACTAATGCACAAATTATGTTTTTGGTTTTGCATAGTGCCGGCCCTGTTTTAATCCCTTTGAGTATCATGGCCCAACGAGCTATTTATGGGGCTCAGGATGCCTCCGATGTGTTTATTCCTTGTCTGATGGCAACTTACGCCACTACAATGACCGGCTTAATTATCGTGTCGATAAAACAAAAAATAAAACTTTTTGAGCCCGTACTTTTTGCCTGGATATCAGGTTTGACTTTCATTTTAGGAGGTATTTTATGGTACTTTAGCCAGTTGCCAAAAGAGTCGATCGAGATGCAGTCTAAGGTGTTTAGTAATGGCATTTTATTTCTATTAATCTTCTCATTTATCGCTGCCGCTTTTCGGAAAAAGATTGACATATTTGGAACCTTTGTCGAGGGTGCTAAAGGTGGTTTTGAAACATCCGTTAAAATAATTCCCTACCTCGTAGGTATGCTCGTTGCCATTTCTTGCCTCCGTAATTCAGGGGCACTTGGGTTTGTCGTGGATGGCATGAAGTGGCTCGTGGCACAAACTAATTTAGATAATCGGTTTACCGATGCGATGCCTACGGCTCTTTTGCATCCCATCAGTGGAAGTGGATCCCGGGCCATGATGATCGATACGATGAAAACCTTTGGGCCAGATTCTTTTGTAGGAAGACTTGCATGCGTTTTACAGGGCTCAGCCGAAACCATTTTATATGTGGTTGCGCTTTACTTTGGGTCAGTCCAAGTAAAAAATATTCGCTACACATTATGGGCGGGATTGTTTGCCGATTTAATTGGAATTATTACAGCTGTAGGCGTGAGTTACCTATTTTTTGGATGATTTTTTTCTACTGAAGTGGAACAGATAAAGTAAAATTGCCCCCCACCAAATCCTTTTTCCATGACCCGATATCAGCACCTACGTTGGCAGATAAAAATGCATCTTGGCCAAAAACAAATATTTGTCGTTGCCACTGAAGACCAAAAGCCATTTGCTTTTTAACAGGTACATATTCTGAACCATAATAACCAATCGCATTGGTTAAACTTCCCCTAAATCTAAGGTGATTTTCTCCTAACAAAGCCTCGAGTCCCACATAAAATGTTTCTACCCGGTTGTTATCATAAAAAATCTCCTTGCTACTATTCAAATCCGTTTCAGAATCTAAGGTCATCAGGGGTGTTCCCATTCCCTTTCCCAAATAAGTCCATCCTTCTCGATAAACCCCATTATTAAAATAATTATCTTGACCTCGCAAATATCCAACGGTATTTCCTGATCCGCCTGCGCCTCCTTGCGAAGTCGTATTTAAATATTCCAACACTATTTTTAAAAGACCTTGTTTTCTTTTGGTGGTAAATGCCAACCCATGTAAGCCATCTTTGATATTGCTTCCATAAAATAAAGATCCATCTTCATAAATACTTTGTCGGTAAAAAAATACCTTCCCAAATTTGCCGTCAATCTCCATTCCCACGTCCACCGTACCCAAATGATTTCCTAATCGATTGTATGCATCATTATATCCGTAGCGCGCTGTATCTCCACCTAATGCTGCCATCGATTGGCCGGTGATAACATATAGATAATCTTTTAAACTTGAAGCTATTTTACCATTGTGGGAAGACTGGTTCGTTGGGTCCGGGTATTTTAAAGTTCCCCCCCACTGAACTTGGTGATTAAAGCCTCCATAGAACTTGAACAATGAATTTGGCTTACCAATTCGGCCATAAAATGATTTTTGATGTAAAAAAATATGAGCTACATCGGAACGATTATTGTCAAAAAGGCCGTGAACATAATTTCCTTTAAAACCCAGATAACCGCCTAAAAATGCTGGATGCCAATATTCATTAACGACTATTTCAAGTTTTGGCATAGGCAACGCATTCCCTGACAAAATGTATGAACCCGAACTTAAGGTAGAATCAGCTAGTCCCTGAATATACTTTTTTCTTCCAACGGACAACTCAAATATGCCCCATTTACCCTTTAAATACGCCTCTTGAACTAATAAATCAGCCTTTGTATCCCCCAAGTTTAATCTAGCTGATGCCCCATATCCCCAATCCAACTTTTTCCCCTTTCGGTAATCAGAAAAAGTCGATCCGCCCACATTGACATAATTCTCTTCTGTAGGAACGGCACCGAACTGATTTGCCCTGAGCCAGAAAGGAGTATAATTACTTGAGGAATAGCCTCCGCCAAATGAGAAAGTTGGCGTTGTGGTTCTTTGCCCAAAAGCAGAAAAACAAAAAACAAAAAGGATTGCAAAAATGCCCGTACTCTTCGCCAACATACCTTTTTCTTTTTTAAACATTCTTTTTATTAAAAACCAAATATATAAAATTTATCAATGACTTAAATTGGCCACCAGCTCAAATCCCAAACTATCAATTCGCAAACGCACCTCGTTCTTATTTTTTAATCCCATCACTTCGGCTGTTTGGCCTTTAAGCGGGCCCGTGTTTATCGTGATAAAATCTCCCACTTTCACTGCCGTGTCTCCTACCACAGAAACCTCCATGTGATCCGATAAAAATTGTTGGATTGCTAAAATTTCAGCATCTTGTACCACCGCCGGCTTGTGCAACCAATACACAAAATTAACCACACCAAACGTTTTTCTAACAGTAGCCCCCTGTGTGACCAAATCTATATTCACAAAAACATAAGACCGAAATAACACCTCCTCCACAATTTTTTTTCGATCCGACCACTGTTTTTTACGTTTAGTTACCGGGCAATAACTCTCTATTCCTGATTCCTGCAAACGCAAGGAAACTTTTTTCTCCATCCGAGATTTTGTATATACCGCGTACCAAGCCATCCATTCTCAATTTATAACCTTGCGTCAACCAAGGTCCTGTCCAATACTGATTTAATGTCAAAAATAATTCCTCCTTCTGCCTTCAATGCAGCAAATGGCAAATTTAAAAACTCTTGGTGTGCCACCGTCAGAACAATCGCATCATACGTAGAAGCCAACTCAGAAACTAAATCAATACCATGCTCTTTTTTAACTTCCGCTTTATTTGCCCATGGATCATAAACGTCTACGTCCATGCCAAAATCACGTAGTTCGCGATAAATATCGACCACCCGCGAATTTCGGATGTCAGGGCAGTTTTCTTTAAAAGTAATGCCCAACATTAAGGTCCTCGCTCCGCCAATTTTTTTTCCTTTTTGGATTAATAATTTGACTAATTTATTGGCCACAAACAATCCCATATTATCATTTACCCTTCGGCCTGATAAAATAACTTGCGGATAATAACCCAAACTTTCAGATTTATGCAGTAAATAATAAGGGTCCACACCTATGCAATGACCGCCAACTAAACCGGGTTTAAAATTTAAAAAATTCCATTTGGTCCCCGCGGCCTCTAAAACTTCTGAAGTATCAATGTCCATGCGATCAAAGATTAAGGCCAACTCGTTCACGAAGGAAATATTGACATCGCGCTGGGCGTTTTCAATCGCCTTACTCGCCTCTGCCACCTTAATCGATGATGCCTTATGGGTTCCGGCAACAATAATAGACCGATATAACTGATCCACCCACTCAGCTATTTCAGGTGTCGATCCTGAAGTAACCTTTTTGATTTTCGTTAAGGTATTTACCTTGTCGCCCGGATTAATGCGCTCCGGAGAATAACCACAAAAGAAGTCTTCATTAAATTTTAACCCCGACTGCTTTTCTAACACGGGAACACAATCTTCCTCTGTACAACCTGGGTATACCGTTGATTCATAAATAACGACATCGCCTTTTTTTAGGACCTGGCCTATCATCTCGGAAGCTTTTAACAAAGGCCCAAGATCCGGTTTTTTAAAATGATCAATAGGAGTGGGAACGGTCACAATGAACGTATTGCAGGCCGACAACTCATTTAATTCGGACGAAAATTTCAACTGAGAAGACGATTTTAATTGGATATCACTCACCTCCTGGGTCCGATCGTATCCCCGATTTAATTCCGAAATACGCGTAGCGTCGATATCAAAACCTAAGGTTGGATATTTTTTTCCAAACTCCACAGCAAGCGGAAATCCTACATAACCCAAACCGATAATCGCAATGGAAGGATTCATCTCTATTTGGTAAATAATTTGACATCCGAAGCCATCATGTCTTTCACTAAGGCCGGTAAGTCATATTTTAAGGTCCAACCTAATTGTGTTTTCGCCTTGGTTGGATCCCCAATGAGTAATTCCACTTCCGTAGGGCGGAAATAGCGTGGGTCAACTGCCACAACTTCTTTGCCAATAGCGACCTGGTAAAGCGGATTAGTGCATTTGGAAACCTTGGCGATTTCATTCACGCCCTCTCCACTAAATTCCACCTCTATGCCCACTTCCGCAAATGCCATTTTAATAAAATCGCGAACTGTAGTTGTGATACCTGTGGCAATCACAAAGTCCTCCGGTTTTTCTTGTTGCAAAATTAACCACATCGCTTCCACGTAATCTTTGGCATGTCCCCAATCCCGCTTGGCATCCAAATTACCTAAGTAAATTTTATCTTGTTGGCCTAAAGCAATCTGAGAAACCCCTCTCGTGATTTTGCGCGTCACAAAGGTCTCTCCACGCAATGGCGACTCGTGATTAAACAATATCCCATTCACCGCAAACATATCATAAGCTTCTCGGTAATTAACCGTGATCCAATACCCGTACATTTTAGCTACTGCATAAGGTGACCGAGGGTAAAAAGGCGTTTTTTCCGACTGGGGAACCTCTTGGACCAAACCATATAATTCAGACGTTGACGCCTGATAAATCTTTGTCTTTTTCGTTAGGCCCAACAAACGAACAGCCTCTAAAATACGAAGAGTTCCTATTCCGTCTACTTGAGCCGTATATTCTGGCTCATCAAACGAAACCTTAACATGTGACATCGCACCCAAATTATAAATCTCATCCGGTTGCACATCCTGAATAATTCGAATGATATTAGTTGAATCACTTAAATCCCCATAGTGCAAGTGAAAATTAGACGAGTCAACATGCGGATCCTCATAAATATGATCTATTCTGCCCGTATTGATTAAAGAACTTCTTCGCTTAATTCCATGAACCACATATCCTTTAGACAATAACAATTCGGCTAAATAAGCGCCATCTTGCCCTGTAATACCCGTAACAAGTGCTATTTTTTGTTTTTGAGACATAAAAAATAAATTAAATTGAGGCCAAAAAATTAGTATGCCTCATGACACAAGGGAGCAAAATTACAAAAAATAGCAGAGCGACACAATCAAATTTATTTAATGGGACACCCCAAAAGATGCTATTTATATAATTCCAAAATCGCCGCCTCGTGTTTTGCATAAATTTGCTTCCGCTTTAATTTTAGGGTAGGCGTGATCTCCCCATCTGAAATCGTAAACAAGCGTGGCAGCAAAACAAATTTCTTTACTTGTTCGTATTTAGCCACCGATGCCATCGTGATCAACACCTCTTCTTCGAATTTAGCCATGACTTTTTTATTGGAAATCATTTCCTGAGGAGTATTTACCTGTAAATCATGTTGCTTACACCAAACCCCCAAGGCCGTAAATTCAGGAATAATTAACGCCGAAGTGAATTTTTGTCCTTCACCTGTGACCATACATTGTTCTATAAATGACGACTCCTTTAATTTGTTTTCCACCAATTGGGGTGCCACGTATTTTCCCCCTGAAGTTTTAAAAATTTCTTTCTTTCGATCTGTAATTTTTAAATATTTTCCATCAACAATAATGCCGATGTCACCGGTATGGAACCAACCGTCCCTATCAATTGCTTCAGCCGTTGCCTCAGGATTTTTATAATAACCTGGCATGATGGAGTCCCCTTTAGCTAAAATCTCCCCATCCTCGGCAATTTTTACTTCAACGCAATCTAAAATTGATCCGACACAACCCACCTGAAAATCAGGAGGATTTACTTTAGAAATTGATATAATTGGCGATGTTTCCGTTAAGCCATAGCCTTCAGAAACAGGAATTCCTGCAGCCCAAAAAACGCGCGATAAACGAGGTTGTAATGCCGCAGATCCCGAAGCAATTAAACGCACTCGGCCTCCGAGTGCTTCTTTCCACTTGCTAAAAATTAGTTTTCTGTATAAAGCAAGCTTCAGCGAATCTATTAATCCCAATTTTTTCATCGGATCATAACTTAGCCCAAACTCGATGGCTCCAAAAAATAAGGTTCTTTTTATTCCCGTTAGCTCGTTGCCCTTCGCCATGATTTTATCATAAATTTTCTCCAACAAACGAGGGACCGAGGTGAACATCGTAGGCTGAACTTCTTTGATGTTATCGGCAATGGTGTCCATGCTTTCTGCATAATACGTTGAAACCATATTAAACAGATAAATATAAATGGTCGTCCGCTCATAAATATGACATAAAGGCAAAAAG
>Ga0209829_10003875_pt1 | contig 10762 bp, 9 predicted proteins | sample C_140205_EF_Meta_FD_187311 | JGI IMG/M metagenome (GOLD analysis project Ga0209829, IMG submission 187311) | Freshwater microbial communities from Lake Croche, Canada to study carbon cycling - C_140205_EF_MetaG (SPAdes) (version 2) | ecosystem: Environmental > Aquatic > Freshwater > Lake... | reverse complement strand
GTCAAACTTCTACTTCCGTTGCTACAACAACTGCCGCCGCATCTTTTAGAGCTACAAGAAGCAGAGGTATACACGAAGCCTCGGCTGCAACTGCAACTGCAACTGCAACTGCAACTGCCTCCGTGGTAAGTCTTGGTATCACTGCTGCTCCTGGAGTTATTGGCCAAGCTTTTTTAATATCCGAGTGCCAACACGTTCGTGTTATTTGGTGTGCCTTTGAAGACTTGTCGACGTCCTTGCGGTCTTTTTGCTGCATTAGGGTGCTACTCAGCTCCCATGTGACGGTAGCGGACTTGATCATAAAAACGTGTCACGCATTGAAGGGGTGTTTGTTTTACACAGGGGTGTTTGCCATGTCGTCGGAGCACGTTCACATTTTAAAGTGCCGAGTCGGAGGCATCGTGGCAAAGCCGTTGCCGTTGCCGTTTCCGTTTTCCGCATCTCCGTCTCCGTCTCCATCTCCATCTCCATCCCCCATGCAGATTACATCCCCCATGCACGCTGTTTTTTCGGGGCTGTACCTGAGGAACTGCGTAGCCAGCCGGGTTCTGGATTGTCACGTGACCACGGTCGAGGCAAGGGGCATGGGTCGCGGATCAGTGTACGGCATTTACTTGCAGAGTTGCAGCTTTCCTTACGCGGCCACGGAGTTAGCACGTTGCAACGTCCACAACGTACGTGCACTTGGAGACGGCACCAATTACGCCGCCGGCATTGCGCTCGTTGACTGCGAAGACGTTGCGGTGGCGGGGTGTGGGGTGTCTCGCGTTGACGCGCCCCGTGCAGAATTTGCACTAGGCTTGGCGACGGCGCTTTGCGCCCGCGTTACCTTCGATGCCTGTGCGGTGACCGACGTGGGTGTACGTCAGGGCTTGCTGCGGGACAGACGGCGGTTCACCGTGGCGAATTAAACAGCGCTGTGTAAACCTTGGGGTTCTTTACCCTCTAAACTCCCTGACCAGGTCCTCCGCGCGCGACTCGAGGTGTACTAAATTCTTGTGCATAATGCTTAGGTCGACGCGCTTACTTGCATCCTTTTCGGCCTTCAGTCTAATCTGGATGGCGTGCACGCACTGCTGGATGGTAGCGACGTATGTTAAGAGCTTCTGAACCCGACTGCGCGTGACGGCACTAAGGGCAGCGCCGTTCCTTACCGACTTCAGCAACCCGTCCGAGTGTATTAAATCCTTGTTCAGCGTTACCCAGCCAAACTTTTCGAACAGCGAGGCGTACCACGCCGATAAACCCTTGAAAGTGTAGTCGCCCATCTCAGCCCGGGGTAGAAGTCTTTTAATCTCTTTTGGTTTGAATGTAATAATTTATATATTTTCTGTTGCTCAAATGTGCATGCAGTCGAATATTTTAAATAAAAATAAACAAAAGTAAAAACAGGTTACTGCACATACACTTTGTATGTCGCACATTTCTTTAGGGTGTTCCGGCCACTTGTAACACCCAAGGCTACAGCCATGAAAAGAACACGCGATGTCGATGCCGATGCCGATGCCGATGCCGATGTCGATGTCGAACGGGTTGTTTTACCGGAATGTAATGCGGTCGACCGGCAAGTTGCGTTTGGCATAGAAGCTTACGTGGATGACTTAGTGTTCAAAAGCTGCATGCTGCCGTCAAGTAATTTCGACGCGTCAAGACTTTCCGTTCCGGCATGTAGCGGCGCCGCTGCGGTACCGGTCCCAGTGCCAGCAGTGTACTACGCGTACACAAACAGTGACCGACTGCCAAATGAGCCACCCGACCAGCCTGGTGCCGGAATTTACACGAGTCCCCTTACCCTTAACACCGAAAGACCGTTGGAAGAGGTCAAACGGGTCGTGGAGAGCGTGTTAACAGCCTGTCAAATGCCGTACGAGTACGAGGAAGACAGATACAAGGCACGTGAAACTTTATAGGGCGCCGCGACGTTTTTTTCGTAGTTTAAATGAGTAATGTACAGAAACCCCGTTTGCCCTGCTTTTCTTTGGCGTGCGTTTCCGTGTTCAGTACAAAATTGCAGCGTACTTCACGTCCGGGTTTGCTCGTTGCACGGCCCGAGTGTGGAGGCGACGGCGCCCCGCAAGCTATGCAGTGGAGATAATGCGCGAGCGCGTAAGTACATGCACACCAAACCAGATTTGAAAGGTGTGGTGCCGCGCATCCGTGTCAGGAACTAGGTCATGCTTTACCTTGCGCGTGTTTGTAGGGCGATCGTATTTTGACGTCTCGCTTGTTTGAATTTATTTCAATCGCGATGGCGGACGCCACGGACGCGACAATCGCCGCGCTGCAGCGCGATTTTACACACGAAATGTTTGATTGGGCGCCCAAAAAGGTACCCCTACCGCGCTACCCATGCGCTTACATCTCACGTCTATAGCTTGCTTTCATGACAGCATGCACATTTACATGCGCAACGTTCCAGCTGCCTGAAGAGGTTTTGGCTAAACTACCGAAACCCTCTGCGGAAGCGGTTGACCAAGGCCTGCAGTCTATGATCGGCATGGTGTCAAGCATGTACGACGACGTGTCCGTGAACGGCTGCGCCTCTGTGGCAAAATTGGCGGAAGCCTCGCGAACCACGCTGCACAGCATGGCAGGGTGCGGCGCGCTGGTCGACAGTCTGCTAAATGTCCTGGCGGAACGCCGGGGTCCCCTCTCCACCGAGGACAGCAGGCTTCCATTTGGAACCGGGGTCGACGCGGGCATGGCATTGCCGGAGGCCCTGTACGCACCCTCGTACTCTCTAGACACCCGAACGAATGCCGCGCTAGCCCTTGCGTTACTTACTCGGGTTCCGCAAGGCCAGCAAAACGTTTTAGCGTATACATGCGGCGGCGGCGTTGCCGGTGGCGCATTGCACGAGCTGTGCGGGTATGCACTCCAGCCAATAAAGGTCGGCAGCGACGCGCACGCGCGCCATGTAGCCGCCGGGGAATACGAGGTCGCATACCTGCAAGCGTACTGGTAAGCGCGCGATTGAGGTTCAATGCTAGCTACTGCTAGCCCACTCTTGCGTGTGTCTTTCGCTGCTTTTTTTTAAACCACCAACTTGTCCTTGTGTTTAACCCCAGCATTGTAGCCACTGTAAACATCTGTGCGTCGGTCACGTGCGGCACCCGTGCGGCAGACGTCAGGCAGTGTTTTGTAGCCCTGCAACATTTTTTAGAGCCCGTGGAAGGGGCTGTCGGCACCGACAGTCCGTCGGCGTACTTTCCCGATGCTCTGTGCAGAAGCCTGCCGACTGTTAAAGCTGCGATGCTCCAGCTGTCTGCGCTCCCTTTTTCTAACTGAATTTGAATCAGATGTACTACAAATAAATGCACAAGGCTTCGTTTATGTACTTAAAAATGCACGCTGCTGCATAGAGACACGCTCATGTTTCATGGAAAAAGTAACCGGGGTAGTTAAAAAACGCCCCTCTAGTTACAGGGGCGAGCTCAATGTTAGCAAACCAGTACGGGTCGGTCTCGCCGTACATGGTACGCACGGGAAGCCGAATGTCGGCAAACCAGGTAGGGTTGTTGTAATCAGCCGACGCTGCTTTGTCGTTGTTGTTGGCATCGGGATCGGCATCGGCATTGACTTCTACTTCGCCGCCTTTACCAGAGCCAGAGCCAGAAACAGAACCAGAACCAGAAACAGAACCAGAAACAGAAACAGAACCAGAAACAGAACCAGAACCGAACCCGGCATTGTCATTGGCTAAGCTTTGAGCAATGAGTCGTATGGAAACCCTCTTCGCCAATGAAGGACAGAGGGCGAGTTTGCAAGCAGCCTTGGGAGTAGCACAGTTGCTGGAAAAGGGCGAAACAGGGGGCAGAGAACCCACAGGCAACGGGCAGGTTAATACAAACATCGGGTTCAAGACTTTGTGTTCTCTCCGTCGCAAACTTGTTGCAAACCCCGGTGAAAAGGGTGTAAAGCAGCCGGACGCCATGCGAGAAACGCTTTTACACGCTTCGTGTGCCCTGCCTTCCCTGCACGCATGCACTGTGAGCAGTAGTACACGTCTTACGCGTCTGTCATTGGCAAGGGAAAAAAACTTTTTTCTGAAGCTTTTATTTGTAGTCTTGCTTGCAAGACGGTAAAACTCTCAAATAAAAAAATAAATTAATTTATTTTTCCATTTGTTACGACTAGCGCGTTTGTCGTCGAAACTTGGCATAAAAATTAAAATTGCAGATTTACAAACAAATCCTTTACTCATTTCTTTGAAGGCACACATTTTTATTTCAAACCACACGCGCAGGTGCGGACGCGGGCTAGCACCCCATTAATTAACATGAATGTGTCTATGGAAAGGTTTCCAAGGACCTTCAAGTCCTCGCCGAAGCGACACCCGGTGTCGTTTACTTCAAAGTACGACGAAGAAGCGTTGCATGTCGCGTCCTCGGCGCGGATTTTTGACGCAGTGCCACGGCCCGCTGCTAGGTGCCGCGCTACGCTGCGTCGGAGCGCGTGTATCTTTTTTTGCATTGCATGCATTGCGTACGGCTTGCTTACAAGCTTCGGTGCTGCAGAAAGGGGGTGGAAGCACGGCTCGGATGTTGCGCTGTCGAAGCAGGTGACATCCTCGTACAACAACGGCAACGGTAAAGGCAACGGCAACGGCAACGGCAATAAATTCAACTTGCGACGATTTGGTGGTAGCGGAGGACGGGCACAGCTGCGTGCCATCCGAATTAAAACAAAAGAAAACTCCGTAGGATGGAGTCGAGGTGACACCAATGACAACCTAAACGTTTGGAAGTAGTTTTTCGGTGTCTCGCGTGTGTGTGTGTGGAACGAATACAAAAACATGTATGGCAGTCGGCAGCCGGCAGCGGCACGCATTTAAATTTGTATTTTCATGTCCGAAAGTCGGGAGGGAATCTTGATGCACTCCCATTGTGTCTTTGTCACGGCCTTTCCAGCCTTTACCCAGCTACACGTCGCGACATCTGACACGCGTAATGGCACAACCGTGACATTTAAGTCGACTTTCTTTACGTAGCCCAGGTAGGGACTTTCCCTGAAACGGATGGCAACAATGTCTCCAGCGGTAAGTGTATCTGTGTAGGCGTTGCTAGGGCTGGGCGCACTTTCTAAACCAGCGTCGTTACCAGAACCGAGCTCATTTTGAAAGGCGGTTCCAATCCCGGTTCCAATCCCGGTTCCAATCCCGGTTCCAATCCCGGTTCCAATCCCGGTTCCAATCCCGGTTCCAATTTCAAACCCAAATGATGCCATATTTTAATTAAAGCTGTGTTGCAATGTAAAATAGGAAAGCCAATAAAAATTAAAATAAGGTTTTATAAACTCATCCGTGTATTTGTAAAGAGTGAAATCGACAAGTAAAGTCAATCTTTTTCTTGATTAATAGCTGTCTTCACTGTCATCGTAATCAACAAAATGAGCCGTCTTTGACTTTGGCTTTGTGGTTGCTTTTGATTTTGAATCCGGGGGTGGTTTTGCTTTGGAATTTGAGCCTTCTTTTGTTTTTGAATCCGGGGGTGGTTTTGGTTTGGAAGCCGAGCCTTCTTTCGTCGCTGGTGGCACTACTGTTTTCCCAACCGACTCTGATTTTGATTTAGGTTTAGCTTTAGATTTAGAATCAGAAGCTGTCGAGGGTGCTTGTGAATGCAATGCCGATGCCGATGCCGATGCTTGCAGGGCTGCACTTACCTTTGACTTTGGCACCACCGATTCGGATTCGGGCGTTGGCTTTGACTTTATAGGCTTTCCAGTAGGAGAGGTCGTCCGTCCATCAACTGCTTTTGTTTTTGATGTTTTCGAAGCGGGAGGCACCGGTGGTGGCGGGGCTGGCACCGTTTTAGGCTTGTGGTTACTCTTAGACGCCTGAGCGGTGTCACTCGTTGGAGATTTGACTACCATGCTTGGGCTGGGAAGGCTTTTCCCACCACATCCGCCATTTCCACCGCCTCTACCACTGCCACTACCGTTGCCTCTGCCACCTCCACTGCCACCTCCACTGCCACCTCCACTACCACCTCCACTACCACCTCCACTGCCACCTCCGCCGCCACTGCCACTACCACCTCCACTACCACCTCCACCAAGTGCCGTCTCCCTTTTCCCGTTTCCGAACACGTAATTTAACACACGCCGGGCATCGGTGGCGGCTTTCAGGCGGCCAAATGACTTTTTTTGTATTTCTGTGGCTTTAAGCGGCGCTCCGGTCAAGTCCTTCAACGCCGCAATGCCTACGCGCTTCATGTCAGAGGGGTTGGGCTCCGTCAACACCTCAAAGCCCTCTAGCAAGGCTTCCTTCCAGTGACTAAGCCAAGGCCGCAAGGAACTGGCACGGTCTTTGGCTGCGGCACACTCGCCACTGAAGTGCTGGCGTGCGGCCTTTGCCAGACTTGCCCCGCCCTTTTTACTGCCGGTGTCAAAAAACGCGCGCACGACGGCGTACACGTCATTTTTGTCTTCTCGGCTTAAATTCACGCCGCCCTCTTTTATGCGCAGGAACACCTGCAGCGCGCGCAGCGCCAGGATGATTGACGCCAGGCGGATGCGCTCGGCTTTTGCAAACAGAGAATCGCGACGACTTCGGGCCCCCGACCGGTCTTCCGCGGCGGCACATATGGCAGAAAAGGCGTCGCGACCGCCCGCTTGTGCTTCGTAAATCCCTGCCAGCACTGGCTCTGTAATGCCGAAACACACATCTTCCCCGAGGTCGTCGGCTTCATCGCTTTCCATGCCCCCGTAATCCGTTTCGTCGCTGGACTCTGACTCTTCGCTTCCCAAAGACTGTTCATCGCTGTCGTCTGCATCATCGTCATCTTTCCGCTTACACTTCTTCTTAGGATCAACTTCGCTGCCGCTGCCGCTGCCACTGTTACCTTCACTGTCGCTGCCGCTGCCGCTGTCGCCTTCACTGCCACTGTCGCCTTCACTTTCACTGCCACTGCCACTGCCACGACCACTATCTTCGTCGTCTGCTTCAGCGTCTCCGGTTAAGTAATCCTCGTCGGCATCTTCGTCATAATCCTCGTCGTTGTAGTTGGAAATGGTCATTGGAGCATCACGGCCATGGCCATGGCCGTGGCCGTGGCCGGTACTACTCTTTCTTTTCAGAGCTGAAGCCATGTCCTTTTTGTTGTTTACACAGGTAAGGGTAACGTTAATTTTTAAGAAGCATTTTTTATTTGCACGTGGGGATAACGCATCGGCATAAAAGTGGCATTCGAAAGAAGGTCATATTTTTATTTGCACGCAGGGATAACGCATCGGCATGAAAGTGACATTCGAAAGAAGGTCATGCGCATGCGAGCACAAAAGTTTAAATTTTTACAAGGTTGCGAAAAAAGCCTTTATTCCCATTTTTTAATGTGTATTTAGGTGTGTACATGAACATGTGACCTATGAAAATGTGTTTTAGTAAGGATTTTGGAATTTGTACGTGTAATTAATAGTTCCTGTCAACGTTTCGCCGAAACTATCTTCATTCTGGTCTAGCACTTCAATAGAAAAACCTGTGGTAGTAGTAGTCGTGTCTGTAATGTAGAGGTAACCCGTGACATACGCCCCATTACCTTTTTTTAGTCTTTGACTATTATTAGATAAACTAATAATGGGAATTTCTTTACATGCGGTAGGGAAAGTAATTGTTGCAGGATTCCCTCCTTGAAAAGTTAAACTAGCTCCAACAACAATAAATTCGGTAGAGTTGCCCGCCGGCGACCTAGCAAGCGTATCAAATGTCGTAAGGGTTCGAGAATCAAATGTAGCGCCTGCTAAGCCTGCTTCGTCAAACGCTTTAGACACACCCACGTCGTAACTTGCAAAGTATTTGCTTACTTCGTCGACCCTGTTGTCGCGTATTGCATGTCTCTGGATGTAAGAACCCTGTACCCCGGTGTCGCTTAGGTACTGGTGGTCAGTCTCTGAGTTTCTAATGGAAACGCCGGAAAACTCGCCTTGCTTGCTCTGTCCATCTGCGTACGCCTTGAAGTACACCGAAAAGTAATCAAAGGTCGTATTGCTGTCCACGGTGAAGACATCAAAGCCGGGAAGTGATTTACTGTTGAAAAACACCTCGCTTTTACTATAACACAGCGTAAAGTAATCGCTGCGCAGCCTCGCAGGGGTTTGCAAGTACAGTCTGTAGCGAAGGGTGTAGCCAGGCTGGCTCCAGGACTGCGGTGTGATGCCAAAAGGCCATAGGCGCTCTGGCCACGCGCGAACGTCCAAGTCGGAAGCAAGGGTGTGATTGCCTGGGCTAATGCGCAGCCCGGCGCCTCCTGCGCTTCCACCAGTTACACCAGCGGGGCCGTAAAGCAGTTGCTTAAGCGCGCCGATGGTAATTGGCGCGCAACTCGAGATGTTAGCCCTGGAGTCGTACACGACATTGGTTGCAAGCTCCATCCATGGCTTGACACTAATTACACCGGAAAACGCGCTAAATGTCCGGGCAGGAGCCCCGACAGTTAGATCATAAAATGCGGTTGCAAGCGTTGGGTCTTCCAACCGGGCTCGTAACGAGTACACCACCTTCACATCGTCTTCCGCAATGCTGCTCGAGCCATCGAATCCAACAGTTCCATTGCAAATGCCCAGCCGCGTGGCGTCGGGGATTTCATGTGCCAGAATGGCGTTGCCGGTAAGCCCGGAGGCGTAGTGCCCGAAGCAAAAACTCGTGATGGCGGTGGCTCGGGTCAACCAAATGGAGTACGTGTCCGCCTGCACGACAATGTTTGTAATATCGTCCGGTTCGTCTTGCTCCGGCCCCGTCGCGCCGGCAGTGGCTCCCGTCGTAACAGGGTTGTCCTGTTCCTCCGATACGTGGCTGGTGGCGTGAAGCACCGTCAGCACGTACTTGGCATCGGAACTCGAGGATTCGTCCCAACTCACGCCCGATCCCTGAGTGGTGGCAATGGCCACCACTTTGCTAAGACACAGATCACCTGCATTTGTTACAACAACGCGATCGCACTTGCGTTGTACAAAGAGCACGCTACCCAAACTCCCTGTGGAGCCGGCCGCGTAAAACTCAACACCAAGGGTGACGCCGCTTGTCTTTTTCAGTGCTGACTTGTATTCACTCACGTCCTCCCATGTGGTTGCTCCGGTAAGTCCCTCGGAAATGGCCAGCACGTACGTGTCTCGCGACGTTAGGTTCGAGGACCCTAAATCAAACAGCCCACCGCTTGCATACGCAACAACGTTGTAGGCAGGCAGTACACTGACGCCGCCCACAGATCCCGTGTAGTAATCTAAGACAGGCGTGCCGTCCACCAGCGTCTGGCCGGCTGCCATGGTCACGCCGCTGTCGTCTTTGTTGTAGTTGGTCATGTGCACGTTGGCCGCGCTGCCCGTCACGCCGTTCGTGACGTAGGTACGGTCCACCAGTGTAAAGCGCTGTTCCGCAGTGAAGTCGTTGGTGCCTTCTACGGTCAGCGTTACCGCCGCGTCCTGCAGCAGCACCAGTTCGTTGGGCACGAAGGCTTCCTGCACCGTCAACTCAATGCGGTAGTCGTGGAGGGGATTGGCCGCGGCTTCACCATTTTCGCGGGTGTAATTTAGCAAAGAAGTGGTAACGGAAATGTGTTCGTTACTAGCTGTGACACCTGCTGGCGTTTCCCCGTCCAGGGCTGTGACGGGCGTCCCACCTCCAGTTCCTCCCACTTCCAGTTGGTACAGCACCGCTTTCACTACGTTGGCGGGGTTTGCGGTAACAATGGGGAAGGAGTAGACTGTCTCGCCGCCGCAGCCAGTCACGCCGCTAACAAAGTCGTCGTCGTCCCCGGTCCCCGACACCCCGACGTCTGAAATGTACACAAAGGGGTGCATCACGGTAAACGACGGCGTGGCGCACCACAGCAGCGTGTACTCCACGCACCGCGCCGCGTCCGCGCCGTCGTGGAACACAAGTCTCAAGCTGCTGGCAGGGCCTTGCGTCCGAATGGCGCTTGCCAGGTTGTGGGTGAGGACAGTCACGTCGCCGGTCCCGCCCGCCGCAAACGACGACCCGGTTAACCCTTCTTCGATGCAAAACCGGGGGTGGCTGCTCCCGCACTCGGAGTACGCGAGGAAGCCGCCCGAAACCAGCGCGTTGTACGGAAACAGGACGCTGCCGTCCGTCAACGCGACGTCGGCGTACAGCGTTGTGGCTCCCGCAAATGTATCGGCCGTTTCTTCCTGGCTGTCGCCAAGCACCTGGTTTTCGTACGCCTCAAAGCTTTCGCGAAGCGGCTTCAAGTCCGCGTACACAAGCAAGACGGCATCGTCTGTTGTAACTTCAGCATGAGACTCTGCGGACTCAGCGGCTTCTTCCGCCTTTGTCTCCGACTCAGAATCTGACTCCGACTCCGACTCCGACTCCGACACGTTGCCGTCTTCGTCAATGCTTTTTACAGTTGCTTTCACCCTAAAGTGTGCAAAGGTGGTGCTTCCGGGAGCCGGGTCTCGCATCGCGCCAGTAATGCCACTCAACTCAAAGTGCATGTGGTGACAGTGTGACGGAGGAGAAGCGTTGTCGTCGTCATTGTCGCTGGGCGCGTTCACCACAAAAGAAATTACGGAAGGGTGCGCGTACACGTCTTCGTCGCTGTCGCTGGTGTCTTCGCTGTCCGACAGCACTGAAATGGCGGTTGCCTTTGTAGTGGTGTCGCTGACGATGCTGAAGGGCGCGTACGCGCCCGGGTTGGTCAGCGACGTGTTGGTGGCACGGCCCTTCAGCACATACGTCCCCAAGCCGTAAGTCGTGTGCATGGCGACGGGGCGGTGCGGCAGACACGTCGCTGACACCTTCCCCACGGTC
>Ga0209829_10003873_pt1 | contig 10766 bp, 9 predicted proteins | sample C_140205_EF_Meta_FD_187311 | JGI IMG/M metagenome (GOLD analysis project Ga0209829, IMG submission 187311) | Freshwater microbial communities from Lake Croche, Canada to study carbon cycling - C_140205_EF_MetaG (SPAdes) (version 2) | ecosystem: Environmental > Aquatic > Freshwater > Lake... | reverse complement strand
TAGTACATTTCGCTGCTTTGCCCTACCGACACCAATTGCACCGGCGGGAACATCTTCTGTAATCACAGATCCGGCGGCGGTATATGCGCCATCTCCGATAGTGACTGGGGCAACCAACATCGAATCGCTACCAATGCGAACATGATCGCCGACAACGGTGTAATGCTTTTCTACGCCGTCATAGTTAACAAAGATAGTTGCAGCACCAATATTGCTGCCTTCGCCAATAACCGCATCTCCTACGTATGAAAGATGTGGAACTTTCGAACCTTCGCCTAAGGTTGCATTCTTCATCTCGACATATGCGCCAACTTTTGTATTACTAAGCAACTTAGTGCCAGGGCGCAGATATGTGAATGGGCCAACGTTTGAACCATCACCAATGATGGATTCGGTGCAACGGGATTCAATAATGTGAGCACCTATTCCCACTGTGCAATCGACAAGAGTTGTGCGAGGGCCAATAACAGCGCCAGTAGCGACGGTGGTTTTTCCGCTAATTGCAGTGCCAGGCATCAGAACTACATCATTGGCAACGGTGGCTGTTGCATCAACCCAGGTACTAAGTGGATCAACGATTGTCACACCAGCGCGCATGAGGTCTTCATTGATGCGATCGCGTAAGAGAGCTGCAGACTCTGCAAGCTGCACACGGTCATTGACTCCAAGAATCTCGATGAAATCATCAATCAAAACTGCTGCAATCTTTCCACCTTCATTGCGGAGGATTTCAATGACATCGGTGAGATAGAGCTCGCCTTGTGAATTATTGTTCTTCAGCTTGCCAATAGCGGCGCTGAGCTTTGCTGCGTCGAATGCATAGACACCAGAATTAACTTCAAAGATATCGCGCTGAATTTCATCTGCATCGCGCTCTTCTACGATGCGCAGTAGTGAGTCATCATCCCCACGAATAATGCGTCCATAGCCAGTGGGATCAGGATGTTCTGCAGTAAGTACTGACGCTGTGAATCCTCCTGCGTGATGCTCGTCAAGAAGTTGCTGAAGTGAGCCACCTGTCAGCATTGGAGTATCTCCTGCAAGCACCAAGATTGTTCCAGATGCTTTTAAGTCAGCGAGGGCAAGCTGTGTTGCGTGTCCTGTGCCACCGCGCTTTTCTTGGAAGACAGTTGTGACATGTGGTGCGATTTCAGAAAGGTGTGCCTCAACTTGTTCGCGACCTGCGCCAACGACAACGCGTACTTGCTTTGCAGCGAGCGCATCGACGGCGTGAAGAACATGGCCCACAAGTGATCGACCAGAGATTGAATGGAGAACCTTTGGTGTACTCGACTTCATACGAGTGCCTTCACCTGCAGCGAGAATCACTACGGTTTCTAGACCCATGAGTGCAGTCTACTTGCTCCGCCATTCCCTCTGGCGGATTCACTTCGTTGCTCCGCCACCAGGTATCGATCCTGGACCCTGGGCTTCAAAGGCCCATGTGCTAGCCACTACACAATGGCGGAACCTATATTCTCCCTTATATTCGGTAGTGCTCGCGACCACTAAACTCGCTTCACTATGCAGAACAATCGAGATGAAGTAGACCGCCTCATAGCGGCCTGGAAGCGAGAGCGCCCAGATCTCGACCTCTCTCCCCTTTCGGTCCTCAGTCGCATTACCCGCATTGCGCGCCATCTCGATATTGCACGGCGCGATGCATTCGGTGATCTTGAAAATTGGGGCTTCGATGTTCTGGCAGCACTTCGTCGCGCAGGTGCGCCACATCAACTATCTCCAGGTCAATTGATGCAAGAGACGATGGTTACCAGCGGAACAATGACCAATCGCTTAGATCGACTTGAAGAGTTAGATCTGATCACTCGCGAACAAGATCCTGATGATGGGCGCGGTTCACTTGTCACTCTCACAAAGGCTGGAATCCGTGCAGTCGATTCAGCGCTGGAAGATTTGCTAGACAATGAGAGAAAGCTACTCAAAGCTCTAGCAGCAAAAGATCGCGATACTTTGGCTGAACTACTGAGCACACTTGTTACTGAATTCGACGAAAATTAATTAAATAACCCAGACTAAATAACCTTGGCACCGTGCACAGGACCATATGCGCGTGCAACGCTTCCAACAACCCCGCTGGCGGTAAGCGCCACGGCTAAATCAAGGCCAGCATCTTCATCAGCAACTAAGAATGCAACTGTTGGACCTGAGCCCGAAACGATTGCGCCGAGGGCTCCGTAATCACGGCCAACTTCTAATACGAGGCTTAGCGCAGGACGCAGAGAACATGCCGCGTTCTGAAGATCATTTGTCAGTGCGCGACCTACGGATTCGGCATCTGCTGCAAGTAATGATTGCATCAGCGCATCCGAGACTTGTGGCGCTGCGATATCGAGTTCTGCGCGCATACGATCGCATTCGGTATAGACAGCAGGTGTTGATAATCCAACGCTTGAGAGAGCCAATACCCATTGATACGTTCCACGGGAAAGCGCTGCAGTCAGTTGATCGCCACGACCTTGTCCGATTGCAGTTCCACCCGAAATCATAAAAGGAACATCGCTACCGAGTTCTGAACCCAGTGCATGAAGCTCTTCGCGTGACATTTCTAGTTGGAAGAGTGAATCCATCGCGACTAAGGTCCCTGCAGCATCTGCACTTCCGCCAGCCATGCCACCTGCAACAGGAATCGATTTCTTTATCTCAATATGTACATCTGCTGCAAAATCGAATTTTTCGCCAACTAATTGTGCAGCTTTGACTGCAAGGTTGGAGTGATCTTCGGGAACGCCATGTGTGTGCTCTCCTGTAACAGAGATCGTGACGCCACTGCCAGGATTGGATTTAGAGACGGTAATGTCATCGAATATTGAGATTGCTTGAAAGACCGAGACGAGATTGTGATATCCATCAGCTTCGCGTGGTCCTACAGATAATTGCAGATTAACTTTCGCGGGTACGCGAACTGTTACTGAACCAGCCGACTTTGAAGTGGGAGCCACGTTATGACTCTACCCTTGATTAGCAATTGCGCAGAAGGCAGAGATATCTAAAGCTTCTCCCCGAAGTGTCGGGTCGATACCCGCGGCTTGTAATATGACCTCAGCCGCAGCTGATCCGCCATACATCGATGACAGAGCAGAGCGCAACATCTTGCGCCGTTGGGCGAAAGCGAGATCGATGATGGCAAATACCTTCTTACGAAGTTCTTCATCTCCCGGAGTTGCACGTCGCGTAAATCCAACTAGCTTGGAATCTACATTGGGTTGTGGCCAGAAGATATTGCGCGATACAGATCCTGCACCTGTGACATCAGCCCACCAGGCAGCTTTCACACTTGGTATTCCATACTCTTTTGAATTTGGTTTTGCGGCGAGCCGATCTGCAACTTCTGCTTGCACCATTACTACGCCACTGCGTAGCGAAGGAAGAATCTCAAGCAGGTGAAGAAATACGGGAACCGAGACGTTATAGGGCAAGTTAGCGATGAGGACTGTAGGTGCTACAGGAAGTTCCTTGAGTGTGAGCGCATCATGATTGATCACTGTCAAAATATCTGCACGCTCTGAGTGCTTTGCCGCTGTAATAGGTAGTTGATTGGCAAGACGAGCATCAATCTCTACTGCGACAACAGCTTGTGCCTCTTCCAGCATTGCCAGAGTTAGTGATCCAAGACCCGGGCCAATTTCAAGTGCGATATCTGTCGATGTAAGTCCTGCAGTGCGAACTATCTTTCGACAAACATTGCCATCGTGAACAAAGTTCTGTCCCAACGATTTGGATGGCTTGAGATCGAGAGATGCTGCAAGCTCGCGTATTTCAGCAGCGCCGAGCAAACTCATACAAAGGACCCGAAGATGCGTTCAGCATTTACCGATAGGGCGGTAGCAAGTTCTGCTACATCTTCACCACGTTCGGCAGCCATTGCCCGCACGATATTGGCAATTTGGGCTGGAGTATTCAGCGCTCCACGATGAGGCATGGGTGCTAAAAATGGTGAATCGGTCTCGACCAAAAGCTGGTCGTGTGGAACAAGTTTGACTGCATCTCGCAGCGCTGGTGCATTTTTAAATGTCATTGTTCCAGCAAAAGACAAGATGTATCCGCGATCTATGCATATCTTTGCCATCTCAACATCTCCCGAAAAACAATGAAAGACGGTCTTTTCAGGTGCACCGACTTCAAGCAAGATCGATAGAACATCATCATGTGAATCGCGATCATGAATAACGAGCGCCTTCTTGGTGCGCTTTGCTAAATCGATATGCCACTTGAAAGATTCTTGTTGGCGCTTGCGTAGCGCGGGTTCAGTTCGGAAGTAATCAAGGCCGGTTTCACCGATTGCACGTACGCGTGGTTCTTGCGCAAGCTTCTCAATGATCTTCCAATCTGCTTCCAGATCAGCGACTATCGGTGCCTCATTGGGATGTAGCGCAACTGCTGCGAGAACACGGCCAGGAAATGCATTAGCCATCTCAACGCACCATTGTGATTGTTCTGCTGAATAACCAACCTGCACTATGCGATCGACATTGACTGACTGTGCATCATCAAGAACTTGACGCACTGCATCTGAATCTGGAGCTTCGTTGGTAACGATTTCAATATGCGCATGCGCATCTACCGTTGGAACAGGAAGTGGTTCAGGCAGCGGAGCCGGTTGACGATCAATATCGCGATTGTGGCGATCGGCCATAAGAAAATTACTCTTTAACTTCTAACCGTGGGAATAAGACCGGAGTCTTTGTCACGGTTGCACCTTGTGGCAACTGACCCCAGGTAGCAACCTGAGAGATTTCTTGTCTGCCTATTTCACCGAGAGTTGCCTTTGCACCAAGTGACTCCCACAAGATTTCAGTTGTTGCAGGCATGACTGGGTGAAGCAGGACAGCAAGTGCGCGCAATGATTCAGCAGTGTTATAGAGAACATCTTCAAGGAGTGCTTGGTTAGCTGGATCTTTAGCAAGGATCCATGGCTCTTTGATGGTGACAAAGCCATTGACCTGCTTGCAGTAATCCATCACAGCATTGATTCCACCCTGAAAATCAAGGGCCACCATTGCAGCGTCTGCCTTTTCGACAGTTGCCTGAAGGGAGGCAGAGAGTTCAGCATCTCTTGCAACCGCTGGAATTTTTCCACCACAGTACTTTTCAATCATCGCAGCAAGGCGCGATGCAAGGTTTCCAAAATCATTAGCAAGCTCTGATGTGTAACGAGCGCTCATATCTTCCCAAGAGAAAGATCCATCGCTTCCGAATGGAATCGCACGCAAGAAGTAATAGCGGAATGCATCGACACCAAAGTGGTCGGTGATATCCGAAGGTGCAATTCCGGTTAGCTTTGACTTGGACATCTTCTCGCCGCCGACGAGCAACCAACCGTGTGCAAAAACTTTCTTAGGGATATCAATGCCGGCCGCCATCAACATTGCAGGCCAGATGACAGCATGGAATCGCAAGATATCTTTTCCAACCAGGTGGACATCTGCTGGCCACGTTGCTGCGAACTTCTTGCCACCTTCAGAATCTGGCGCATCGGTAAGTCCTACTGCCGTTGCATAGTTAAGTAGCGCATCAAACCAGACATAGACAACTTGGTCTGTATCCCACGGAACTGGAATTCCCCAGTCAAATGTTGAGCGAGAGATGGAAAGATCTGAAACTCCACCTTCCAGGAAGGCAACAACTTCATTGCGCGCACTTTCAGGTTGGCACGCTTCAGGATTATTCTTGTAATGATCAAGAAGTGGCTGTGTAAATTCAGATAGCTTGAAGAACCAGTTATTTTCATTAACCAACTCGACTGGCTTGCTGTGAATGGGACAGAGTTTTTCTCCATCTGCATCAATCAGATCGCCAGGTAACTTAAATTCTTCACAGCCAACGCAATATGGGCCCTCATATTTACCGGCATAGATATGGCCAGAATCTTTAAGAGATTGTAAGAACTTCTGAACACGTTCTGTATGTCGCGGTTCAGTGGTGCGAATAAAATCATCGTTAGCAATATTGAGCGCTTCCCAATTGGGTTTCCAGGCATCAGCGACCAATTTATCGACCCATGCTTGAGGAGCCACGCTATTTTGTTCTGCAGTGCGCATTACCTTCTGGCCATGTTCATCTGTTCCAGTGAGGAACCAGACAGATTCTCCGCGCTGGCGATGCCAGCGAGTAAGAACATCGCCGGCAACAGTTGTATATGCATGGCCAATGTGGGGCGCATCATTTACATAGTAAATCGGCGTCGTCAGGTAGAAAGACTTCATCTGCTCATCTTATTCGCATCGACTACCGCTGCATAAACGATCTTCTTGGGAAGGTCGAATTCATCGGCCACAGTGGCGATTGCGCCTTTGCGGTCCATGCCAGCTGCTTCATATTCACGAACACGGGCCACTGCATCATCTGCAGTCTTGATTTCAGAGCCTTCTGCAACTCCTGCAAATACAAGTGTTATTTCTCCTAGAATTTCGCGGCTTTGCGCCCATGTAATTAATTCTGAGATGGTGCCACGAATTGTTTCCTCATAAGTCTTGGTCATCTCACGACAGATAGCTGCCTTGCGAACGTCGCCAAATATTGCAGCAGCATCCTGCAGAGCTTCGAGTAAGCGATGAGGGGCTTCAAAGATCACCATAGTGCGCTCTTCAAAACGCAACTTCTCGTAGAAAGCGCGGCGCGCACCTTGTGCACGTGGAGCAAATCCTTCGAAGGTAAATCGATCTGTCGGTAGTCCAGAAAGTGCAATCGCCATTGTGGGTGCGCTCGGTCCTGGAATAACAATTGTTGGTAAATTCTCAGCGATTGCATCGCGCATCAATCGAAAGCCAGGATCACTAATAGTTGGCATTCCGGCATCAGTGACAACAAGAACTTCTTTGCCTTCACGAAGTAGCGTCAATATTTCCTGAGTGCGATCATTCTCGTTACCTTCGAAGAAGGAGATGATGCGCGCCGTAAATGTGGCGCCGAGATCTGAGGCCAATCTGTGAAATCTGCGTGAATCTTCAGCCGCAATAATATCTGCTGATGCAATTGCATCTTTGAGGCGCTGGCTCGCATCAAGCGGGTTCCCCAGTGGAGTCGCTGCAAGAACTAGGGCCATAAGCGAATCCTCCCATATTCTTTACGTATGTTTGCAGCGATTGCTCCGGTAGTCATCGCACTCATCTCATTCTTGCTTCGAGTAGTTCATCTTGGGCGCATCAATACTTTTATCTTTGATGAGCTCTACTACGTCGATGGTGCTCGTGATCTTCTTACATATGGTGTCGAGGTATCAGGGGCAAAGCCAGAGTTTGTTGTCCATCCTCCACTTGGAAAATGGCTGATCGGATTAGGAATCAAATTATTTGGAGATAGTGGTTTTGGATGGCGCATTACATCTGCGCTCGTTGGATCGCTAATGATTCTTCTAGTTGCGCGCATCGCGCATCGCCTCTTTAGAAACACCTTCCTTACTGCTCTGGCAAGTGCACTGATGGCACTCGATGGTTTAGCTCTTGTGCATTCTCGTACAGCGCTTCTGGATAACTTCTTAGCTTTCTTCATTCTTCTTGCAACATATCTCTTTCTTACTCGTAGATATTGGTGGACTGGAATTGCACTCGGTTGCGCCATGGCTACAAAATGGAGCGCGCTCTACTTTCTCATTGCATTTGGTGCAATCGGTCTATATCGCGCGTTTACTCATCACAGCGGTCGAGCTCTCATAAAACCAACCCTGCAACGCATTGCTCAATTTGGATTGATTCCGCTGGGCGTCTATCTCTCGTCATGGGTTGGCTGGTTCACAAGTAATCGTGGCTGGGATCGACAGTACTCATCAAATATATTTACATCTTTTATCTACTATCACCAGCAAATGTTGGAATTTCATACAGGTCTAGTGCAGCGACATTCATACCAGGCAAACCCATGGAGTTGGCTAATCATGGCTCGTCCAACATCGTTCTACTACGAAACTCCACAAGGTTGCGGTTCGCAAAGTTGCTCACAAGAAATACTTGCATTGGGGACGCCCATTTTATGGTGGCTCGGAACCATTGCAGTTATTACCGTCTTTGGTTTATGGATACGTAGTATCGCCGTGAGAAGAATTGATCCTGCACTCTCACTGATTGTTACAGGAATGGCTGCTGGATATCTGCCATGGTTCTTCTTCCAACGTCGCACAGTATTTTCATTTTACGCAATTGTTTTCGAGCCTTTTCTGATACTCGCTCTTGTCTATTGCGCCAGATCAATAATGAGTAGTTATGGAAAGACAGGTGAGATCGTAGTTATTTCACTACTTGTATTGATAGCGGTGAACTTCATCTACTTCTTGCCGCTCTATGTTGGCGACCTAATTACCTATGATGCTTGGCATGCCAGGATGTGGTTTACCAATTGGATTTAAGGCTATTCGTTAACTGCTCTGATTTCACGTAGTCTTTCAACAGCTTCATCGGCTAGCTGTTGATCAAATACTTCATCACGTGACGGAGCTGCTGCTGCAAGAGCTTCTCGCTCAATACGCTGTTGTTCTTCAGTCCATTTACCAGGTTCAGTCAGATCAATGATGCGCTTAGAGGCAACGGCCTTAGGTGCGTTGACATAGGTAGGTACCGGAATCTCATTTGGTTGCCATTCAGCACGTGATTGAGCCGTTCCTTTTGGAAGAATAGTGACGCCCGTGAGTTCGCGTTCTGAAAGTGGAACCCAGTGATCTTGATTTACTGCAATGTGAGAATGAGATTTTGATGTAATTACATCGGCTAAGTTGGTATGTGAAACACCTTCAGTCGTGCGGTGCAACTGATCCACACGACGGCGCTGGATACGTTCGCCATTTACCTGTCGGCGTACATGTGCAATATAAATAATTCCTGCGGTCACAGGAATAGCGATTGCGATATATGAGAATGTTTGCATTGCCGCACCTACCGTTGTGAGAATGAGAGAGGTAAAAATAAGAGTGACGATGATTCTGCGTCGCATCAGTTGTTGAGCTACACGACCTGCGCGATCGACATCGGTATAAATTACACCGCTACCGATGTGCGCTCCTGGTGTTGAACTTGCCACAACCCGAAGAGCGCTCTTATAACGTTCAACGCTCTTTCCAGAGAATTCATTCTTGTTATGCACCCAGCGAGGCAGGAAATAGGCAACCCACATCCCGATAATTGCTAGATAAATGATTCCTGAAGCCATGATAGGTAAAGGTTAGAGGGGAGGCACCGCAACCCCGTGGATTTCAAGGGGGGTTTACTGAATTAATTCATTGTTCTTAACGAAGCAGATGTGATCTCTCCATGCTCCATCAATATGCAGAAATGCTTGGCGCTGGCTCTCCATGACAAATCCTGCTTTCTCAGCAACTCTGCAGGATGCAGCATTTTCCGGGCGCACATTGATTTCGATGCGATGAAGACCTAATTCGGCAAAGCCAAAGCCAGATACCAACTTCACCGCTTGGGTAGTAAAGCCCTTATTAGCAAAGTTGCGGTCTATCCAATATCCAATATGTGCACCTCGAAGTGCGCCATACATAACGCCACCCATCGTTACCTGGCCGACCATATTTGCTCCACTCCATATCAGGAATGAATATGAGCGGCCTGCTCTTGCCTCGTGATTGAGTGACCGAACCATCTGATAAAAAGTTGGGCGCTCACTCTGATTCTCTTGTGCGGGTGAACCAAATGGGATTACAGGAAGTGTTGCCTCCCACGGAGTAAGCCAATCTTTATTTTCAGCTCGTACCTGATTCCACAGTGCGCGATCTCGAAACCGTGCGGGGCGAAGAGTTATCTCATCGCTTTGTAAGACGATGGGCCAGGTATCCATACCTAACTATTACAGGTATCGACGTTCGAGAACAACAACAGTTACCTGCGCACCAGCCGAAAGATTGGTCTCGCCTTCGGGTACTGCGATAAATGAGTTGGCATCAGAGAGCGTTGCCTGTTCGTCTTGGGATGCAAGCGGAAGTACTGACTTTCCATCTTCGCTCAAGATTGCACGAACGTACGAGCGATCTCCACCTGATGATGTCAGGGCTTTTTCAAGCTTTGCCTTAACCGATGGCCTATGAATATTTGCAGTTCCTAACATGGTTCGAATCATGGGGCGGACAAGAAGTTCGAAGGAGATATATGCGGCGATGGGATCTCCAGGAAGAGTAATGACTGGGGTTTTATCTGGGCCGATTACTCCATAGTTATGGCGGCCACTTGATTCAATGGCGATTTCAACAGTTGTTATCTCGCCAATCTTTTCGAGTGTGCGAGTAATGAGATCGAAGGAATCATCGTTTCGTTCACCGCTGATAATAATGAGATCTGCGCGAACAAGTTGATCTTCAATCACGCTCTGCAATTGTGATTCATCATCCGGAATTGAATGCACGCGATAGGCAACGGCGCCAACTTCACGAACAGCTGTGGTCAATAGCCAAGAATTGGTCTCATACTCTTCATCTTGCTTAAGTGGTACTCCCGGTTCGACAAGATCAGGGCCTGCTGAAATAACTACAACGCGTGGGTGTGGGCGCGTTGGAAGATGGTCGAGTCCGATAGATGCAGCAAGACCTATTTGAGTAGAACGAATTCGACTGCCAGATTTCATGACAAGACGCTCACCAGCATAAATATCTTCAGCCAAGGTTGCATCATGCGCATCAAGAAGTGGCATATCGAATGGTTCGAGCGGGCGGCATAGCTGTAAGAGTGAGGTGAGTACTTCATCTACGCGCACACGTTCTGACATAATCACTAACCTTACTTCCAGACGAGTTACTTCTAGGGGATTTACATGGGTAT
>Ga0209829_10003867_pt1 | contig 10777 bp, 10 predicted proteins | sample C_140205_EF_Meta_FD_187311 | JGI IMG/M metagenome (GOLD analysis project Ga0209829, IMG submission 187311) | Freshwater microbial communities from Lake Croche, Canada to study carbon cycling - C_140205_EF_MetaG (SPAdes) (version 2) | ecosystem: Environmental > Aquatic > Freshwater > Lake... | reverse complement strand
TTGTCGTATTTCAACTCTGGCGTGATCACTTTAAAAAAGATTTAGAGATTGCCAAAAGAGCGGGATGTTTCACCGTAGTTGGTATAGAAGCTCTTTCATCAGATATCACAGCAGATATTGCAATTGGATCGGCCTCTGACTCAACAGCACAAGGCAAGATTGAATCTCACCTGGGTCGCTTCTCAAGAATTGTTGTTACTCACGGAGCACAAGGTGCCACCGAATATTTAGATAAAGGCATCACCAATCAAGCGGCACATTCAGTGAAAGCTGTCGATGCCACCGGGGCAGGAGATGCATTCCTAGCTGGTTATGTTTCAGCGCTGGCGAAGGGCGAAGAATCGGGCGTTGAACGAATGAAAATTGGATCGGCATGGGCAGCACTTGCTGTGCAATCAGAGAGTTCTATCGCACCGCAATGGCGAGACGTTGAGCGTTTTCTTAGTCGATAGAGACTAAGTCGAAGTACTCATCTTTCCAAATATCTTCATCACCATCAGGCAACAAAATCACACGTTCTGGCTTGAGGGCTTGCACAGCTCCTTCATCGTGAGAAACCATGATGACTGCGCCTTGATACTCAGTGAGCGCGCCAAGAATTTCTTCACGAGATGCCGGATCTAAGTTATTTGTGGGCTCATCAAGCAGTAAAACGTTTGCAGCCGATACAACAAGTGTTGCAAGTGCTAAACGAGTTCGCTCGCCACCTGAAAGTACTTTTACTGGCTTATGAACATCATCACCGATGAAGAGGAATGAACCTAGAACATTTCGTGCTTCAGGTTCACGCAAATCATCTTTTGAGGACATCATATTTTCAAGAATTGTGCGTTCGAAGTCGAGCATTTCATGTTCCTGGGCGTAGTAACCGAGTTTGAGGCCATGGCCTTGTTCGACTTTTCCAGTATCGGATTCGAGTTGGTTTGCAAGAATTTTAAGCAAGGTCGTTTTGCCTGCACCGTTAAGTCCAAGGATTACAACACGGGACCCCTTATCGATAACACACGAAACATCGGTAAAGATTTCAAGAGATCCATAATTCTTCGAGAGTTCTTCTCCGGATAGGGGAGTCTTTCCGCATGGCGCAGGAGTTGGAAAACGAAGCTTTGCAACTTTATCTTTAACGCGAACATCATCAAGTGACGAGCGCAGTTTCTCGGCGCGACGGAGCATTCCTTGGGCCGCAGTTGCCTTAGAAGCTTTAGCGCGCATCTTCTCGCCTTGCTTCTGGAGAATTTCAGCTTTCTTCTCGGCATTGGCGCGTTCTTTTTTACGGCGGTGTTCATCTTGTTCGCGCTGTAGGAGGTACTGCTTCCAACCCATGTTGTAGACATCGATGACATTTCGATTTCCGTCGATATAGAAAACCTTGTTTACGACCGTTTCAATGAGGTTCACATCGTGAGAGATGATGACTAAACCACCGGAATAGTTGGTGAGGTAATTACGGAGCCAGACAATCGAGTCGGCATCTAAGTGGTTTGTAGGCTCATCGAGCAGTAAAGTCTCGGCGCCAGAAAAGAGGATTCGCGCAAGTTCTATACGTCGGCGTTGACCGCCAGAAAGTGTCTCGAGTTGGTTGCTAAATACCGCCTCTGATACTCCGAGTGAGGTTGCAATCGCCTCTGCTTCAGACGTTGCTGCATATCCGCCAGCTGCAGTGAACTCAGCATCAACGCGGGTGTAACGTTCCAAAGCTTTTTCGAGTTCAGCACCTTCTGCTGTTGCCATCTCGTGTTCTACTTGTGTCATGCGTGCTGCAATTTGATCAAGATCGCGCGCAGATAAAATTCGATCGAGGGCAGTACCTTGATCTTCACCAGTACGAGGATCTTGAGGCAGATATCCAATTTTTCCGGTGCGCTGAATTCCACCACCTGCGGGCAGAGTCTCACCCGCTAGAACTTTTGCAAGAGTTGATTTACCAGCGCCATTGCGGCCCACAAATCCAATGCGATCGCCATGGTTGATTCGCACAGTGACACCCGAGACTAAAAGGCGCGCACCTGCGCGTAATTCAAGGGCAGTTGTAGCAATCATTTGGCGTATCTTCCCACAGTATTTACCTCACGGTTGCACGCAGATTAGACTCGTCAGATGTTAAACGCCTCGTTAGTGGGACTTTTGCTCTTACTTTTATTCTCTGTGATGTATCTGATTCGAATTTCAAGAGTAATGAATGGAAAGTTATCGAAGTTAACCTCTCCTGAAAGGGATATTCGACGTATCGCCAAGAACCAAAGAGAAGAAGCGTGGCAACATTATCGACAAGGTGAGTTCTATTCGCAGTTGATCCACTTTCTGAAATTGAGCGCTCCGATTCCGTCAACGCGCAGTTGGGCTGCATCTCCCGACGTTCTGCTCACTCTCTTTGATATTGCTCAGCGCACTGCACCTCGCGTTGTACTCGACTTGGGTTCTGGCATGTCGACCTTGGTGCTGGCAAAGTCTGCACCTCAAGCAAAAATCATCAGCGTCGATAACTCTGAAGAATATGCTGAAAAAACTCGAAAGTTATTAGCGGCACATAACATCACAAATGTGGAGATTCGAGTTGCGCCATTGACTTCCCATCACTCGGGAGTTGAGTGGTATGACACCAGCGTTTTAAGTGATATTTCCGAGATCGATCTGCTCTTTATCGATGGCCCACCAGGATCTAAAAATGATCAAGCCAGAATGCCAGCAGTTGTCGAATGCGCCAAGAAACTCAGTGCAAAGGCAGTCGTTGTGATTGATGATGCCGCTCGAGTCGGAGAGCGGGCGATGGCTGAAAAGTTTGCTGAAGCCCTGCCGAACCACACCTTAGAATTTTTACCGCACGAAAAGGGAACCGCGCTAATTACCCCTCGTTAAATTACTCTTTACCGATTCTTGTGCGGCGAGGAGTAGCGAAGGATTTACTTACCTCAGTAAGTTCATCAGAAACTTGTTTGCGAATCGCATCTTCGCTCTTGAGTAGAGTCACGAGTGCAGCAATGATTGCCTTGAGTTCCTTTGATTCTGTCTCGAGTTCAAGTTTGCTCATCTTGGTCAAGCGACGAAGTGGCATATCTAGGATGTAGGTGGCTTGCTCTTCATTGAGTTTGAAATCCTTAATTAACTTATCTTTTGCTGCAGCCGCATCATCGCTGCCGCGGATAATTTTAATGACCTTATCAATATCGATAATCGCTTTGAGTAATCCATCGACCAGCGAAAGTCTGTCCTGAGCCTTCGCTTTGCGATATTCAGATCGGCGACGAACAACTTCAATGCGGTGATCGATAAAGACCTGAAGAAGTTCCTTCAATCCCAGAGTCTGAGGCTTTCCTTTAACAAGTGCAACAGCGTTAATAGAGAATGCATCCTCCATTGGAGTAAGTTTAAATAGCTTTTCAAGTACATCTTCTGGCTCAAAACCATTCTTTAATTCGATGACAACATTTGTGCCAGTCTGGCCATCGGTAAGGTCGATGATGTCTGATATTCCCTGAATCTTCTTTGCCTTTGCAAGATCAGCAATTCGTTCAACAACTTTCTCAGGTCCGATGTTGAAGGGAAGTTCTTTGATAACGATTCCCATTTTGCGGGAAGAGACCTTGGAAATCTCTGTGCTCGCTCGAACTTTAAATGAACCTTTACCTGTTGCATAAGCCTCGCGAACACCTTCGAGGCCGACTATCTCACCGCCCGTTGGGAAATCTGGCGCGGGAATGTGCTTCATCAGTTGATTCAAAGTTGCCTTTGGGTTATCAATAAGGAATTTTGTCGCAGCAATTACTTCACCAAGATTATGTGGCGCCATATTTGTAGCCATACCTACTGCGATTCCTGAACCACCATTAACTAGCAAGTTTGGAAATGCGGCAGGCAGTACTAGTGGCTCAGCAAGTTGTCCGTCGTAGTTAGGGCCAAAATCAACAGTGTTCTCATCTGCTTCTGCAACCATCGCCATTGCAGTAGGTGCAAGACGTGCTTCGGTGTAACGCATTGCAGCAGGACCTGCATCGAGTGAGCCAAAGTTCCCGTGGCCATCGATGAGCGGCAATTGCATTGAAAATGATTGCGCCATGCGAACAAGTGCATCGTAAATTGCTGTGTCTCCGTGAGGGTGCAACTTACCCATTACTTCACCAACTACACGGGCACTCTTTACATGTCCGCGTTCGGGGCGAAGTCCCATATCGGCCATCTGGTGAAGGATGCGACGGTGTACAGGTTTTAAACCATCGCGTGCATCGGGAAGTGCTCGTGAATAAATAACAGAGTATGCATATTCAAGAAATGATTCAGACATTTCTGAAGAGACATCGATATCGACTATCTTGCCTGGATATTCACCAGGCTTTGGTCCTACGACCTTTGCCGACTTCTTTGGTGCCGCTGTCTTCTTCGTTGCCATGGCGCGTATTCTGCCAAGGCATTGCGCTAAATCTCGGTACCTACACGCCCGCAGACGCCATCAATTGCCACTCATGAGAAGATAACGCCGTGCACTTGTCTCAAATCATGCCCTCGATATTTTCATCGTTAGGTTTAGAGACAGCAGACGATTCCATCGGATGTGGTGCAACTCCCAGTGGCCGAGAGCTTCTCTTTCTCGTCGATGGATTAGGCGCAGATGTCTTAACCACATATGCCGATGCAATTCCCACACTTTCATCACTTATCAATCACGGAAAGGTGCAGACATCCTTTCCATCAACGACTGCAACAAGTCTTGCAACTCTGACAACAGGCCAGATGCCAGGTGCTCATGGAATGCTCGGATATACAGTGCAAGTTCCACGAAGCGGGGGACGAGTTCTTAATTCTTTAAAATGGGATGAAAGAGTTGATCCTGCAATATGGCAGCCAGTTCCAACCTTATTTGAACGCGCAACAGATGCTGGAATTAGCACTACTCATGTTGCTGCAAAGAGATATGAAAACTCGGGTTTTACTCGAGCAGTATTTCGTGGTGCCCATTACAAGGGTGCAAATATCACAGCAGATTTACTCTCTGAAACTATCCAAGCACTGAAAGATTCACCTTCCTTTGTCTATCTCTATATAAATGATCTCGATGCCGCAGGCCATTCAGATGGGGTTGGTTCAGATAAATGGTTGGCGGCACTTCAGGGCGTCGACCAACTTGTTGCCGCTCTGATTAATAAAGTTCCCCGCGGAACAAGAATCTGGGTGACAGCTGATCACGGAATGATTAATGTTGGTGAAAAAGTTGTTCTAGGACGGGACAATGATTTGCTCACAGATATCGCTGTCATTGCTGGTGAACCACGTGCCCGCCATCTTTATCTTGCAAGCGGCGCTGATTCTGAGAACACAGTCGCAGAAGTGATGGCGCGCTGGAGTCAAACACTGGGGGATAAGGTCGTGATGCATTCACGAAAGAGCGCTATTGCTACGGGACTTTTTGGTTCTGATGTTTCACTCGATGCAGCAGAACGTGCAGGCGATGTCATCGCTATTGCACAAGGAGAACTAGTCCTGCTTGATCCAGAACGTGCAGATAAAGAGGGCGACATGGTGGGACATCATGGTGGAGATTCAGATATTGAAAGCTCAGTTCCGCTCTTGAGTTCTACAGCTAATTAATTATCTTCTGGAGATTCCTCAGATTTACGTCCAAACATGATTTCATCCCATGATGGAACTTTTGCACGAGCAGTGATGCCATCTTGTGAATCTGCAGGAGTTGGTGTCTCACGAATTACTGCAAGACGAGGTGTTTCAATTTTCTCTTCAACAATTGCCGGAATAATCTCTTCTAAACGTGATGGATGTGTTGGTTCAGAGTAAATAATTCCAGGTTCTGGCGCGCGAGCTGGTGCTTCTTCATCGATAAGCCAAGCGCCATTGTCATCAAGTGCATCGAGTGCGCGACGAGACATATCAAAGTTCCATGTTGCAACACCGTTGCCATCGCGATTTGGATAGTGAAGTTCAATATGCCAGGTGCCATCTGCTAGGCGCCAGGTATTCCATGAAACAGCCTCAGTGTCGACACCTCGGGGAGAAAGTTTTGCAAGGACTACATCGCGGAATGTGAGATCGATGCGATGAATATCTTTACGCATCACAAGTTCACGGGCGCGATCGAGGATGTATTCACGTTCCTGCATGATGGGACCAGAGAATCGTTCGATTTTATCGACTGTAGTTTGGCCATCGCGAGCGATATGCTCAAAGCTTTCACCGGCACGTAGGCGACGTTGAATCTCTTTGACGGAAATTGATTCTGCTGCATCTGTTGCAGGAACAGAGGTAAGTCTTGGCTGATTCACAGTGGCGCGAAGTGTGTCGCTAATTCGTAGTGAAAATTCTGCACCGTCGGTGTCAACAAGGGCGAGATGGTTTCCGTCCTGTGATTTGCCCGTCAGGCGAAGTTCAGTCATAGGGGTGAGAATAACCGATAGGTGGTCAGATTTTGATGAGATAGACCCTCTAGACTTCGACTATGTATGAGGAATTGCTAAAGCTTGCCCAGAAAATCGGAGCAGAAGCAGGGGCGCTTCTCATGGACCGCCCACCAGCATTTGAAATCGAATCGAAATCCACCGCGATAGATATAGCGACCCAGATGGATAAAAAAGCAGAGGCATTTATTGTCAACTCTATTCTTGCCGTCCGACCTGACGATGGAATTATCGGAGAAGAAGGCGCATCTGTAGAAAGTAAATCAGGAATTACATGGGTTATCGATCCACTTGATGGAACGGTGAATTACTTTTATGGATTACCAGGATGGAATGTCTCGATTGCTGCAAAAGATAAGGATGGCGCATTTGTTGGAGTTGTCACAGCGCCAACTATTAACTCAATGTGGTGGGCAACTCGAGGCGGCGGTGCTTTCTTTAATGGAGCGAAAATTCACTGTAATAATCCAATCGAATTAGATCGCGCACTCATTGCTACTGGCTTTCAATACGATGTCGCACATCGCGCCATTCAATTAGAAGACCTTGTAAAGCTTGTTCCAATTGCCCGCGATGTAAGGCGCAATGGCGCAGCAGCTGTTGATCTCTGTCATGTGGCAATGGGCGCACTTGATGCATATTACGAATCAGGGTTGAAGGAATGGGATTGGGCTGCAGGTGGATTAATCGCCACCGAAGCAGGTGCAATCTTTGCTCAATACGGCCAAGAGCCCACCAGAACCACGATGGCTGCCGGCCCAGAGCTGCATTCGCGCATCGCAGATTTGCTGGGATTTACCGCGTAATTTCCTGAGCCAAATCCCCGATTTACGCTCAAGGCCCCTTCTGTGGCAAGATACGCAGTCTGCACAGCGTTACCTCGCAGTGCCTCATAAAGTTTTAATGAGTTAAGTAATGAACAGGACCAATGATGAACATTCTCGACGTTGTAGATGCTGCCTCACTCCGCAAGGACATTCCACAGTTCCGTGCCGGCGACGAGCTCAAGATCCACGTTCGCGTTATCGAAGGTAGCAAGTCTCGTCTTCAGGTCTTCCAAGGAATTGTTATCGGTCGCCAAGGTGACGGAGTCCGCGAAACTTTCACAATTCGTAAGGTTTCTTACGGCGTTGGCGTAGAGCGCACATTCCCAGTTCACACACCAGTTATTGAAAAGATTGAACTTGTAAAGAAGGGCGATGTACGTCGCGCCAAGCTTTACTACCTACGTGATCTTCGCGGTAAGGCTGCAAAGATTCGCGAAAAGCGCGATGGCGTCGAAGGTTACGGTGATGGAATTCTTTCTACACCTGAGAAGGAAGTTGTTATTGCACCTGTCGTTGAAGAGGCAGTCGTTGAAGCTCCAGTAGCGGAAGCGGTTGTTGAAGCGCCAGCAGTTGAGGCAGTAACAGAAGAAGCTCCGGTAGCTGAGGCAGTTGTTGAGGCTCCCGCTGCTGAAGAAAATTCTGCTGAGTAAATAGCTCGCACCAGATGCCACGTAAGGGCTCAGTCCTTCGTGAGTTCCCGATTCTTGTAATCGTCGCGCTCGCAGTCTCACTTGTTATCAAGACTTTCGTTGTTCAATTTTTCTTTATTCCATCTGGATCGATGGAGAACACTCTTCAAATTCAAGACCGTGTTGCAGTAAATAAGATCCCATTTATCTCAAGAAATATCTCTCGCGGAGATGTTGTCGTATTCCGTGATCCTGCCAATTGGTTACCTGAACCGTATACAGCTGGTGAAAATAAGGTGATGGCAAAGATCAGAACAGGTCTTGAAACTGTTGGCGTACTTCCTAATCCTGCAAAGCAATATCTTGTAAAGCGCGTCATTGGCGTAGCTGGCGATCATGTTGTGTGCTGTGCCAAAGATGGAAAGCTCACCATTAATGGCAAGAGCACCGATGAGCCATATATTTTCGCTGGAAATAAACCAAGTGAAATGGAATTTAACGTCACTGTCCCTGAAGGAAAGATTTGGGTAATGGGTGACCACCGTGGGTCTTCAGCCGATTCGCGTTATCACCAAGAAGATGTCAATCATGGCTTCGTTCCGGTCTCTAAAGTTACAGGACGTGTCTATGCAATCATCTGGCCACTGAAGCATTTTGCGCTAGTTCCAAGCCACAACCCAATCAAGTAAATTCACTCCATGAAAGCGATCGAAGAACTTCTTCGTAACGCAGGTATTTCTCCCATTGCAGGCGTTGATGAAGCAGGCCGTGGGCCATGTGCGGGTCCTTTACTTGTTGCAGCTGTCATTCTTAAAAATCCATTTGCACCAGAGTTATCCGAGGTGCGAGATTCCAAAGAAGTCAATGAAAAGAAGCGCGAAGAACTCTTTGAACTCATCATGTCGATTGCAGAAAGCGTCAGCATTATTCGCGTTTCGGTATCAGATATCGATGAACGTGGAGTTCACGCAGCAAATCTCGATGGTATGCGCAGAGCAGTCAAAGGCCTGTCTATCGAACCTGCATATGTATTAACAGATGGATATGCAATTGAGGGCTTAGCTGTGCCTAACGTAGCTGTGTGGAAAGGTGATCAAGTAGTGACTGCTATCAGCGCTGCATCCATCATTGCAAAGGTAACCAGAGACCGAGAAATGATTGAGCTAGATAAGAAATACCCACAATATGGTTTTGCTCAACATAAGGGATACATCACGGCAGCTCATACGGCGGCCCTGAAAGAACATGGTCCATCTCCTGAGCACCGTACATCTTTTTCTAATATCGCAGCTCTTCTTCAATAGTTTTACACAGCACTAGTAATTCACCTCAGTAAATTACGATGTGCCTTCTAGCCTGCGCACATGCCTGCAAAGATTAAGAGACCGGGTCCAAAACAACGCACTGGCGCTTTTGGAGAGTCAAAGACTGCAGAATTCTTAACTCTGCAGCACCATGAAATTCTCGATCGCAACTGGCGCATACGTGAAGGAGAGATTGACCTCGTATCTCTGGCGCCCGATGGAATCTTCCATTTTGTTGAAGTGAAAACTCGAAGTTCTCTTGCATTTGGGCATCCCTTTGAAGCGATAAACCGCGAGAAAGCACATCGAATGCAACGACTGGCACTTGCTTGGCTTGCGACACATGGTTGCCTGGGATGCGAATTCGCTATCGATGTAGTTGCAATTCTTATCGCTGCAGATGGATCACATACCCTTGAATACCGAGGCAATATTCTGTGAGTATCGGTCTCACTCAGAGCGTGGCGCTCCTTGGAATCAGTGGCAGTCTCGTCGAAATCGAAGTTGATATCTCTGACGGAATTCCTATGTACTCACTGCTCGGGCTGCCAGATGCTGCACTTCAAGAATCACGTGATCGTGTCCGCGCTGCAATTACTAATTGCAATGAAGTGTGGCCCAATCGAAAGGTGACAGTCTCTCTTTCACCAGCTTGGCTACCAAAGAGTGGCTCAAGTTTTGATTTATCTATCGCACTTGGAATCTTGATTGCCAACCGAGTCATTCCTCAGGAACCACTCGCCTCCGCCGTAGTTTTAGGTGAATTGGCACTCGATGGAAAGATCCGTTCCGTTCGCGGAGTATTACCTGCACTCATTGCAGCCTTTCAATCAGGAATTACTCGGGCAATCATCCCTCAAAGCAATATGGCAGAAGCACAGTTGATGCCGCAGATGGAGATACTTACATTTGAAAACCTGAGAGAAGTTCTGCTGTGGATGCGCACAGGCGTTAAGAGTGCAGCGAGCAAACTAGATCTAGAGATTTCTGAACCCGATTCATATTTAGATTTTGCAGATGTTGCAGGTCAACATAAAGCCCGCTTTGCCGCAGAAGTTGCCGCATCTGGAGGACATCATCTACTTCTGGTAGGTCCACCTGGTGCAGGAAAGACGATGATTGCAACACGTATTCCTTCAATCATGCCAGCTCTGACTGTTGATCAAGCACTTGAAGTCACTGCAGTTCATTCCATTTCAGGCGCTCTAGGTTCGCGTTCGCCCATGTCACTGATTGCACCGATAGTTTCTCCACATCACACTGCATCCAGAGTCTCCATTGTTGGTGGGGGTTCACATGTTATAAAGCCAGGTGCTTGCAGTTTGGCGCACCACGGAGTTCTCTTTATCGACGAGGCTCCCGAGTGCGCAGTCGGAGTTCTCGATTCGCTGCGCCAACCACTTGAATCAGGCACAATCACGATTACCCGAAGCGTTGGCAATATAACTTTTCCTGCTGAATTTCTTCTAGTACTGGCTGCCAACCCTTGCCCGTGCGGAAAATATTCTGGCAAAGGTCGCGGCTGCCAATGTTCATCTCTTTCCGTACGTCGCTACTTAGGAAAATTGTCAGGACCTTTGATGGATCGTATTGATATGCGCGTTCAAGTTGACCCA
>Ga0209829_10003866_pt1 | contig 10778 bp, 5 predicted proteins | sample C_140205_EF_Meta_FD_187311 | JGI IMG/M metagenome (GOLD analysis project Ga0209829, IMG submission 187311) | Freshwater microbial communities from Lake Croche, Canada to study carbon cycling - C_140205_EF_MetaG (SPAdes) (version 2) | ecosystem: Environmental > Aquatic > Freshwater > Lake... | reverse complement strand
TTGAGATAATCTCTTCTGCCGAAGCAGCGTTGTTGAGTTTTAACAATGTATCAGCCGCACGGTCAGGCGTCATCGCCTGCTGCGTGACAATGTCCTGCTGGCGTAATGCCGCACGGTCAAGTGTCTGCTCAGGCGCGTCGTTGTACTGGACTTCTAATCCAAAGACCTCGGCGTTTTCAGTTAAGTAGTCAACGACTGACTCTTCTGTAACATCTCCATCTAGTTCTCTTGCGATTAGACGTGCAGCCTTTACGCTTACGCCATTATTTTCTAGAACTTTCTTGATGACTGACTCACGTTGTGCTTTGCTGAACGTCTCCAGTTGCTCTGTTAGTTCTTTGATACGCTTCTCATCAGACCGCTTTGCTTTACGCAAAGACTTCATGACATCGCTGTCATTCATCGGCTGTGTAGGAGTTGTATCCTCGTCATCTTCTTCGTCCCAGTAGTTGTTGCTCATAGCAACCGTCCTCCCATATTTCATTAGTTGAATCGCAGACCACAGTTCTAGGTTGGGGAACCTAGGCTGGCTTCTACTCCCAGTCTTTACGCCGCACGGGGCTGGTGGGTCCGTGTCGGGATATTAGTTAGTACTTGCCTTGTATTGATTTGCCAAGGCTAGAGAACTGACTGCTTAAGCCAGAGTCTCCACCAAACATTGCTCGTTCCTTTGATGCTAAGCGGTTACGCTTTAACTTAGCCTCTGCATCTCCTTTAATAAACTCATTTTCTGCAGTTGTTTGGTTATAGGCAATGCCTTCTTCACCATAGATGCTGCTTAACTTCTGTCCCGCAGGAAGCACATCAGCAACCTTCATGTAATCTGCTTGTGCTTGAGCATATGTTTCACCTATTTTGGCAAACTCTTCAGCACGATTAACACCTACAGAAAGACCTTGTTGTCCAGCAGCAGCACCAATCTCAGATGCTGTTACCTTTGTCTTAAGCAATGGCATAGTTTCATCTGGTGCAAGGAAGTAACTAATAAGGTCTGACTTAGTTACATCAGGATAGTATTGCTTAAAGTTCTGTTGAATTGCTGGGTCCATGTTAATAACACGGGTAGCAGCCAAGTCAATACGGTCTTTAAACTCAGTAGGTGACATATCATTACCAATGTATGTAGCAAATTTTGCTTCATTAGTAGCACGGTCTGTACTAAGCATATTATTTAATCCATATGCTTTAAGTGTTTCTGCATAAGAGTTTTCATTTGCAATATACTGACCCTCAGATAAAGCATTCAAGCCTTTGTCAAGACGAGACTGATTACCAGCAAAACGAAGTGCGTATGCCGCATTCCAAGGCTTACCAGTAATAGGGTCAATCTCTTTGCTATACTTAAGTTTGTTTAATGCTTCTTGTGGTTTCATACCCGCAGTAGCAAGGCGTGTAAATGCATCTGCTAATCCACCTAAACCCCATTGATTTAACTGGTCAAGAAGGATTTGGAATGCATCATCTGATACAGCAGTAGTACTTGGAGGTTTTACAATAGTGTCTGTAGGTTTAGTATCAGGAATAACAGGTTTTACAGGTGGAGTAGTTCCAGCAGCATTGGCTGCTGCTACTGCTATATCGTAGTCTTGTTTAGTTGCTGCATCTAACTGAGCCTGTGTAAGTGATTGAGGATTAGCCGCTGTCTGCGCTAATTTATTTAATGCATCAAGACTGGTAGCACTTGATGCTAATTGAGTTGTAAGACCAGTAAATGCAGCAGTTGGGTTATTAACTTTAGGAGTTGCTGCTGCTACTACACTTGAAGGTTTAGATTGAATAGCGGCAAGTGCAGCCTCTGCTCCTGCTTGTGCATTAATCTGTGTTTGCGTTAATGGTTTAGCAGGTGTTTTACCACCTGAATCAGAAAGAATAGCCATTAGCCAAGCCCCCATGTCTGAGCAATATTAGAAATAAAATCAGCAACAGTAGTATGTGCTTCGTCTGTCTTACGCCATTCAGGTTTAGATTGCATTTGAATCTTAAAGTCATTAACAGATACACCTTTAGATACTGCATCCATTACATCTTTATCTGCAGTAGATACAGGTACGGCTACACCTAATTTAGAAGATTTAGCATATGCATACTGGTCAGCAATATCTTTAACCGTTCCACCTGCATTAATGTGGTCTTTAAGTTGTGGGTGTAATACAATTGAAGTTTGACGAATACGTTCTTCTTGTTTCTTTATGTAATCCTGTTGCCCTAAACCAGCCGCTACATACTTAAGCGCATCAGCAGAAGACATCTCTACTCCATATGAAGCAGCATACTGCTGCAAAGCAGCAATGTCTGTAGCCGCACGGCTACCAGAAGTAAGCAACTTCTCTACATCTGTACCAGCAAGAGATTTCTTTGCTACATTAGCAGCCATTAGCACATGGTCTTCTGCTGCTAGTTGTGTGCCAGTAGTAGTGCCATTAGATATAGTTTGCACAGCCTTTTGCTCTGCTGCATGTAACTGTACATAGTAGGCTTCTTCTTCTTGTGGTGTAGATGGACGACCAATAAGGTCGGTCAAATAGTTGTCAAGTTCTTTCTTAGCATCACCACGTGTGGTAATTGTCTTGTACTGTTTAGGTGTGCTGGCACCACTAAGTGAAGAGGTAGATGCTAGGAACTCATTTGTATTAATAGACTTAGCGGCTGTGTTATATAATTTATCAGATACCACTTTTGTGGTATATCCTGTAATAAGAGTATCAACACCAGAAATCCATGTGCCATTTGCAACTTGTGCTGCTGTAATATAGTGTTTATTAATTAAAGATTCTTGTAAAGACTTAAGTGCTTCTGGGCTAGAGTATCCTTTAAGGAATGCTTCACGTGCACCTTTAGGACCACTTAAATTATCGTACTCCATTGGCTGTACATTGCCTTTAGCATCCGTAGTAGATACAAATACTACTTGCTTATTGCCATGAGTTACATTGCCCTTGGCATCAATAGCATACTGTGACCAGTCAATACCAGTAACAGGGTCTATAGGATTAAGCGGGTCTTTCTTGGTAGGGTTTGTAATAGCATCAATTTGTTTTTGTTTAGCAGCAGCAGTAGCATCATCATTCTGGCGTTTAGCAGAATCACGCTCAAGCGTTAGTTGCTTTACATTTGCTGCATCAGTTTCTTTTTGCTTTGTTGCATTCTTAGCCTTGTCTTTATTTGCAACAGATTTGTCAATTTCTGCACGCATAGCAGCAGCATTTGCTTTAGCAGTTGCTAAGTCAGTCTGAACTTTATCAAATTCTGTTTTTAATGCTACATACTCAGGACTTGTTTCACCCTTTGAGTTAGCAACATTATCCATTGCTTGCGCTAATCCAGTAGCACGGCTTCCTGGTGCACCATTAAGGCGTAGTTCTAGTTCCTGTACCTTAGATACGGCTGCAGTATACTGCGGATAATTAGAGTAATTAACTGCCATTATTTAATCGCCTTAAATGTATAGTAGGAATCACGTGAATAAAATGAAAGCATTGACTTAAAAATGGCACGATTTGCCTCAGTAACATACAAGTCACCAAGTGATAAGTCTTTCAATGCTGCCTCAATCTGTTGTCTACGCTCTGCTTTAATACTTACGCCACCATCACTAAGGTTCTTTAGTGCTGGGTCTGTGGACATTGATACAAAGTCGCGTATCAATTTAACTGCAATAGCCATACGTTTGCGTGTTTCTGGTGCAACTGGTGTACTAAGGTCATTGATAATTTGCTCAACACTGTTAAGCATTATGCCTTCTTTGCCAATGTTATTACCCTGCCCAATAAGGGCTGGCTTTAACAATGGGTTGGCAGCCACAAGAGATGCTCTAGCAGAAGTAGCCTCATTGATAATGTTGGCTCTAGCCATCTGGTCAGATACTGTATTGAGTTGTTCTTTTTCAATACGTGCAATGTCATAGTATGATTGCTTATCCTGTGCAACCATTAAGTCGTTATAGTAACTTTCAAGGCTCTTACTCTTAACTAGTCCTGCTGCTTGAATAAAGTTATATGTAGCAGCATTAAACTTACCTGCCTGCGGCGCAAAGATATAGGCTGCTTCACCATAGGTATTGATAAGTTTTTCATTACCTAATGCCCAACCCTTAAGTGCATCTGTGTTCTTAATAAGAACTCTAGTCTGTTTATCCTCACGGGATACAGTGTAGATAAGTTTACCTGGGTGCTTGCCTGTATAAGTTGCTAGTGCTAACTCATATGGGTCTTGAATATCCCCATTGTTTTTAGCGGTAATACCATTAAGAATGTCAAAGAACTCACTACGCATACTAGTAATACCAGTATCTTTAACGTAGTTAGGTACACCCTTAGACTCCATAGTAGTAGGAGTTACAGGGGATATAAGCCCTAAAAAATTGCGGAGTGCAATAACATTGTGCGCAGTAATGCGAATGTTCTTGAGATAGTCAGACTTCTCTTGGTCAGTAGCATTAGGGTTAAGGTGTATACCCTGTGATGCGTTATAAGCAATAGCCTGTTGTGCAGCAGTAGCCTCTTGACGAGACTTTTCTGTTGGGTCAATAATTGCCCACAAACGTTGTAGTGATGCAGGCACTGTAGCCTTAACAACGTCTACGTTATCGCCAACGTTTCCTAGTGCAAAGGTATCAATACCTTCTGCTAGTTGTTTAGAAGGACCACCTATATACTTGCCAATGAATGGTATATTGCCAGGAACTGTACCTAGAATATCCTTAAATGCTACTACGCTAAGCCCAGCAATAGGACCAGAAAGTGTAGGAAGTCCAGCATCCTGCTGGAATGATGGGTTCATCATACGCAACTTAAGAGTAAAATCATTAAATAACGGTTGACCGTATCCACCCTTACCAGTAATGGTACGCATTGCGCTATCAGTTGCACGGAATAAAACATTATCCATAGGCATAACCAAATATGGTTCACCGTTCTGGTCTTTATGGAACATACCGCTAGCATCTAGCCCTACGTGGGCTAGTCGAATACGGTATAGCGCACGTGGTGTTACTTCTTTCATGCGATAAATACGACGGTAAAAATCTTCTGTTGCACGGTAGTAACGACCTACAGTACGTCCGCTAAATGCAAAGTTAGAACGGATAGATGGGTTATCTGCAAACTTAAGTACTGTATCTGCAGCCTCACGGGTAGCCAATTCAGTAAATCGTTTCTCAGCAACTGCCTTACACTCTGCCATAACCTTCTCATTGCTAAAGCGAGCAGTTGGAAGTTCCCATTTACCAGCACGTTCCATATATAAGTTGTTTGCAAACTCACGTTCAAAGCCTGCGTATTCTTTACGCAACTTAACATAAGTAATCATGACTGCTGGTTGACGGAAGATACCAGTAACCTGGCGGTCCATCATATTCATTGCGTCTTGACCAAACTTTGCAATTACATTCTCAGCATCAAAGTCACCAAATGCAATTTCGCTGTTAATCTTGCCAGCAATACGGTAACCAGCAGATGCATCGGTAAATACGTCTAATGGAATCATAGCAATAGCCTGATTGTAAGTAGGGTAGAAGTTCTCGTAATCAGATGACCTGCGTAATTTGCTCATGTTAGATTCAACAAGATTAAACAATGTATCATTAAACTTATTAGCATCGCCATGAAATGTTTCATACATATCAATTAACCTACGAGCAATTTGTTGCTCTGCAATATCAGATTTAATAGCACCTTGTTGTATCTTACGAGCATTAAATGATGATTCTTTTAAGAATTCATTGACAGTGACTGGGTTATCAATTACCCACATGCCAGTAGCAGAGTTCTTTTTGAACCCAATTTTTTCCATACCGTAGTCAATAGCACCACGCATAGTAGAAGTTGTACTATCTAACATTTTTTCGCCTGGGCGTAGCCCACCATACTTAAAGAATACTTCGGCTGGATTAAGGATAGTTTCTCCATTAACCTTAAACTTATTACCAACAAATTGCTTGTATAGTTTTTCGTATTGAGCAAGAGCAATTTTTTGGTTAACAAGACTATCTGTACTAATAACACGTTTACCATTGCGCATTTTAGTATTTTCTGAAGCAAGTGCACGGTCAAGCATAGATGGGTCAATCATTGAAGCAGCAACTTCTTCGCCCCATTTGCCTGATATAGCAGAGTGAGCAACAAGAGAAGCAGCCATTGAGTTTAATGCATCTGGACTATGTTTCCAAGCCTGCATAAGCAAAACTGCATCTTTTTCATTAACGTATCTACCATAAAGTTTTTGAATGTGGTCAGCAACTGCTTCACGTTTTTGCAAACTAGATAACAAACCAACGTCTGTTCCCAGTTTTTTTGCTTTATCTTGCAATAATTCTTCACGCTTGACTAAACTAAGTGCATCTTCAGGTGAAATAACAATACGTTTGTTACCAAAAGTAATTTCCGTGCGTTCTTTATTACCAATTTGAAATAACTTTTGAACAACTTGCTTAATTGGACCAGTAGATTCTATAGAACCTGTAAAGGCTCTAGACATGTCACCCAATTTATTACCTTGGCGTGTAACAAATGCCATTACATCACGGGCTGGAGCAGTAAGAACGTACATTGTTGCTTCATCAATTGAAGAACGAATACCTAAACGTGGTAGAAGCGTAAGCATAGACCAAGCATTAACTACTTGTTTAGCAAATGCTCCCTGTGTAGCACCGCCAACCATGCCAATAGCATTCTTCTTAGACTTAATATCCCATACCATCTCGCCAATGCGAGTATATGGCAATGAACCTACAGCACGTGTAGCCTGATAAGAGTGAATTGGACCTTCTGAGTCCGCAATAATACCTGTTTCAGTATCTTTAATTAAACCTGCTGGCATATCTTTAGCATGTTCTGGGTTTACAGCAAGTTCAACTTTAGTTGCAAAGCCTGCTTTATCGCCATACTTTTCTTCAAGAATAACTTTAATTAAATCTTCACCACGTTCAGAGCCACCAAGACCCATTGAGTACATTGTTGCAGCATCAAGGTTACGAAGAATGAGGAACTGCTCACCAGCAGTTGCATCTACAAACTTATAAGTAAGGGCTTCAGCCATATCGCGTGGAAGCAACTGGCGAGCGCGTGCCGTAAAGTTACCAGCAGTCTTAATAGCATCTTCACCAGTACGTACTTCAAGACCAGCAGGAGAACGTGAAGCCATCTGCCCAATAAACTTAGGGTTGAACTTTCCGTCTTTCCACATTTTAATCTGAGCATTAGCATCTGTGATAGCAGGGCTTAAGCCGTTCTTAAGTGTTTGAACCATGTTTTCAGACTTAAGCAAGTCTTCATAGATAGGAGCAATAGCAGCAGCGCGTTCAGCGCCTGTAGATTCTACTGCGTTAAATGTGCGGTCAAGAAAACGAACAAAACCATCACTCATTAAACGACTAGTACGTGCAATGGCTACGCCATTACGCATATAAGAGATACCGTCAACACGACCTGATAAAAGCAAATGAAGATTTGTCCCCTGCTCAAAATACTTTTTAGCAGACTCTGCATCAACTACGCCATCAGGTAGGTGCACTGATTTAGCAGTAAGAGATTTAATAGCCTCTGGGTTATTGTACCCAGGAAAATCCCTAGCAATCTTTGACATAACTGAAGACTTCTCTTCAGCCTGTGAGTATTCTTTAAGAACAGGACCAAGTTGTTTTTCCCATAGGTTATATAACTTTGGGTCTTTGAATGCATCACTAATAGCAACGCGCATATCTGCGCCATTGTTCATTGCTTTTTTAATACTGTTAGCAAGGCGCTCGCCCTTAGAGGCTCCGCCAGACAATCCACCAGTCATCCATGTAAGTGGGTCAATTGCTAACTGGTAAGCAAAGTCAACTGCACCTGACATAAACTTAGTAAAGCCGTTTACGTGGTCACCCAGTGGTCCACCATTTGCAGTGCGTCCACGGTCAAGTATACGAACCAAGTCACGACCTGGAGAAATCTGTGCCATCTTTACGTTTTGAAGAATAGAGTTAAACTCTTCTGGCTTGTCAAGTGCTCTTGTAAGAGACTTAAGCATACCTTCATCTACTTTACCGTAACCCTGAATAATCTCACCAGGAGTCTTACCTTCAAGTAAACCTTGTGCTACAACTACGTCATACTTACCGTATGCATCAGTGGCTTCTTTAAGAGCCTTGTTGTCATACAGGTTCTTGCCGTCCCAAGCATCAGTCCATGTATGTGTAGAAAATAAGTTTGCACCCTGTTGCACTTCACGAAACACTTTGTAAGGTTCGTTAATAATTTTATTGTATGCACCAGCAACCTTAAAGAGTCCAATAAGCGGACTAGCAATTGCTGTGCCAATAGTTTTAAGTACACCAGTTACTGCATCTGTAGCGGTCTTAGGTGGCTGAAGGTAGTCAGCATTCTTAAACATAAACTTAAGTTGTCCCTGTATATTAGGGTCAAGTGAGTCGTAACGCTGACGCGCTTTCTCAGGGTCTAACTTAGTTAACTGACGGTGTGTGTCAATTGTGTATGACATCTGTTCAACCTGCGTAGATTCAGCAGATGACAAACCAGCACTTTTGACAGCAGAATAAAGGTTAGGAGAAACTTTAGCAACAATAGGATTCAAATATGGCATTAGTATCCTTGGTCAGTAAGTTGTCTGTAAATTAACTCTGCATCTCCTGATGGGTCAAACTGTGTTAAATGTTTAATAGTGTCAATAAGTGATGGTCCCATGTTAGGCATACCACGCATTGCTTCTGTACCAGCACCAGGACCAGAGTTAATACCAGTAGTTACTGGTTCTTCTGGACGTTGTGTTGGTGCAGACAAAGGCGTAATCTCTGCCATTGGAAATGGATTACCAGCCATTGCAGCACCTGATTGTTGCTGTTGAATTTCTTGGTTCTTACCATATTCAAATCCTGTGTATGCCTGCTGTGGCTGTGTCATGCCATCAATAGCACCACCATCTGTGCGCTGTGAAAGCGCACCAGGTGCAGATACAGGTGCAGGATTCATAGGCTGACGATAGCCTCCGCTGTTTTTATTACCAGCCATTACTCGTCCTCCTCGTCCTCAATGTGATTTCTAATATCATTTAATGTTGGCTCTTGTACCCAGTCAGGGAAAGATTCTTTTGTTGCTACTAGCCATAAAGCATTATCATTACTAAATCCAGCGCGACGTAATGAGCGATGGTATTCATGTAACCAAATTGCATACTCATCTAATTTAGAGTATCCCTCATCAACAACAGTACGCGTTTTACGTTTGCGTGGTGTTGCCATGATTTACTCCTTATACGATTCTGCGTTGTTGGCTTAGACGTACTGAACTTTTTGTTGCACCTGCTCCAGTCATGCCGCTAAGAAGCGTCTGTAGTTCTGGGCGTTGTGGTGCTTGTGGAGGCATAACGGGTTGAGCGCCTCCTGCTGGTTCTGCTCCAGGAGCAGCGGGGACAGGTTGCTCAGACTGTTGTGCAGCGCCAGCAGGAGGATTCTCTGGTTTAAACACTTCCTGAACAGCAGCCTCAATAGTCTTACCTTGCTTACGCATGTTAATGATTTCAGCCATTTGATTAATAAGTTTGGTAGGGTCTTGTCCCTGAGTTGCCATCTGTGGAATTGCTTGTGCCATGGATGCCATAGAGCCTACAAGCGCATCGCGCATCTTTTCAATTTCAATCTTCTCTTGTTCAAGAGTTACGTTGACACCGAACGGTAGTTCTCGCATAGCCATGTCCTTGGAGATGAGTCCACCACCAAGTGCCTGCAGCATAAAGATAAGTCCCTGTGCTGGGTTAAGCCCAGCCAACATTCCGTATCTTACGTCTGAAGAATAGTCTTGCTTAATATCCTTTGAAGGCTGATAGATAACTTGGTAAGGTGAACCAGCATCTACGCCACGGATTGTTTTCTTTTCATCAAATAATTTTTCATCAATTTCAAAACAGTACGAAATAACCTGTCGTAGTGCTGTAGTGAAGATTGCTTGTGCTGATTTGATTTGAGTATCAAATGCACCTAAGAGAGCCTGTACACCCTGTCCAGTGACAACGCTTGCGTTCATGTTACCTGTACGAGATTCAGGATAACGAGCGCCTACGCGAAGTTCATCATTGAGCAACTGCTGCTCAGTAAATGCACCTTGCGGTAATGTAAGTTCAACACGACGTACACCTGCTGGGTTGGCAGTACGAATGACTGCATCTCCACCAAGTTGTAGTTCTTGAACATCTTGTGGCAAGACAATTGGAGCCTGTACTGACTTCTCTGCTGCTTCCATTGCAAGTAATGCAAATCGGTTGCGAAGCAACTGAATACCAAGTACGTCATCAAACTGTCCACGTAGTTCACCGTCAACGCCTGGGCGTCGAGCAATAATAACATTCATCTTACCAATTGGATTAGCCGCTTGTGATAGAAGCATGTTATTACGTGATGGAAGATAAAGCACAGACTGGTCTTTGTCATAGTAGCGAATCATCTCTACCATGCCATTAAGGTCTTGCTTGTATCCCAACTTACCAAGCAACGCATACTCTTGTTCTGGGAACATAGCCACTAGTTCACCTAGTGTCATTGAGTAGCGTTTAGCGAAAGCAACACAGCGTCCATAGCGGTCAAACTCTGGGTAAGCACCTACGGGGTTTTCTAAGCGGATGCGTGGTAACTTTGCTTCTTCATCCAGTTCAATTACGAACGGGAGGAATCCATATGTGATGTACATGTCTGCGCCGTTGTACATCTGTACTTGTAAATCTGAGTGAAAGAAATAGTTGTTAGCAATACGAGTACGGTTGTCTGCAAACGTACGAGCCTTTTCATTCTG
>Ga0209829_10003865_pt1 | contig 10782 bp, 8 predicted proteins | sample C_140205_EF_Meta_FD_187311 | JGI IMG/M metagenome (GOLD analysis project Ga0209829, IMG submission 187311) | Freshwater microbial communities from Lake Croche, Canada to study carbon cycling - C_140205_EF_MetaG (SPAdes) (version 2) | ecosystem: Environmental > Aquatic > Freshwater > Lake... | reverse complement strand
ATAGAAAACCATATTACCGCAATTGAAGAGAAAAAGGGGTCTGATAAAATACCATTGCTAGTAATAATGTAAATTGGGTTGATAAATAAGAAAATAAACAAAGCTATTTTTGATAGCTTGCTCAATTTTATAAAATAAGTAAAGGTAAACAAAAGAAAAATATTTGAAATTGAGTACAACACAAATTGAGCCAAAACTAAAGCAATATGGGTATCCGAAAATTGTTTAAAAAACTCAATAAATCTACTGTATTCAACTGGTCTAAAATTAATGGGGTAATGTTTGTTGGCACATTCGATATAAGTAAAAGAATCGGAGTATAAATTTGGGAAAGGGAAGAGTTTATTTGAGGTATAAAAATAAATTACACTTACTAAAAAAGATAAAATAAACCATATTTTATTCTCTTTCGATATGATAAATCGAAAGAAAGAAACTTCATTATTTGTCCTTATTATATTTTTTTTCATGTTCGATGTAGTAGTGAGTTCTGCCTTTAAATTTAATTTAAACAAAGGTAATATATTACTTTTGCTTAATATTTAACATTGGGTAGGTACATTTCCATTAAAATTGACTTTATTATCTAATTTTACAGCATGAAATATTCTCAAACTATTGGAATTATACTTTGCTTATTGCTTATTTATAGTACCACACAACCTTTGGTTTTTATTGAAAGCAGACAATGGACCATTACTGGTTGGGATGCAGCTGGGAGTAGCTTTGGTCAGTCTGGTAAATTTTTAAGTTTTTTCGCTACCATAGCTATATTGTTTTTTGCTTTGCCTTTTATTTGGGCCAAACGTTTTAATATGGTTTTTGGCTCCTTGCTTTTGGCTTGGAGTATTAGAAACTTTCTAATCTTATCTACCTGTCAAATGGGAGAGTGCCCGCAAAAATTATGGGCCTTATATGGCTGTATAGTTTTTTCTGCGGGTATTTTGTTAATGACTTTTTTGCCTAAGCTAACAGTTTCAAACCAGCCCCAATAATTGCGACAGCTTCGTCTATTTGTTTTTCATTAATTATCAATGGTGGTGCAAATCTAATTTTATCACCGTGGGTTGGTTTTGCTAATAATCCTAAATCTTTTAGATGCAAACATAAATCCCAACTTGCATCTGGATTTTCGTGTTTAATAACTATTGCATTTAATAATCCCTTACCACGAATGGTGGTAATAAAAGGGGATTTTAAATTTGCTAATCCTTCTCTTAATCTTTCACCCATTTTTTCTGCATTCTCCGCCATCTTTTCTGTTTTTAATACTTCCAAAGATTTGATAGCCACCGCACATGCCAATGGATTTCCGCCATAAGTAGAACCGTGTTCTCCTGGTAATATTTGCATCATGATTTCATTGTCTGCCAATACCGCAGAGATAGGAAGGGTGCCTCCACTTAAAGCTTTACCTAATATTAAAATATCGGGGCGAACATTTTCATGATCGCATGCCAACATCTTTCCAGTTCTTGCTAATCCTGTTTGAATTTCATCTGCAATAAAAAGCACTTTGTATTTGTCACATAAAGCACGAACGCTTTTTAAATAACCATCATTTGGAATCACAACGCCTGCTTCTCCCTGAATAGGCTCTACCATAAAGGCTGCCACATGAGTGTCCTTAAGCGTCTCTTCGAGGGCCGTTAAATCATTGTAGGGGACAAGTCCAAAACCTGGCATATAAGGTCCAAAACCCTTAAAACTACTTGGATCGGTGGAGGAAGAGATGGCAGCTAATGTGCGTCCCCAAAAATTACCTTCAGCAAAAATAATTTTAGCCTTATTCTCTGGAATGCCTTTTACGTTATAGCCCCATCTTCTTGCTAATTTAATGGCCGTCTCGCCACCTTCCACTCCGGTGTTCATGGGTAACACTTTGTCATAACCAAAATACGCTGTGATGTACTTTTCATATTCACCCAACAAATTATTGTGAAAGGCACGGGAGGTTAAAGTGAGTTTACTGGCTTGTTTTTGTAATACTTCGATAATGGCTGGATGGCAGTGACCTTGGTTTACAGCCGAGTAACCACTTAAAAAATCAAAATAGTGTTTGCCATCTACATCATATAAATAAACACCTTCGCCACGTTCAAGTACAACAGGAATTGGGTGGTAATTGTGTGCTCCATATTTTTCTTCCAATGCTAAATATTTAGCAGCATTGGTACTAACCATTGAATGAGTCATGTGTAAAAATTAAATATTGAAAAGAAAAGCGATCGTTCAGAAATTGGGAGGTAGTGAAACTACCCCAAGGGATGATTGAGTAAATCTAAGTTTCTGTGTAAAAAAGCTCCCTTATTCATTGTACTAAGTTAGTAATTTTTACTTCAAATTCCCATATTTTGGGCTTACATTCGCAAAAACAATCACCTTGAAACCGCTAGTCTCTATAGTCATATTAAATTATAACGGGGCCGGTTATTTAGCAAAATTTATGCCATCTGTTTTAGCTACTCAATATGAAAACTTTGAAGTAGTGGTGGCGGACAATGCATCCTCCGACAACTCCATTGAATTAGTAAAAGAAAAGTTTCCTTCAGTTAAAATAATTACCAACTCTACCAATGAAGGTTTTGCAGGAGGATACAATTGGGCATTGAAAAAAGTGGAGGCAGATTATTATGTTTTATTGAATTCAGATGTTTCGGTAGATCCTTATTGGATAAAGCCGATGGTAGATTTATTAGAATCAGCTTCGACCATCGGTGCTTGTCAGCCAAAAATTTTATCTTATACAGCACCTGCTACTTTCGAATATGCGGGTGCATGTGGTGGTTGGATAGATACTTTGGGATATCCATTTTCGAGAGGACGTGTTTTTGATGTTTGTGAAAAAGATGAAAAACAATATGATGAGGTAGCACCCATTTTTTGGGCAACAGGAGCTTGCATGATGATTCGTTCGAAATTGTTTCATGAGATGAATGGATTTGATGCTAACTTTTTTGCGCATCAGGAAGAAATAGATTTGTGCTGGAGAATGCAAATTGCAGGTTATCAAATTTATGCTTGCCCTGCTTCCAAAGTGTTTCATGTGGGTGCAGGCACTTTACCAAGAGGCGGTCGAAAAGTGTTTTTAAATTTTAGAAACAATTTAACGATGCTCACTAAAAATTTGCCTTTATCAGAATTAATATGGAAACTGCCATTAAGGTTTGCTTTGGACGCTATTTCTGCGTTTAAGGGGTTGTTAAGTGGGGACAGCGACTTTTTCTTTGCCATAGCCAAAGCACATTTTGGGTATTTGGGCTATTGTTTATCTGGGCGCATTAAAAGAACAAAAGGCCCCAAACCCTTGCAATCATTGGGGGGTGTTTACCATGGATCCTTGGTTTTTGAATACTTTATAAAAAACAAGCACTTTTTTAGTAAAATAGTAAGCAAACAAGTTCATTATTAAGAACTTGTTGTTATTTTTGCGTCCGTAATTAAACACTATGTCACAAGATTTACAAGATAATTCAGCTAACAAAGACATCGCCACTAACTGGGTGACTTCTTCTAGGTTCTTTTTTTATGTATCTATTTTTGCTATACTAGCATTGGTTTTAGGTAATTGTACCAAATTGTACAATATTCGCTTCCAAAAACCAAATCCGGAAGTACAAAGTAGTTCTCAGTATAAGCCTGAGTATAAGTAAGAAAATAATTTTGTTTAGGACCGCTGTTTCGTTATTTTTGCAGTCCTAAAAATAGTTCTTGAACAAGCGAAAGTAGCTCATTTGGTAGAGCACGACCTTGCCAAGGTCGGGGTGGCCGGTTCGAGCCCGGTCTTTCGCTCCAAATCCCGTTCTTCGGAGGGGGATTTTTTTTTAAGTCTGAAAACAGACGCCTTGGTGGTGGAACTGGTAGACACGCAGGACTTAAAATCCTGTGGGCCGCAACGCCCGTGCGGGTTCGATTCCCGCCTGAGGCACAAAGCCTCTCACTAAAGTGAGAGGCTTTTTTTATGCGAGCGGCGTAAAGAGCTTGCTCTTGAAAGTAAGCGAGTATAAAAAAAGTCAACTATCCCGAATATCGGGATAGTTGAAAGGCTTTGGGTAAGACCGATTTACGAGGAAGTCGGTGAACGAAGTGAACCGTCAGTCCCGAAGTTTGTTTATCTTAGTTCCACTTAATTCTATTTAAAATTCAATCATGTCTCAAGAAAAAATTTCAAAAAACTTTTTAGAATTAGTAGCCATTATGGATCGCTTAAGAGCGGAATGTCCATGGGATAAAAAGCAAACCATACATAGCTTAAGAAGCAATACCATTGAAGAGTTGTATGAATTGGTAGATGCGATTATTGAAGAAGATTGGAAAGGCATCAAGGAAGAATTAGGCGATCTATTATTACATATTTTATTTTATACAAAAATTGCTTCTGAAAAAAACGAGTTCATGTTAGAAGAAGTGATAGAAGGCATATCAAAAAAATTAATTCATAGACATCCACATATCTATGGTGATGTGAAGGCAGAAACGGAAGAACAAGTCAAGTTGAACTGGGAGCAGTTGAAGTTGAAAGAAGGCAACGGGGAAAAAACTTTACTAAGTGGGGTGCCTAACAGCCTACCAGCCATGGTTAAAGCATTAAGAATTCAAGAGAAAGTGAAGCAAGTAGGCTTTGAATGGGAAAATAAGGAGCAGGTTTGGGATAAGGTGAAGGAGGAGATCTGGGAATTGCAACATGAGATCGCACAAAATGACCAGGAGAAAATGGAGGATGAGTTGGGAGATGTCTTTTTTAGTCTAGTCAATTATGCACGATTTTTAAAAATTGATCCAGAGACGGCCTTGGAGAAAACAAACAAGAAGTTTAAACATCGATTTGAGTTGATGGAGGCTTATGCCAAGGAGCGGAATTTGGATCTTGCGAAGCTAAGTTTGGCTGAAAAAGAGGCCATTTGGCAAAGCATGAAATAGGGATTATTGGGGTTTTCGAGCATAATTTCTAAAACGAGCTCGTTTTTTTATCATTTTTATTGTGCAAAATCAATTTTTTATCAACAAAACTTAATTTATAAATACTTGATTTTCAATGACTCAAGAATGAAATCCCCATTTTATTTGTTTTTTCTTTCAATATTTTGCTAGAAAATTGCTTACTAGTACTTTACATGCCCTTCTAGACTTTTTTATTTAAAACATAAAGCTAAATTAGGGGGTCAAAATCATAATATTATGAAATCAGAGGAAATTGAATCTAAAGATGTTATTAAGGATGATATGGTCGTAAAAAAGAAATTGGACATATTCAATCTCTTTTATAGTGGAGCGGCTGTTGTAATCTTAATTGGGGTTATTGCCAAATTATTGGAGTGGCCAGCTCAAGATTTATTAATTACGATAGGATTGACCATTGAGGCCATTGTATTTGGTGTTTCTGCTGTCAAATTTGTAGAAGTACAGGTAAAAAGACAGGTGGCTACAGAAGAAACATTGGCTAAGCTAGCGGAGGGTATATCTGCCATTTCTGATACCATGGGATCTGCGGGAGATGACAATTCAAGTACCTATGTAAACATACAAACTGGTGCTTTTGAAGGAGCTACTGCACCCTCGCCTGCAGATTCAGTGAAAGTAGGTGGTTCTAATCCATCTCAAGGGTTTGATTTATCTGCCTATAGAACTGATTATGTTGCACCAAAAAATGATACCAGACTTGATAAACTTTCTATAGAAATCAATCCTTCTATCAATGAGTCTAGACATAGATCTAGTAGCAATGAAGTATTTTCTAATGGAGGTGGTGGAATAGGCGGAGGAGTAGACTTAAATAATTATTTAACTGGAGGATCTGGATCTGCTACAAGTGCATCAGGCGCCGGCAATATGGGTGGTGGAAATATGGGTGGCAGTCGCAATTATTCTGATTTAGAACAATTGGCAATTACAAGTTTAGCAAAAGACCTTTTCTATCATCCAGAATGGGTTAAATTTAATGATAGTGATTATGTAAAATTAACGGAGGTTTTCAAAAACTTATTTGATAAAAAATTACCTTCCAAAGAGTCGGTGGTACTTTTAAGTCAATTTCAAGTAAAATTCCCTGCAATATCAGTTACTGATTTAGTTTTAACCAAGTCAACTATAATTTCTGAAGCAGAAGTAAATTTATTGTTTACCGCCCTGGTAGGAATTAAAATCACCAATTTATTTGAATACATTGTTATTGAGGAACATCAAGGATTATATGCAGTTAGGAATAAAACAGCAAATGAAGTAGTAGTGTTTGGTGGAGAAGACCATCATCTAATTACACATTGCAGAAACTTCTTTAATAAAGAAATTATTATTTGTCCAAATTTAGATGCATTAAAAAGCAGTGTGAAATTCAAGAACCGTTATTTAGTTGAATACCTGGTTGACAATGCGGATGTTCAATCAGAGGGGGAATTTGCTTCTTTGGTATCTATTTTATTAGATAGAGAGGATGACTTTAAGAAGAAATTATTAAGCAAGTTTAGGAAGGTTCGTTACAACATGCAAACCAATGCAGGATTTGAGTACATTAAGAACCTGATTAGATTGGCCTTAAGCTTTAAGGATCAAGCTTTGGGGCATGAATTATTTAAACAATTGTTTGAGTTGCAAATAGACGAAAATTCAGTGGTGTTAGTGGAAGATTTAGTGAATTACAACAATCCTAAAGTTCAATTTGGGCCAAGGAATGAATATACTGTTGACTTAAATGAGGTGTTGATGAATGGAGAGTTGTATGCTTATAACAATATTAATTTAATGTTGGAAAAATTAGCAGCAGAGGGGTTGTTTAGTAAAACCCAATTGCAAGAAATTTTTAATTTAAATAAACAAAATTCAAAAGTTGATATTTATAATAGATTAAACAATCATTTAGAGAAAACCAATACCACACCTACTGGTTCTCAGTTAGCTTTTATTTTATTGTACAAGCAGTATAATTAATTACTTAAAATTTAGTATATGGCCGAAGGTCACGTTGATGTCAAAAGATACCAAATTATAAGTCTTTTATACATCGTTTTTATTTGTTTTTCAGTGATTAATATCAAAATGTCGGTATTAGATTCTAATATTTGGACCATTAAGTCATTTCAGTCATTGATCAAAGAGGAGTTGAAAAAAGTAGAGATAAGCAATCAAGTAGTCCAAGACAATTTAGATACTTTAAATAGCCTCCCTAAAGCACAAAGTTATTTAAAAGTAAGTGCACGTTTGGCTAAAAGTTATTTGGTGGTCGATGGGGTATTGAAATACATTGATGATGAGTTTAAAAAAAACAATACCACCATATTAAAACAATTTAATAGTAGAAATTTAATTGAAGAGATATTGCATACCCCAAAAGGGACCGCAGTTATTGAAAAAGATTTATTCGACTTATCTGATTTTATAAAGAAAGCACCATTTAAATTATCTTCATTCCCCTCTTTAGACAGTGTTATTCCAATCATGCCTAAAGTAACTTCGATCAAAGGTAAAATAGATGAATGGGACTACTATATGTTTATGCATAAGCCCACTGCTATTAGCTATATGCAATTGGAACGTATCAAGCTATTGATTACAAAGCAGCAATTATTGTATCAGGAAGCGGCACTTGCAGAAATTGGATACCAACCTACTTATTTTTCAAAAGGTAATCCCAAATTATACATTCTTAAGGAATTGGTAAAAGAATACAAACCTGAACAGATTTTAAATGACGATCAAAAAGCGGTGGCTAAAACAGATGAAATATTTGATGAATTGTTTAAAAGCATTATTAACTCCTTGCATACTGAAAACATATTTATTGGTCTAAATACTACATTCATTACAGACTTTAATTTTGCAATGGATAAGGATTTTACTTTTGAAGTAATTCCAAAAACAAAAATTACTCAAGTAGGCAAGGATTTCAAAATTACTTTTTCAAAAACGGGCGAATATTTATTAAAATTTTATGATTTAAGGAAGCAACAAAAAAAATTATTATTTGATAAAAAAATTATAGTGAATCCTTTACCAGATCCTTTGGTACGTGTAAAAGGAGACAATTTAAATACCTATAGCATTAGCGTAAAAGATTTACTGGCTGCCGAAAGGTTAGAAGCTAATTTGGAAATCAATAATTTAAAGTATTTCCCTGGAAGAATTAATAGTTATAAGGTAGTAAAAATTCACAATGGAAAGGAAGAAGAATCTGTAAACAATTACGGAGAATTGTTTCAATCCACCACTCAAAAAATACTTGGTAGTTTAAAAAAGAACGATTTATTAATTTTTGACAACATTAATATGTCATTGATTGATGGATCTACCCGAACATCACCGCCAATTATTTATAAAATAACAGATTAATGCGAAGGGTCATTTTACTATATATTTTTTCTATTTTACTGATAATGAGTAATGCCCAAGCGCAGGATACTTTATCGGGCAACTATACCAATTTAAAAATACCGACGGGTGCTCACGTCATCAAAGAGGTCATTAGAGTAACTGGCACTTTAGAAGTTGCCCCTGGTGCAAAAATTGAAATGATAGATGCAGGGCTTATTGTTTGTGAAGGAAGTGTGACTATAAAAGGGGTTCAAAACAATATTGAATTTTTTGGAAAAAAGAATTTGGAAGGAATGGGGCTTGTAATAAAAAATATAGACTCAAGTAAAGTAGTTATCAATAATACCATTTTTAGAGGCTTGCAATTGCCATTGCTTTTTGATTTTGGTTGGAAGCGGGACAATGTAGAAATTTCTGACAACTCTTTTATCAATAATGTTGGGAAAATTTCTGTGTTACAAGTATTAAATCCTCCTTTTAATTTTAATACAGATTCTACATCCATTGTATTCAAGGTTGTTAATAATTTATTTACAGGGAACAATGCAGGAATCTATTTCGAAGATTTAAGAAGCGATCATGTGGATATTGAAATTACCAACAATACTTTTGCCAATAATTTGGTATTTGGGTTTAAAAATTATAATATTTCTACCAATTATATTTATGGAAGAGCCGATCAAGTGTATACTAGATTTATTTCAAAAATTGAGAATAATAGTTTTGTAAAAAACTTTCTAATTGATAATATTACTGATACCATTGTGCATACTGCAAATTTTGGTATATATGGTTCTGAGAAAATATTTAAGATTAATAATAATCATTGGGGTAGTGTTGAAAAAGAAAAAATTGCTAAAGGTTTTTATGATCAAAGTATTAATTATAGTTCACCAAAGCTAGAATTTGATCCTTTTCTAAGCTTGCCAAAGGAGGCTAATCCAGCACACGTTTATTCAATGAAGAATGGAGAAAATGCTACTGAATTTCAAGATAGTATCACGATTAAGGATCAACTAAAAAGTATAATATTAGTTTCCAATAAAAAACTTAATTATAGCAAGGCGACGTTAAATTATGTCTATTTTAAAAAGGACAGTACCATGGATAGAGCAGATACGCTTTTGACTTTTAATCCACAAGACGTTAATGGAACTACTGCTAAATTAGATATTACAAAAACGGTAGCTTCACAAAAGCATGTTGGTTATTATACTATTAAAGGTATTTTAGGTGCTAATAATGAAATAGTTCCAGATGTAAAGATTGGGTATCAAGCATATTTGCTTGATTATAGAAAACATAAAATTTTTGTTGATTCCTTAAAGATGAAAAGGGATACAGTACCGCCTAAACCCAAAGAGTTAGATTCTGTAAAAAATCAGTTTCAAAAAATTGAAACTCCACAAAAAAGTAGAATTGAATTATCATTATTAGCTGGAGGTACTATTTTTACAGGAACCATCAGTAATCCAAGTTTATTAAATAATGAAATGAACGTTTTGTTTGGAGTAAATATTGGTTATACATTGTATTCAAATTTAAGTGCTGGTTTATCCATCTTTAGTTCTAAACTTAGTAATTCCGATGCCAATTCATCCAACAATGAACAGATTGCTAGAGGCATGAGTTTTATTACTTCTATATTAGGTATATCACCATCTATTAATTTTGATTTTGTGGACAATAGATTGTATACTAAAGCACGTAAGTTTAGACCATCCATTGGGGTTGGTTTTGATTTTATATCATTTACCCCCACTGGTTTGTTTAAAGGGAAACTTTACAACTTACAACCATTGGGAACCGGTGGTCAATTATTAGATAGTACTAAAAAGATTTATTCAACAATGGCCATGGGTTATTTTTTAAATTTAAAATTGAAGTATCAATTTAATAGATTCAATAGTGCGGGTATCTTCTTTTCATTTCATCAAAGCTTATCTGATTATTTGGATGATGTGGGTCCAGATGAATATCCTAATGTGGCTAAACTTTTAGCAAAATCAAAAACTGATGGAGATGCAGCTGCCTATTTTTCAAATCCAACCTCCAGGCCAGTAACTTCAGGACAATATAGAAATAGCCCCAATGGCTCCAAAGACAGTTTTGTTAATTTTGGAATTTTTTATGCAAGAAAATTATTTAAATAGGGGTATGAGTAGCATAGTTATAGATAGTAGAAATTTTAAAAGATTTACAATCCTAGTTGTATTAGCTATGATTGTATTTAATCAATTCTCTTGTGCAAAACAAGAAGTAGTATCTGAATTAGATTTTCAAAAGAATTTATTAGCGGGTACTGGTGGGTTTCAAAATACACAACATGCATGGAAAATAGATTCCATGACCAATAATGGAGCAGTATTGGTTTTGACTGCAGCTCAAAAACGATATACTAAAACTTTTAAGCGAGATGGTACCTATTTTGATAGCGATGGAAGTTCTGGAACTTGGTTAATGCCCACTATTACCGAC
>Ga0209829_10003864_pt1 | contig 10783 bp, 13 predicted proteins | sample C_140205_EF_Meta_FD_187311 | JGI IMG/M metagenome (GOLD analysis project Ga0209829, IMG submission 187311) | Freshwater microbial communities from Lake Croche, Canada to study carbon cycling - C_140205_EF_MetaG (SPAdes) (version 2) | ecosystem: Environmental > Aquatic > Freshwater > Lake... | reverse complement strand
TACGATTCATGAAGGCTCATAACGCGTCATGAATCACTCTTTTTCGGTCGATGCGTCACATCGTAAGGGCGACAGTGCGAGTCTCGCTTGCATTTTTTTGGTCCCCTGTGCGAGTCGTTTGTGCGGGCGTTTTAGCTCGGAGGAATTTCGGTCCGCGACCTCGTTGGTCAAGGGGAAAATGGCAGGGGCCGACCGTCATTCGGGATTCTTCCTCGCATGGGGGAAACGTCCGGCTTCCGGGTACCGCTGGTGACAGAGCCCCGGTTTCGCCCGGGAACGGCGCGGCCGTGTCGCCGCAGCCGGGGACGATGGAAAGCCCGTGGCGGTGCGGGAGCAGCGGACCGCCCGCAGGAGTCCGCATGTCAGCGGGCCGAATACGGCTTATCGGGAAAGTGCGTCCGGCTCACGGCGGCCGAGGGTGACGACCACGTATTTGTCGTCCTCCTTCATGACCGTGATGAAGAAGAAGAACGATTCGGCCCCTTCGGCCCGGCCGGCGACGTCCCAGCCGCGATTGCCCGTTTCGTCGGTCGCGGGCGAATGAGGATCGGACCAGGTCACGGTCGCATCCTTGAATCGAGGTACCACGTACTTGCGATAACTTCCGGTGAGTTGCTGCAGATCGGAGTTACGCACAGTCTTTTGGCTTGTTATCGCGATCATGCGATCGACGTTTCCCACCTGTGCGTGCCTGACGAATTCCTGGGCCGTGGCGACGTATTGCTTCTGTTCAGAAGCGAGCTTTGGCACCTCGATCGACCAGGTAGCTCCCCCGGCACCGTCCTCAGCGAAGCGGACGTCGATATCGGCAGAAATTCCACCGTTGGAAACGATCCACCGCTCCGTCCAGGCTTGTGAGCCTGCCGGTCCCTGGGGCAACTCAGTGACATAAAGCAGAGCTTTTTCAATGGGCTTGATCCCGAGCGTGACGGCCACGGCGTTCACGCCGAGAGCCGCGTCGGCGAGCAGTTTGGGATTGGCAAGCGTTCCCCTCTGAATGGCCCATTGGGGGAGTTTTTCGGGCTGCTCTGGTTCAGTCGCAGTGCCACGAGCAGGCGCTTTCTCGATGGGAGTCAGAGCAGGATCTGCAGCCTGTGCAGCGCCACCCAACGCAAGCAGAAGTGCGAGAAAAGTTTTCATAAAATTCTCACCTTCAGGAACCGCGCGATGGCAAGAGACGGGAGCCAATGGAGATAGAGAATAGACTAGATTAGCTCGATCAACGCCGCCTCTTCAAGCACGTTATGGGCGATGTGCCGAGGAAGGATAAAGGATAGCCCGGCCAATGGCACTTCCGCCACCATTCCCGAGCTGGTGAGCGGCCCGTGAGCCGCGTGCTTGCGTCTCCCGGGCCCCAAAAGCGATTCCCGGAACGCTAGCCTTCCCTCCCGGAGTGGCGTTTCTCCAGCGTCGGCGCGGAGTTTCTCCGAGTCCGGCCGCCTGGCGGCTTCGTTTCCGCCTCGCGTCTGGCACCGCTTCGAGGCTGTGGATGTCGATCGCCGGCAGCTCGTCAGGCAACGCTTGGAAGACGTCGCGATCGTCATGGGCCTGAACGAGCTCGCTCCAGTCGGTGGGTGGCCCACGGGCGGGAGAAACGGGCGGGGACCTGAGCGGCTCGCCGAGGTGTGTCAGGATCTTCCGGATCGGCCGCACCGGCAGGAACGCCGGCGCGGCGGCACACCCCGCTCCGTCAGCAGCCGGCATGAAGGCGCCGTCGGTCACGCACGCGTGCAGGTGCACGTGGTGATTGAGCGCCGAGCCGAAGCGGTGCAGGAAGGAGACCGCGCCGAGCCGCGGACGGACGGCCCTTGGCGCGTCGGCATCACGGGGCAGGCCTGCCGAAGCACAGAGCAGTCGCTCGATCTCATCGACGAAGATCTTCGTGACGGCTAAGACGGCCTGAGGGCGGTCCGCAAGAATGCCGCGCAGTCGCTTCGGCACGGAGATCACCCACTGGCGGACCGGCACCGGCGGGATGACGTGATCGACGAGGTGGGCCGCGGTCTGTGCCATGAGGCGACCGTTGCACGATGGACACACGCCCCGTCCCTTGCAGGAGAACGCCACGATAAACCCCTGGCCGCAGCCCGCGTGACACGCCGTCGCTCCGGGTCGCTACCCTTTCGGGAAACTCACCTATTCCCGGTTGCTTACGGCTTCAAAAAACAGCGGCAATAGAGTAGCGCTACTCCTGTGCGCTGCCGCAGGCGAGACGAGTGACTCCAACACGCCCACAGCCGCCCGCCCGAGACTCGGCGCCGGAAAGACAGCGCGGTCGAAAGTGGGCCTGCACGAGTTCGCCCCAGTCGGTAGGCGGCCCCCGAGCGCGCGAGACTGGCGGCGGCTCGAGCGAGCCACTCCGGCTGCCGTAGCAAGAGCGATTGATCGGCGGAAGGTGGGAACTACCGGCGGTTTGCACGGCAGAAAATGCAGTAAAACACCGCGGCGTTCCATATTCTGGAAAATAGAATGTATGCTTGGGTCATGCAACTCAACCCTCAAGATCTTGTCGTTACCCTGAAGCTCGCCATAGAGCCCGGGCTTACGTTCCAGAGGCTCGCCGATTCCCTTGGCCTGAGCGTGTCAGCCGTTCACCGGTCGGCGACGCGGGCCAAGGCTTCCGGCCTTCTCCTTTCCGATCGCCAGCCGAACCGCCCGGCCATCCTCGAGTTTGTGGTCCACGGCGTCCGTTATGCGTTCCCTCCCGTGCGCGGCGGGATGACCAGAGGGATGCCCACGGCGCACGCGGCACCGCCGCTAGCGGAACTCATCGTTCAGGACAACGACCCTGTACCGGTGTGGCCCGATCCACAGGGGGAGGCTCGCGGTGCATCATTCAAGCCGCTCTATCGCGGGGCGCCGAAGGCTGCGCGCGCCGATGTAAAGCTCTATCAGTGCTTGAGCCTGATCGACGCTCTTCGAGGAGGTCGGGCCCGAGAGCGGAATCTGGCCAAGGAGCATCTGACGAGGTTGCTCAATGGCTGAAAGAGAAACTCCGAATCTTGCGCTGCTCCGCGAGGTGGCTCAACGCATTGAATCGCTGCTTCCCCGCCTGGCCTTTCTGGGCGGAGTCGTGGTGGACCTTTTCGTCACGGAACCCACGGCCCGGCCAAGCCGCGCAACAAAAGACGTGGATGTCGTCATCGATCTTGTTCACTACGGGCAGTATGCAGAGACGCTCCGCGATGAGCTCGTCCATCTGGGCCTGGAAGAGGATACGACGGTAGGCGCGCCACGCTGCCGCTGGCGATTCAAGGATGCTCCACGTCAAATCGTCGACATCATGCCGACGAAGGGCGAGGTGCTGGGCTTCTCGACAGTGTGGTACGCCGAAGCCTTTCAGTCCGCTCAGCCGTTTGCGGTGCCCGGCGGGCCGGTGATTCGGCTGGTGACGTCGGCCTATTTCCTCGCGACGAAACTCACTGCGTTCCACGACCGAGGGAGGCAGGATCCGATTGTCAGCCACGACCTTGAGGACATCATCGCCGTCGTCGATGGCCGCGCATCGCTCGTCATGGAGCTTCAGGCCGCTCCACCCGGGGTGCGGGCGTTTATCGTCGGCGCGTGGCGAGATCTTTTGGAGACGGGTGAGGTGCCAGCCCTGCTCGAGGCCCATCTGGGCCCCGATGAAGCAAGCCAAGCTCGTGCCGGCCTCGTGTTGGCGCGGATCGAAGCCATGGCCCGCCTTGGCTGAGAACTCCGTGCACGGGGCTTGATGCCCCATGAGGATGACCGCGGACGCCTTGGTTGCCGCCCCGCGGCGCACTTCATGCGAGCCGGACGCCCATTTGGCCGACAGGCATGTTCTGGGACGACCGCCTAACGGCGTAGCCGTGACGTGAAGAGCGGGCTTTGATGTTCTGCGCGGAATAACACAAAAAGACTGTGTCATTCCGCACGAAACGTCAAAATCCGCTCCAATCACGGCCCTGAAAAAGGGGGGCGAACATGCCCATGACCACCGTGACCCGCGAGCAACTCTATGAGCGGCTCTGGCAGACGCCGACCGTTCATCTCTGCAAGGAGTTTGGCCTGTCGGACGCGGCCTCGCAAAGCTTTGCAAGCGGCACAAGATCCCGAAGCCGTATCTCGACTACTGGGCCCGAAAGGCGGCCGGAGCGAACCCGCGGATCACCCGGTTACCAAAGTGTTCCGACCCGAATCTGGCGACGATCCGGCTCTTACAGTCTGAAGTGCCGCTTCAGCCATCAGGATTTTTTGACCCCGAGATCGACAGGCTCTACGAGGCCGAGCTGAAGCGAGACCGGATCGTCGTGCCGGCCGAACTCTGCTCGCCACTGCCGATCGTGGAGCGAACCCATCGGTCCCTGCTCAGCGGCAGGCAACTCAAGAGCCCGACCCTGGCCGCGCACCCGAAACCTGCTGAATCACGATCAATGCGAGGTTTGGTAGACGGTTCACCGAGGAGAAAGCGTTGAGGGAGTGTCAGTCGGCGCTTAAAACCGGCCAGTGATCGGCGCATGAACTCCGGCCGTCTTCACGGAGCATCTCGACCTACAGGTCTTCTAGCGGCATTGCCGCGGAAGGAGGCCTGTCATGGCGAATGTATTGAAGATGGCGATTATCGAGGCGATCTATTCGTTGCGAGCGGCAGGACTGTCCTGCCGTGAGATCGCGAAGTGTCTGGGGATCCACCGGGAGACGGTCTCCCGCCACCTCCTGACCACGCCTGAGCAGCCATGACGAGCGCTGACAGTGTCGGATCTGGAGTCGGAATTGCCGAGGGGCGGGAGGCGGCCCGAAGGAAGTCCTCGGCGGTAGGCATGAGGGAATGATCCTCGGCCACTTTCTCGGAGTTGCCGATCCACGCGTGAACGAGGTAGGCGGGATCCTGCTTCATCAGTTCTGTTTCCCGGCTGGATCGAAGATTCTGGAATGGCTTCGGCCACACGGTGATGCCTGCCTTGTCCAAGATGCGATGAAACGGCGTCCGGGGGTTGGCATTCTTCTGGCGATATCGGGCGACCACGTGAACCTGTCCCGGCTCCGCCCGAATCACCCGCCTCGCCATTCCATGCGGTGCGGCTTTACCGCATGTTTGCCCCTGCCGTGGGAACCCTTTTGACGTGGCCCGGCACCCGACATAACCTCCCGGGCATCAACTTCCAGCAACGCACTCCTCGTGCGTGGAAGTGCGAGAGCATGAGCACTGGTTTTGTGCCGGTCCCCATCCACACCGAGTGGCTTCAGATGCGTCGCGTATCTTTTCGTTTTTCGTTGCCGTGTGCCGTGGCCGCATGCCTCATGGGGTGTCTGCTGATTGGCTCGGCTGTCGCCACCCCGATGACCTACGAAGAGGTGACGGTGGGGAATCCTGGAAACGCCAACGACATCCCCCGTTTTGATGGATCTGACGCAGTTTTCGGCGCCGTGGCCACGTCGTACCAGATCGGCAAGTACGACGTAACGATTGGTCAGTACACGGCGTTTCTGAACGCGGTGGCGGCGACCGACACGTACTCTCTCTACAACGCGAGCATGGGCAGCAACTTCAACGTGGCGGGAATCTCGCAGAGTGGCACGTCGGGGTCGTACCGCTACAGCGTGATCGGCCCGTCTGGGACAGCCTATGGGCAGTCCGGAGCCAACCGTCCGATCACGTATGTGAGTTGGTTTGACGCGGCCCGATTTGCCAACTGGATGACGAATGGTCAAGGGTCTGGGAGCACGGAGACGGGGGCCTACACGCTGGTTGGCGGCCAGACGATCGGGAATGCCGTGGCGGCGACCCCCGGAGCGGCGTTCTCCATTCCGACGGAGAACCAGTGGTACAAGGCGGCGTTCTACAATCCGACACTCAACTCAGGCACGGGCGGCTACTACGCCTACGCCACGCAGAGCGACTCGGCCCCGGGCAACATCATCGGCAGCGGAGCGAATCAGGCGAACTACCGCCCCGATTTTGTATATACCGTGACGCAGTCCGACACCATCGACCTCAACCAGAACTACCTGACGGACGTGGGAGCATTTTCGGGGAGCGGGAGTTTCTACGGCACGTTTGACCAGAGCGGCAACGTGTTTCAGTGGAACGATCTGGATGGCACTCCCGGCTCGTATCGTGGGCTCCGGGGCAGCGGTTGGTCTAACGACCTTCCGTACCGCTTGTCGTCCTCCGGCCGCAACGAGTACATCCCGGAGCTTGAGTTCGACGCCGTCGGTTTTCGTCTCGTAAGTCCGGTTGCCTCATCCGTGCCCGAGATCGACCCGAATAGCTTCGGAAGCGTTCTGGCCCTGGTACTGGGGTCGCTGGGACTCTTGGAACGTCGCCGGGCACGGTGATCAGAGCCCTCTGACCTTTGAGTGGGCCGTCAGTTCCTCCCCGGCTCTCGAATCCCCCCGTCTCGCCGTGCAGCCGGCGGCCTCGTCCTATCACAGCAACATCATCGACCAGCGGTCATCACGTTTCGTTTGCCACGACAGGACGAGCCTTCCTGCGTGTGCCGAGCACGCCCACCAAATCGACGTGCATGTCCCCACCACCTAACAATTCGCGGAAAGCTTCGATTTCAGCATATCCGGCCATGGGGATCGGGACACTTTCCCGCGTGAGTGCAAACATTCGATATCCCAGCGATTGAATTTCAGAGATGAGTTCCTCTGGTTTGATCTGTCCATACGCTTCGAGGGTAAAGGGGCTAAATTCGAAGAACAAGATCGGTCGACATCGGCGGAGTGTTTCTCGCATCCCCTGCACCGCCTGTAACTCGCCTCCATCGATGTCCATCTTGACGACGTCCACATCTGCAAGACCGCCAAGCATTTCATCGACCGCAACAGCGCGTATCTCAACGAAGCCGGCCTGACAATCCGCTCGCGATGCATCGACAACCACACTCAAGCTCGTGTGTTCAGGCGCCGCCATTTTCAGCACCTTCTCTTTCTCAGCCACGGCCAAGCTGTGGATCGTCACGTTCTCAAAGCCGTTCTCACGCACGCTCCACTTTGCAAGCGCGACATTGTCAGGCCGTGCTTCAAATCCAATGACGTGGCCCATACGGCCAACAAGCGTCGCCGCCATGAGACTGAAATAACCCACATTGGCCCCCAGATCAACGAACGTGTCGCCGGGACGGACGACTCGTCGAATCGCGGCCGTTACATGCGGCTCATAGACTCCGGCGGCGATGTTGGCTCCGACGAGCCGGTCCTGTCTGTCGACATAAATCTTGAATCCGTGCGACTGAACGCACTGGATTCTTTCGGTGGGAAGAGTTGTCTGCGGAGGTGGCGGTGCGTGTTTTTGTGCGGCGGGGACGAGGGCCCGAAACGCCGCAGACAGCTTTGACATGGCAGAATCTCTCCAGCTCAAAAACCTTCATCTGATGGGCACTGGTACGGCACTTGGTCGAATGGCGTCAAGACTGTTCGGCTGCGCTCGTAACGGCCATGAACACGGTGATCACACTGCATTGCAAAATGTACTGGCATTTCCCATATGGTGTTGCCAGGAGCCGCCTTGAGCAACCTCGTCAGCGCAGAGCACCACAGAAAAAAGGGCAACGGCACTTTCGCAACCGCCCGACGTTCTTCAACGCCGACGCACACCTTCAGGCTTTTGATATCGCTTCCAAGGCACTCGATGAAGTACGTGCCTAGGCCGTCGGACTGGGAGTCGTACGAATGCGGGCCTCTTCTTGGGCCTTTACCCGCGACTCCGCGTGCTCCGGCCTAACTCGCTCTTGAGCCGCCACGATGGCCTCACTGATCTCATTGGCCGTCGCTCCAGAGGGGAGAGTCGAACCCCGCCATTCTTCTGCTTTGGGGTTTCGTTGAGCAGGTGCATTTACTCCTTCCGCTTGACTGCGAATGCTACTCGCGGCCTTGCATAAGGGAGGGCGTGCTATGGCGCACTTTTGATCACGAGACACTGGAAAAGGGTGGGGGGCTCCGCTATAATGATGGGAGAAGTATCCGTCTCGAGTTCGGCGACCCACGCGGCCGCTGACACCAACCTGCAAGCAAAGGTGGTTACGGTCTCCCAGCAACGGGAGCCGAGGATACGCATCGGAAATGGTTTCCGGTGAAAGCTGTGTCCCCTCGGAGTCAATCATATGCCCCGTGGATATTTCTCGATTCGGACTGCTGACGCGAACCGGTTGCACCACCTCTCCGTGAATGCCGGCGGTCGTGCCACCGGCAGCTTCTGGGTGGCCTACACGCTCCATTTCGGTGGCCGGAAGCGTCGCATCCGACGATCGCTCGGCACGAGGTGTGTCGAGGACGCCATCCGCCGGAGAGACGAGCTCTTCGCTCGCATCGAGCGGGACGGCGAGGAGGTGCCGGAGCGTCGGCCCAAGGGCCCCTATGCCGTCGAGGGGGCGAGCGACATGCCGCCGTCCACCGTGATGCCCTACCTGCCCGTGGAAAAAGTCGTCCCTGTACTTGTTTCACTTGCAAAACGTCCGTTGTGTCCGAGTGCGGCGCACTCGCGACCGCATCGTGCGGTCGAAAAGGCAGTTTGTCCACAGCCTGCTGCCCGTCCTCAGTCTGATTCACCCACTCTCAAGGAACGCGACCATGGCCGCCAAAAAACAAAAACTGACGTATCTGAATTTCGGGCGATTCCGACACACGTGGATCTACGAGGGCGATCGGCTGGTGAAAGCCACGGCTGAACTCCTGTGCAATCCTCCGGATCTGAACGAGCAGTCGGCCCGGTACTGGCGGCGCGCGGCGAAGATATTCGAGCGAGCGGCAGACTTTTACGGTCGAGCAGGCCTCGGGATCATGGCGATCGCAGCGTGGTCCAGCGCCGCGAAGTGCTACGAGTCTCTGACGCTCAGTGATGATCAAGAGCGGTGTCGGTGGAGGTCCAGTTCCATTCCTATCTACGACGAGGAGCCAGCATGACTGCGAGTGAACCACCAGATCGAATCTACATTCCCGGCGACACGCGTGTGATCGACGGCTTCCGGGCGCTGCGAGCTTGGATCGAGCAGCACGCCGCTGCGAAAGGCGAGACGCTCGACCCTGCGTGGTACCGCGACGGACCTGAAGATCGTCCGAACCTCTACCCAGAATTACGAAAGCCACCAACACCAGAAACAGGAGAATCCACATGAGCCCGCAGAGAATCTTAACACTGCACCCCTACCTCTACCCCGGCACCGATTGCTGGGTCTTTGACGACCAGCGGACAGGACTCAAGGCGGAAGCCTTCGTCGAGGGCACGAGCGAGATGATCACGCGTGTCGTCGAACACAAGCGGATCCCGAAAGCCGTGAAGGGCTTTCTGCTGACGTTCTCCGATCAGCCGTTCGACGGCCACGACGTCGAGCGGCATTGGGTTCGCAGCGAGGCCGGCGGCGGCGACTGGTACGAGGGCGAAGTCTTGGGCCAGCCAATGGAAAACTGGCTCTGCCCGGCCTTGCTGCTGTACTTCGTCGATCCGCCGAAGCGGCTGTACATCCGATGCGATCCGCTGCCGGCCGGCGTGAACCCGATCTGGGAGCCGCCACCGGGTGAAGAGGGCAGGAGGTTCGTCGAGGCTCCGCGATAGGCGGGGCGACGTGAAGCATTTCCGACCGGCGCAGTCTCGTCGTTGCTGCAAATCGGTTTCACAAGTGAGCCAGGCCCTCGTGCCCCGCATCCTTTTGTTTCTGCCAGTCCTCGACTCTCTCTGAGGACTGGCACCGCTATCTTCATGAAATCCCAAAGTGGGCCTTGATCCGCCTATCCCGCTCCTCAGAAGGAAGATGCAATGTATCCAGACGGTGCGGGTGATTGAGCAACCTCCGGCGCACCAGCCCAGCTTTACCGTTCAGAATTCGCGCGGGATTGCCGTAAACAAGTGAGCTATCAGGAATACGCCCACTGACCACCGAACCTGCCCCGATGATGCAACTCGCCCCGATCGTTGTTCCCGGAAGAATAAACGCATTCGTGCCGATGAAGCTGCCGCCGCCGACCGTGATGCGGCCGAAGACCTGCATGTCGGGATATTCCTCCCGCATGCTCCAGACGACACCATCATGCGTGGCAAAGATCACTCCCGAGGCGATCGCCACATCATCGCCCAGTTCAATCAGGTAGGGCTCCGTGGAGAAGTTCACCGGATTCGTGAATATGCGACAGCGTTTCCCCACCCGAACGCCCCGCGACCGCACAGCCTGCGCCATGGCCTCGAAATCTGGCACCGCTTCGCGTCGTTTCGGCAAAAGGATTTCGGCAAGTTTGTGCAGTGGATTCATCATGCTGGGATTTTCCAGTCAGCACGTGCTGCCGACAAGTCGGAGTGTGTTTCGGGCCAAGCGAGTGCCGCCAATAGTCTGACCGTCCGCATACTCGCCGATCTCAAAGCTCCCTTTCCTATACCTTCTCAGCAGAATCTGTGGGTACGTTTCGGCTCGGGTAGGGTGTACCCCATCGGGTGAAACAGTGCGATTTCGATGCCTTGCGGCGTTCTCAAGCCATGGGCTTTTCTGGCGGTCGGTTTCGCCTTGCCGGTGAATCACGCGACGACGCCCGATGAGATCATTGCCCCCGGCTCGGAACCAGTTGAGGATCAGATGCCGGTATCTCTTTGTGGTGACACGATCTCCATCGTGTCTCCTTGTGGCGACAAGATTTCATCGTGTCGAAGGCAAGTGCAAGTTGAAAACTTGCACCCACAATTCAAATTCCCGCTCCCCACCTCTCCTTGTGGCGACAAGATTTCATCTTGTCGAAGGCAAGTGCAAGTTGAAAACTTGCACCCACAATTCAAATTCCCGCTCCCCACCTCTCTTGTGGCGACAAGATTTCATCGTGTCGAAGGCAT
>Ga0209829_10003861_pt1 | contig 10788 bp, 8 predicted proteins | sample C_140205_EF_Meta_FD_187311 | JGI IMG/M metagenome (GOLD analysis project Ga0209829, IMG submission 187311) | Freshwater microbial communities from Lake Croche, Canada to study carbon cycling - C_140205_EF_MetaG (SPAdes) (version 2) | ecosystem: Environmental > Aquatic > Freshwater > Lake... | reverse complement strand
TGGTCTTCATTTTCTGCATAGGGGTGTAATTTTTTTCGAATTTCTAGTTCACTATGCTCTCTCATGGAGAGATATCGAATACCTCGTCCCAAAAGGCTTATCTTAGCCTTGGGACGAGTGCCAGACTCTATTTGCTCAACTTGCTCCTCAAGCCTCTGGAGGTTCGACTTCGTCATCTTCCTTACCGGATATAACTGCTTTATTTCCCTTAACACCTAATTTTGCGCGAATTAAAGCCTCAATTTCTTTTGCTAATTCAGGATTTGCCTTTAAAAAGTCGCGAGCATTGTCTTTGCCTTGACCAATTTTTTCACCTTTATAACTGTACCAAGCTCCTGATTTCTCAACGATATCAGCTTCGACCCCCATATCGACAATCTCGCCTTCGCGGGAAATTCCGGACCCGTACATGATGTCAAAGATAGCTTCTCTAAACGGTGGAGAGACTTTGTTTTTAACTACCTTAACTCTAGTTTCATTGCCAATATTGTCATCACCTTTTTTGATACTTCCAATACGGCGAATATCAAGACGCATTGAGGCGTAGAACTTTAAAGCATTACCACCCGTAGTTGTCTCTGGAGAACCAAACATAACTCCAATCTTCATACGGATTTGATTAATAAAGATGATCATCGAATTCGTGCGTTTGATAGTGCCAGTCAATTTACGTAATGCTTGACTCATGAGACGCGCCTGTAAACCTGGCAAAGAGTCGCCCATTTCGCCTTCAATTTCTGCTTTTGGAACCAATGCCGCAACAGAGTCGATTACGATCAAATCAATCGATCCAGAGCGCACTAGTGCATCTGCAATTTCTAAAGCTTGCTCGCCAGTATCTGGCTGAGAAATTAAAAGATTATTTACATCGACACCGAGTTTGGCTGCATATTGAACATCTAATGCGTGCTCAGCATCAATAAATGCACATGTTCCGCCAAGTTTTTGCATTTCAGCTACAGCATGCAATGTTAACGTAGTTTTTCCGGAAGATTCAGGTCCGTAAATTTCGATCACACGTCCTCTGGCTAAACCACCTACACCAAGCGCTATATCAAGGCCTAGTGACCCGGTTGATACAACTTGGATGTCTTGTGCAATTTCAGCATCGCCAAGTCGCATAATTGAACCCTTACCAAATTGTTTTTCAATTTGGGCTAGTGCCGCTGTCAAAGCTTTTTGTTTTTCACCATTCATACCCGAAAACTCAGAGTTTGCCGAGCTGGTGGGTATAGTATTCGCGCTTGCTTTTGACTTTTTATCGTCCATCTTTTTTCCGATCATCTTCTCTTCTTTATCAAGTTATTTATGAACATAAATATACTGTATAGAAAAACAGTATATTTGACAACTATTTTTTCAATTCTGATCTAATTATTTTACGAATGTCAGTTTTATATTGAAAAACTACTCTTCTCAATATAGTGTAAATTTTCTAAAGATAAACCTGATTAGGTGTCAGAAAAGGATGATTTTAAGATCTTTATATAAACAAAATATAGTATCTATATTTTTTTTGATAGATTTCAATTATTTATCTCAGTAAATACCCCTAAACATAGTCTAAGTTGTATCTTATCTATGGATAATTCAATTTGTAATATTTGTTGAAATTAAAAAAGGAGTTTACTAACTATGGCTACATTAGATCAGGCAGTAGAAAAATCTGCCCCAATGACAGCTGAAGAACGCAAAGTTATTCTTGCATCTTCACTGGGGACTGTATTTGAATGGTATGACTTTTATCTTTATGGATCATTAGCTGCGATTATCGCCGCTCAATTTTTCTCTAAACTCGATCCAGGCTCAGCATTTATTTTTGCTTTGCTAGCATTTGCGGCTGGGTTTATTGTGCGTCCTTTTGGAGCATTAGTTTTTGGTCGTCTAGGTGACCTTATTGGTAGAAAGTACACCTTCCTAGTTACCATTGTGCTCATGGGAGCTTCTACTTTCTTAGTAGGTATTTTGCCCAACTACGCATCTATTGGCGTTGCAGCCCCAGTTTGCTTAATTATCCTGCGTATTTTGCAAGGTTTAGCTCTCGGTGGTGAGTATGGTGGTGCGGCAACTTATGTTGCTGAACATGCTCCAAGAAATCGTCGTGGTTACTTTACTGCTTGGATTCAAACAACAGCGACAATGGGTCTATTCCTTTCATTGTTGGTTATCCTTGCTTGTAGAGAATTAACTGGAAAAGATTTTGAAGTATGGGGTTGGAGAATTCCTTTCCTCGTTTCAGTTCTTTTATTGGGTATTTCCCTTTATATTCGTCTTCAAATGGCTGAATCGCCCGCTTTCCAAAAGATGAAATCTGAAGGTAAATTGTCTAAGTCTCCTTTAGGTGAGTCTTTTGGTCAATGGAAAAACTTAAAAATCGTCATTTTGGCCTTAATCGGCTTAGTTGCTGGTCAAGCTGTTGTTTGGTATACAGGTCAGTTTTATGCACTCTTCTTCCTGACGCAAGTATTAAAAGTTGATGCGAAAACGGCAAATCTAATGATTGCTGCAGCACTTTTAATTGGTACTCCATTCTTCATCTTCTTCGGGTCCTTATCAGACAAAATTGGGCGTAAATTAGTAATCATGCTAGGTTTGTTATTAGCGATCATTACCTTTATTCCTAATACACCTGTTTCAATCTTCAATGCTTTGACTCACTATGCTAATCCTGCTTTAGAAAAAGCAATGGAAGCTGCGCCTGCAACGGTCACGGTTGATCCTGCGGAATGTTCATTCCAGTTCAATCCAACAGGTACAGTCAAATTCACTAGCTCTTGCGATATTGCAAAGCAAGTGATGGCAAGTAACTCTGCAAGCTATAACACTGTAAGCGCCGCTCCAGGCAGTGTTGCTTTGATTAAGATTGGTGATAAAGAAATCCAAGGCTACACTTCAAAAGGCCTAAGTGCTGATGAAGCTAAAGCTAAAGATGGCGCATTCAAGAAAGAGATTCGTGAAGCTTTAGATGCTGCTGGCTATCCTAAAGCAGCTGATAAAGCAGCTATGAATATCCCAATGATTATTGCCTTATTATCTATCTTAGTTATCTATGTGACGATGGTTTATGGTCCGATTGCAGCATATTTGGTTGAGATGTTCCCAACCAGAATTCGCTACACTTCTATGTCTCTCCCATATCACATCGGTAATGGTTGGTTTGGTGGCTTATTACCGACCATCTCATTTGCTCTTGTTGCGCAAAACGGTAACATCTACTATGGATTATGGTATCCAATCACCATTGCAGCGGTTACTCTTGTCATAGGTTCCTTATTCTTAAAAGAAACTAAAGACGTTGATATTTATGCAAATGATTAATATTTAATGCTTCGATTAAAACCCGACCAATTGGTCGGGTTTTTTTTCCTTCAAAAAAATCTTTTTTAAGCTTTAATATGGATATATTCATAAGGGATATACATTGATTAAGCAACTAATCATTCAACAAGTTCGTTCTATCGTTAATAGTGGGAAGTCGCCTACGGAATTTCTTTATCCTCCAGGAGATCCAGGTCTATTTGGTCCTGACTCTGTGGTCTGGAAAGTGCATGGTGATTTTATGTCTATGATGATTGGTGGTATCAGCTCATTGATACTCCAAGCACTTCACCCCCTCGCTCTTGCGGGTGTATGGGATCACTCTTCTTTTCGAGAAGACTTAAAAGGTCGTCTTGGCCGAACAGCCTTTTTTATTGCCGCAACTACTTATGGAAATACGGACATGGCTACTCGTGCCATATCACGTGTAAGAAAGATTCATGACTCTTTACAAGGTGTTCATCCTGATGGCAGAGTGTACCGCGTGAGCGATCCTCATTTACTCTACTGGGTTCATTTGACTGAGGCTTATAGTTTTTTGAATGCCCATCGCATTTATGTCAATCCAACTATTTCAGAGTCAGACCAGAACCAATACTTTGCTGAAATGAGTAAGATTTCTGAGGGCTTAGGTTGCCTCATAGTGGATGAACATGGCAATGATCAATTTGCCAGAACCGTCTCCAGTGTCAATCTTGCAATTGAATCGTACTTCCCAGAACTAGAATATTCAGATCGTTCAAAATGGGTCGTTGATTTATTAGAAAATTTGCCTGCAGATCCAAAAACCTATGTGCTTAATCGTTTAATTATTAAAGCTGGATTCTACAACCTCCCGGATTGGGCTTACCCTATGATGAATCGCCCCATACCAACAAAACTTGAAAGACAATTAGTCAATCAATCGATTCAGATGATTGCCAAGCCTGTTCGCTGGGCGATGACTAACGGAGTCCATACTCATGCAAAACGGCGTATGGGTATTTTTGATTGAAGTTAAGGTGCAATTTCAATCAGTATTTCATTTCTTCGCCATGGTGGCAAAGTCCAAGGTGGGTTATATCTCGCGAGCTGTGGCGGGCCAATCGCATTTAACTGTTTATCGCTCATCCACGTTCGCAATTGTTTCGTATTGTTTTCGATTTTTTCAGGATTATTTAATCCAGAAAATACCATTACGGCATAACGCTTACTCGGTATTTCTTTAATTTTGACTAAACTATTTTTAGGTTTAGGTAAGGTTTCTATCGTATATTCTTTGGGCATTACAAACTGCACCCGCCAATTTTTATCATCAGATTGGTCAACGGTCACAGGCACTGTCATTGCAATTTTTCTTGGCTCAACGGTGACAGGTGCAGTCATCGCAATTTTTTGCGACTCTTTTTGTGCTCCCTCATTATTGCCAAAAATAAAATCTGCAATTAAACGAAATCCTTTATTGGAAGCTTCATCACGAGTTCCCTCTACCATGACTTCTGCAATCAACATAGATTCATATTGCCTTATCTCAAATGGCGCTTCTACATCGCTTGAGACATATTTGGGCTCTTCAATAGCCATAGACAAAGTGGAGATGAAGAACAAAATTAAGGCTAATAAGCTCTTGAGCATTTTTTCTACCTTTTTTAGATTGCATTAGGTTTTAAATCCTCTATAGTTTAACTATTATTTACACTTTAAATGAAATTACCTTTATGCATTCAAACTCTATTCTTATTTCAGTTCGTGATTTACAAAATTCCCTACAAAATGAACTAAATGATACTGTCATATTTGACTGCAGATTTGATTTAAATCAACCGCATTTAGGACATCAACAATACCTCGAAGGACATATTCCAAGTTCAATTTATGTTGATCTTGAAAAAGATCTTTCTGGTCCAAAAAACCCTTTACAGGGTCGACACCCGCTACCTAATTCGTCAAATTGGGCGAACACAAGAGCACGTCTGGGTATTTCTGAAAACACACATGTGATTCTTTATGATCTTCAAGAAAATACCTATTCCGCGAGGATGTGGTGGATGCTCAAAGCCATTGGTCATAAGTCCATACAAATTCTTGATGGGGGTTTTAAAGAGTGGGTAAAACTTGGTGGAGTAGTTGAAAGCGGTCCAAGTCGTGAGCCTAACTCACTAATAAACTTGCCTATTATCGAATATAAAGGTCTGATTAAAATGTCTGATGTCCAACATAACATTGAAAATCCTTGCTTTCAAATCATGGACGCCAGAGCCAAGGAACGCTTTAGCGGCGAAACAGAACCGCTTGATCCAGTAGCAGGTCATATTCCTGGCGCCATGAATAGACCATATAAAAATAATTTAAATGACAATCATTTATTTAAAACTGGATCAGAACTGGCAGATGAATTTTCTAAAATTAGCTTTGCACCAACTCAATTAGTTCATTCATGTGGGTCTGGCGTTACAGCATGTCACAATCTTCTTGCTATGGAAATTGCGGGCTTAAGTGGTTCTCTGTTATATGCTGGCAGCTGGAGTGAGTGGTGTAATCATCCGAACAATCCAATAGCTACCGGAACTTAAAAGATTAACCTAAGCCAAAATGAATCGCAGTTTGATAGGTAATGAACGAAGCTACATAAGCTAATAAAAATAAATACGTCAACATGATCATAGGGATTTTATATCCGCCCGTTTCACGCTTAACTACAGCAATGGTAGATAAACATTGCGGTGCAAATACAAACCAAACGAGTAATGACAATGCAGTTGCTAATGACCATCCTTGCTGCAAAATTGGTGTTAGTGCTTCTTCTGCAACTGTGGCCTGACCTGCAATTGCATAGACGGTTGCTAAGGAACTCACAACAACCTCTCTGGCTGCTAAGCCAGGCACTAAAGCAATGCTTATCTCCCAATTAAAACCAATTGGCGCAAATATGACGGCTAATGCTTTTCCTAATATCCCTGCATAACTATATTCAATTGCTGGCCCAACTGCTCCTAATGGCGGATTTGGATAGCTTGCTAAGAACCATAAGGCAATGGTTAAAAATAAAATCATACCGCCTACCCGTTGCAAAAAAATAATAGTTCTTTGCCATAATCCGATGGCTATATTTTTAACACTAGGCATATGATAATTTGGTAATTCCATCATCAGCGGATGAAAAGTTTTTTGAGAGCTTAGTAATGTTTTTAGAATCCAAGCTACAACCATAGCGCCTAAAATCCCGGTAGCATATAAAGCAAATAATACGAACCCTTGTAATTCAATTCCAAAAGCAATTTTTTGGGCAGGAATAAATGCACCAATCAGCAGTGCGTAAACGGGTAGTCTTGCTGAACAAGTCATTAATGGCGCAATCAAGATAGTTACTAATCGATCTCTTGCATTGCTAATAGTTCGTGTTGCCATAATTCCTGGAATTGCACAGGCAAAACTAGATAGCAACGGAATAAACGATCGGCCAGATAAACCTACTGAACCCATTAATCGATCCAGTAAATAAGCTGCTCTAGGAAGATATCCACTTTCTTCTAAAAGAAGAATAAAGAAAAATAGGATGAGAATTTGTGGCAGAAAAACTAATACTCCTCCAACTCCCGCGATAACACCGCTAACGAGTAAACTTTGTAACCACCCCTCAGGAATCAAATTTGAAATGAACTGACTGACTAAATCAGTACCACTTTCAATAATTTCTTTTGGATACTCTGCCCAAGAAAATACAGCCTGAAATATAAAAAATAAGACAACAAATAAAATGATTGGGCCTAAAACTGGGTGCAATAATATTCGATCAAACCGGTCACTTATGGGATCTGCAATGATTTGGTCCAATCCCATCCTTTTCAATATTCCTTGAACAACAGTGTTGTCTGCCTCAATCGGCTGGTGATCAGAAATTTCTGTTGAGTTCAGCGAACTGACATGCGTTTTAAAGTCATAGGAAGCTAACCTTTCTCGAACGGCTTTGTCACCTTTCGTTTGGATACCGATAGACTCAACAATGGGAAGTTGTAATTCTTGCTCTAGCTTAGAGAGATCAATATCAATCCCTCTTTTTTTGGCTATATCCATCATATTGATCACCACAATACATGGCAATCCCATTCTTTTGACGGCAAGTACAAGCCTCAAATTTCTTCGTAAGTTAGTCGCGTCCAACACACATAAAACTAAATCTGGTTTTTTTTCTCCAGTAGCCCGCCCCAAAAGCACATTACACGTGATTTCTTCATCCAAAGATCTTGGATACAAACTATATACACCAGGCAAATCCAAAATACGTAATGACTGACTTCCTAAATCTAACTTTCCTTCTTTTCGCTCAACAGTTACTCCCGCATAATTTGCCACCTTTTGCTTGCCACCGGTTAACAAATTAAATAAAGAAGTCTTACCGCTATTAGGATTTCCAACTAAGGCGACTAAAGGTTCTTTGGGGAAAAAATGGATTTTAGCTTCGGTCATTATCTGTGAGGTCTTCTACCTCGATTAATTGTGCTTCTTGCTTTCGAAGTGCAAAAGTAGATAACCCAATACGTATCATCATAGGATCACCGCCAAAGAGATTTTTTCTAAGAACGGTAACCTTTTCACCAGGTATAAACCCAATTTCTGCAAGTTGATGCTCAATTTCTGGCATCAGGTTAAAGGAATTTACTTTTGTAACGCGTTGAGTTACGTTAATGGAAAGCTGGTCTAGTCTCATTTGCAAATACATTTTAATATCATATTCTCATTATAAACGAGAATCGTTATCATTTGCATTTTAGAAATCTAAGTCAGTTTGTCCCTTTAGGCGATAGAACGTTTGATTTTGATTCTCTATGGAAATTTGTCTTGAGCCAGGAACCACGCTAATTTCATCCCCTGCCTTAACATTACCTGTTTTTATTACTCGTAAATACCAGCCTGAGTATCCAGAGTGAACCATGGTTTTAGCTGCTGCTTTAAAGTTCATTTTGATATTTAGTTTAAAACAAGGCTCTCTAAACTGGGTAACCTGAAGTATGGTTTGGCCAACATGCCAGTTATCTCCGATGTAGACATCTTTTTCCGTCAAACCGCTAACAGTAAAATTCTCTCCAAAATATCCATGTTCGAGTTCATGATGAGGGTCAAAATGATTTTGTCTAACTAAACAATCTTTCCAAAATGCATAATGTTCAGCCGCATAGGCATAAACAGCCTTTTCTATTCCACCATGAACCTGAAGGTTAGATTGCTCATCTCCCTCGACTCCGAGTTGACCAATTTGTATCTCAGTACCATTATTTAAATTACTTATTGGTAATTTACGAATAGCAGAATACGTTACAGGTGTTCCATCATGAAGTCGTTGTGTTAAGGGCTGAACTTTACCAACTGAAATTGAGCATATTTGAGGCATATTTTCATTCCTAAAAAATGATCTAAGAAAAAGACATGATGAGGAGTATATCTAAAGCTTCTTTACTTTTTAAGAAATTCCTCAATCTTCAATAAGCATAGCTATTTAAATTAACTTTATTACTAATTTGTTCAAGGCTCATCATAGAAGATAGCTAGTGGATTATTTTTAATCCTTACCTTAACTTTTTATTTACCAATACTTTCTTTAAATTAAGTTATGATTCAATGCCTTGAGTATGATATTCAAGGCCTTTATAACTTTTTTCTTATTCATGATTCAACTTAAAAATATCGTTTTACGTCGGGGTGCAAAAGCTGTTCTACAGCAAGCTTCTCTAACGATCAATCCTGGCGAAAAAGTAGGCTTAGTTGGTCGCAATGGTGCAGGAAAGTCCTCTTTGTTTGCCTTACTGAATGGAACTCTTCACGAAGACCAGGGTGAATTCTCTATTCCGAAACAATGGCGTATGGCACAAGTTGCGCAAAATATGCCTGAAACAGATCAAAACGCTACTGACTTTGTTATCGATGGTGATGTATTGCTTTTAACTGCTAAACAAGCTGTTGAAGAAGCTGAACTTTCAGGTGATGGCGATGCTATTGCCAATGCTTATATGCACTTATTTGATAGTGGGGCTAATGATGCTCAATCGAGAGCGCAGTCCCTTATTCTTGGTCTTGGGTTTAAGTTAAGTGAAATTAACAACCCCGTAAACAGTTTTTCTGGTGGTTGGCGCATGCGACTGCAACTTGCTAGAGCCCTCATGTGTCCTTCTGATTTATTGCTTCTTGATGAACCAACCAATCACTTAGACCTTGATGCTCTTGTTTGGTTGGAGGCTTGGCTGAGAAAATATCAAGGAACTTTATTGGTTATCAGTCATGATCGTGAATTTTTAGATAGCGTTACTCAAGTTACTGTGCATATTGAAAACTGTAATTTGAATCGCTATGGTGGAAATTACAGTTCTTTTGAGGATCAACGCTCTGAGCAAATGGCTTTACAACAAAGCGCTTTTTCAAAGCAACAAGAAAAAATTGCTCATCTGCAAAAATTTATTGCTCGTTTCAAAGCAAAAGCAAGTAAAGCAAAACAAGCTCAAAGTCGTGTTAAAGCATTAGATCGTATGGAAAAGATTGCCCCTTTATTATCAGAAGCAGATTTTACTTTTGAATTTAAGGAACCAGTCAATTTACCTAATCCAATGCTTGTTTTGCAAAATGTTGAGCTTGGTTATATGAATACTGAAAATCCCGACAACAATATTGTGATTGTTCGTGATGTTAATAAATCAGTACTTGCAGGTCAACGAGTTGGTATTTTAGGTGCTAATGGGCAAGGCAAATCAACCCTAGTTAAAACAATTGCGAGAACTATTCCAGCATTAACCGGTGAGATTACTGAAGGTCGAGGTCTTCAAATTGGGTACTTTGCACAGCAAGAATTAGATATTTTGCAAGAGAATGATAATCCTCTCGAACATATGATTAGTCTAGTTAAAAAGGCAACCTTAGAACGAACCTTATCTGGACAAGGTACGAGAGAACAAGATTTACGTTCTTTTTTAGGAATGTTTAACTTTAGTGGAGATATGATTTTCCAAAAAGTGGGCAGTATGAGTGGTGGTGAAAAAGCACGGCTTGTTCTTTGTATGATTGTTTGGCAAAAACCGAACCTGCTTTTACTCGATGAGCCAACGAATCATCTTGACCTAGCAACACGTGAAGCTTTATCGATGGCCTTAAATGAATATGAAGGTACAGTCATGTTAGTAAGTCATGATCGAGCTTTGTTAAGGGCCGTTTGTGATGAATTTTGGATGGTTTCTCGCGGTAAGGTTTATCCTTTTGAAGGTGACTTAGAAGATTATCAACAATTTTTATTAGATGAAGCCAAGCGTCAAAAGGAGGAAGCTAAAAAGTCATCTTCACAAGTTGTTCAAAGTTCTTCTAATGTCTCTGTACCGGCTGCAATTTCTGCTCCGACAAAAAAACCTTTTTTATCTTCTGAACAAAAAAAGTTTAAAAAGCGTCTTGAACAATTAGAAGCGCAAATCAGTAAAGATAATCATTTAATTACTGATTTGGAAAGTCAAATTG
>Ga0209829_10003857_pt1 | contig 10792 bp, 11 predicted proteins | sample C_140205_EF_Meta_FD_187311 | JGI IMG/M metagenome (GOLD analysis project Ga0209829, IMG submission 187311) | Freshwater microbial communities from Lake Croche, Canada to study carbon cycling - C_140205_EF_MetaG (SPAdes) (version 2) | ecosystem: Environmental > Aquatic > Freshwater > Lake... | reverse complement strand
TCGGCCACTACTGCCACCATCAACGCAACCATCACCGGCGGCGCTCTCACCAAAGAAGGAGCTGGTACCCTGCTGTTGATGGCTTCCAACACCAACACCGGCACGACAACGGTCAACAACGGCATCCTTGGTGGCACCGGCTCTGTCGGCGGAGATTTGATCGTGAGCCTCGGCGGCACTGTGGCTCCGGGCGTTGCAGCCGAAGGCCGCCTCACGCTCACCGGCGTTCTCACCGTCAATTCCGGTGGCACGCTCCTCATGCAGCTCGGCGGTGCCACCACCAACGATGCCTCCACCGTCCAGGCTCAGATAAGCAGCAACGGCAATCTGACCGGGCTGATTGGCAGTGTGCCTGCTTCTTGGACCACTTACCTCGCGGGCACCACCCTGCACGACAACATTCTCGTCAATGGCATCTCAGCTCCCACCATCAACGGCACGCTCAAAATCGACCCCACCTTCCTCTACGGCTACAATCCGTCTTACGGTGACATCTTCAAGCTCATCGACTGGACTGCCGCAGGCAGCATCGCCGGAACAACTTCCTTCGATTACACCGGATTGGCGCTCAATGGTTTGAGCTTCAATACCGATCTCTTCGCCAGCAATGGCATTCTCGTCCTCGTTCCCGAACCCTCCCGCGTGCTCTTCCTCATGCTCGGCCTTTTCGGTCTCATGCTCCGCCGCCGCCGCCGCACCGGTGCCATCTCCTGATCACTGCCTTTGAGTTCCTTCCCTCTCAGAGCCAGAAAGCGAAGTCAGATTTTTCGTTCCTAGTTCGGGCTTTCCTGTCCTCCGTAGCTTTAGCGAAGGAGGAAGCCCGTTCCGGATCTCGTCCTCGATCCTGCTCCTCCGCAATCACTCATCACCATGAGTAATCCAGCACCATCGAGTTCCCATCCTCGGCTTCCGGTTCTTCGTATTGTAGTCCCGGCTTCAGCCGGTTCCGGGGCTCCACAATTCTCGCACAACTCCGCGTCACGAAACCGCCCCCTCACCGCCCTACTTCCAGCAGATTCGGCAGCCTGTGCAGCGGCGTAAACTCCGTGCTCGCTCCCGCCGCCGCCGCTGGTTTGGCCGCCTGCGGATTGCTCGACTTCAAGAAGCGAAACAACTCGCTGTCCGTCGTGAAGATCATCGTCGTGTCACTCGTGATCAGCAGCTTGTACGTCTCCATCGTTTTCAGAAACTCAAACAGCTGCGCAGCTTCCGGCGTCTGGTTGTACGCCTTCGCATAGATCTCCGTCGCCTTCGCATCCGCCGCACCTTCCATCTCCTGCACCTTGCGGTACGCTTCAGACTCGATGGTCGCCAGGTCACGCTCGCGCTCCCCGTTGATCTTCGCCGCTTCACCCTCACCTTCGGCACGGTGCAGCTTCGCAATCTGCTCGCGCTCGGAAATCATTCGCTGGTGGATCGACAGGCTCACAGAGGCATCGTAGTCGATCCGCTTGAAGCGCACATCCAGCAGCCGGATGCCGTAACCCTCGATCTTCGGAATCGCATTCTTGAGCACCTCCGCCTCAAGCTCCACACGCCCGAAGGTGATGGGCGGCAGCACACCGAGCCGCGAATCCGCACTGGAGGGCGCGCTGCCCGTCGTGGTCGTATTGGTCACATCACGGATCGCCTTGCGGTCCTTCGTGGTGCGCACGGCTTCAATGAAGTCATGCTTCGCAATCACGATGCGCGTCTCGCTGGCCAGGATGTCATCCAGCCGCGACAGCGCACGACGCTCGTCCGTGAGCTGGCGGAAAAAAATCAGCGGGTCACTGATCTCCCAGCGTCCAAACACATCCACCACCACGATGACCTTGTCCTTCGTCGTCATGTTCGCCGAAGGGCCGTCCCACTCCAGCACACGCTTGTCCAGACGGTTGACCGTCTGAATGAAGGGCGTCTTCCAGTGCAGCCCGGCCTGCCGGATCGATTCACCCACCGGCATGCCGAACTGGGTGATCACCACCTGCTCAGTCTCGCTCACGGTGTACAAACCGGAGCTCGCCACGATCCCCAGCGCGAGGACAACTATCAAAACAAGGGAGGCTTTCATCGTGTGGCAGGGGCAGGGGCAGGGTTGGTTTGCGGTTCCGCCTGGCGGAGATTCATGAGCGGCAGAAACGAGGAGGCTTTTTCATCCAGGATGATCTTGCCCGGCACCTGGGCCAGCACTTCACCCATCGTTTCCAAATACAGGCGCTTCTTGGTCACCTCGGGCGCCTTCAGGTATTCAGCCAGCACGGATTTGAAACGAGCCGCATCACCTTCTGCCTCATTCACGCGTTTCGCGGCATAGCCCTCAGCACCCTTGACCTTCTGCTCCGCTTCACCACGCGCTTTGGGGATGATCTGATAATAGTTCCCGCTCGCCGTGTTGATGGCGGATTCCTTCTCCTGCTTCGCGCGGTTCACATCGCTGAAGCTCGCCTGCACATCGGCGGGCGGGTTGATGTTGCCGAGCTGGATCTGGTCAATGCGTACCCCCATGTTCAGCGCCGCCACCAGTTCGCGCAGGCGCTCCGCGCATTTCGTTTCCATTTCCTGACGGCCAATGGTCAGCACTTCATCCACCGTTCGGTCTCCCACCACTTCGCGCATCACCGCCTGGGAGAGGTCACGCAGCGTGGGCACCGGCTCACGGAAATTGAACACAAAAGCCACCGGATCACTGATGTGGTACTGCACCACCCATTCCACCAGCGCCGTGTTCAGATCGCCCGTGACCATCGTCTTTTCACCCTCCTGCTCACGATACTCCGAGGACTGATAAGGATTTGTTGCCCCCCGCGTGCCAAAACCAAACTCCAGCTTCTGCTGCCGCAAAATTTCCACCAGCGTGATTTGGTCGATGGCCCAGGGCAGCTTGAAGTGCAGACCCGGGGTCTCCGTTTTCAAATACCCCCCAAACCTCTGCACCACCGCCACCGACTCCGCCGGCACCTGATAAACTCCCGAGAAAATGCCGACTGCCAAAAATAGTCCCACCGAGCCCATGAGTATCAATCGCGGGTTGATGCTTATTTGAGGCGCATTCGCAAAAGGTCGTATCTCACTCATGCGCCGAGGCTACTGCATTCCACGGTCACGGCAAAGCCTACTTCATTCCAAAGTCCGCCACATATTGTTCCACGATCACCTTCAGCTCCGGCGGCCTCGGCAGACCAATCGCCTCCGCGCGCGCGCCATCCACCTGCTGCGGCCAGTTGTCCACGATCCCCTGAATCCGCGCATCAAACGCATCCACAATCGGCCCCAGCTTGATCCCGCGCTCCGCCGCCACCTCCTGAATCACCTTCTCGGCGATGTTCGGCGTCACCCGGTGTGCCGGCAGCACATACGCCCGGTCCTTGCCCAGCTTCTCTTCCGGCACTTCGCTCAGCACGATGAACGACTCAATCACCGTCCGGTAACCCGTCATCGGATGCGGCTGCTCCCGCCGGATCGGCAGCATGCACGCCTCACCATTCAGCGGCTCACGAAACATCCCGCTCGCCCAGCTCGATGCCGCTGCGTTCGGCTTGCCCGGCCGCACGATCACCGTCGGCAGCCGCACACTGCGCCCGTCAAAGTGCCCTTTGCGCGTGTGGTCGTTCACCATCATTTCGCACATCGCCTTCGTCATCCCATAGGTCGTCTGCGGCAGTTGCTTCGTCACGTCAGACATCAGCTGCGACATGTCCAGTCCACCATAAACGGCCACGCTGCTCGCAAACACCACCCGCGGCCGCCCTTCCGCCGCACGCGCCGCTTCAAACACATTGCGCCCGCCCTCCAGGTTCACCCGCATCGCATCATCAAATCTCTCCTCGCACTCCCCGCTCACCATTGAGGCCAGGTGAAAAACCACGTCAAACTTCGACCCCGTCGCCGCCAGCACCGTCGCCCGGTCACCAATGTCGCCTTTCACATGCTTCACCCGCGCATCCGTCGGTTCCCCACGGAAAAACGCATCCAGCAGCACCATCTCCGTGATCGCCTCACCGCACCATGTGCCGCGTTCCAGAAGTTTCTGCGCAAGTTGAGAGCCAAGGAAGCCGCCGCCGCCGGTGATGATGATTTTCATGGTTGAGTAGGGAAGGAGTTTGCCATCAGGCACGGCCTGATGTGAGTTCGCAGGACATGAGCAAGCCTCTCACAGGAAACAAGATCGGATTCGTCGGACTCGGCAACATGGGCCGCGCCAATGCACGTCATCTCCATGAAGCCGGAGCCGACGTCGTCGTCTGGAATCGCAGCCCCGCACCCGCAGAGGCCGCCGTCGCCCTCGGCATGCGCCGCGCCGCCACCCTGCCCGAGCTCGCCCGCGAGATCGGCCCCGGCATCATCTGCATCAATCTCACCATGACCGATGTCGTTGAAGCCGTCGTCTTCGGCCCCGGCGGCCTCATCGAAGGCCTGCACAAAGACGCCCTCATCATCGACTTCGGCACCACCGGCGTCCCCGAAACCAAGAAATGGGCCGAACGCGTCAATTGGGTCGATTCCCCCGTCTCCGGCGGTCAAGTCGGCGCAGAAGCCGCCACCCTCACCATCATGGCCGGCGGCAGCGAGGCCAATTTCCAGCGCGCCCTCCCCATCTTCCAGGCCGTCGGCAAAAACATCACCCACCTCGGCCCCGTCGGCAGCGGCCAGGTCACCAAGCTCGCCAATCAGCTCATCGTCGCCCAAACCATCGATGCCGTCGCCCAGGCCCTCCGCCTCGCCGAACTCTCCGGCGTCGATCCCGCCCTCGTTAGAAAAGCCCTCCTCGGCGGTTTCGCCGAAAGCCGCATCCTCGATCTCCACGGCGACCGCATGGTCCGCCGCGACTTCGCCCCCGGCGGCCGCGCCACCCTCCAGCTCAAGGACGTCCGCCTCATGTCCCAGCTCGCCGACTCCGTCGGCCTCGACTCCCCCACCCTCAAAAACTCCCTCGCCCAGTGGGAAAAATTCGTCCACGAAAAACACCTCGGCGACCTCGACCACAGCGGCCTGTTCCGACTGTATGAGTAAAGCCGTCAAGGAATGGTCAAGAGGTCAAGAAGTCGTCGAGTCTCGTGCCGCTCACCTTCTTGACCAACTTGACCGCTTGACCATTCCTTGACGGCTCCCTCGCCTCAAGCATGCATCACCGTCCCCCCATCAATATTGATCGTCTGCCCGGTGATATTCTTCGCATGATCCGACGCTAAAAAAGTCGCCATCGCCGCATACTCGTCCGGCATCTGCCAGCGGCCCAGATGCGACACCTTCTTGATCTTCTCTGCCGCCCAGTCATCAAAGCTCTGCCGCTTGTCCTCCGGCAGCTTCTTCTGCCCCGCCGCCCAGATCGACTGATTCAGCTCCGTCTTCACCATCCCCGGCGCCAGCGCATTCACCCGCACATTGTGCGGCCCCAGATCCTTCGCCGCGCACTGCGTAAAGTTAATCAGCGCCGCCTTCGAAGCACTATAAGGCGGATCCGTCTGCGACCCCATCTGCCCCGCCACCGAAACCAGAAACAGCATCGAGCCCCCGCCGCTCTCGATCAGCTTCGGCGCAAACGCATGCGCCACATTCACCGCGCCGATCAGGTTCACCTCCAGCACCCGCGCCCAGTCCGAAGGCTCCAAGTTCCAAAACGGAAACCCAAACTTCCCCGACCCAATGCCCACACAAAAGATAACATGGTTCACCCTCTCAAACTCCTCCGCAAAACTCTTCACCGACTCATAGCTCGCCACATCCCCCGCAGTGACAAACTCCGCCGTCTTCTCCCGGTCAAATCCCCGCACCGCACAGCCTTCCGCCACAAACCCCTCCGCAATAGCCCGGCCAATACCCCGCGCAGCTCCAAACACAGCAACCGACTGCCCTTCAAGATTCAAATTCATGCCCCACTATGAAACGGGCTCTCCACTTCTGCAAAGAGCACATGAATGCAGGTTGGGTAGGGAGTGGACCCTATGAATGCCTATGAAATCAAGCCGTGCCTGATCCTGAAAGGATCACAGAAGGTAGCCAGGGGTCGCAGCCCCCTGGAAGAACGTAAATCTCTCACTTTCGGAAGTTCGCATGCCGGAGGCATGCTAGCAATGAGCCACCCTCCAAGGTTCCGAGTTACCGGAGTACAACAGCGGGGTGCCTTTGAACCCGAACGCCGCGATTGAAAAAGGACGTTTTGCGCTCCGGAGTCGGTGCGATGGGGGTTTGCGGACACAACCCATACCCCGTCCGCCGCACAAAACGGTGCCGTTGATTTTGCACCGCTTGCCGGTGGCCACCACCTGCTTTTGACTGCAACCTCCAAGGCGGTCACGCCCTTCGCGGGGCTCACCAGCTTCATCGCCTGGTTGCGCCAGACTGGCTTTCTCGGCCAGGCCGCCCGTGATTTGCCTTTCAGCTACGCTTCGCCCAACGCGATCCCCATCGCTCACACCTTCACCTCCTTCCTGCTTTCGGTTGTCGTCGGAGCTTCCCGCTGCATGGCTGGAGCGACACCCGCCGCTTCGTCGTCGTGCGCGAGTTGGAGCGCGAGGACAAGAGCGCCGTTGGCCGCCGTCTCATCGACGTGCCCGGCTACACCTTCCGCGTGTGGGTGACCAATCGTGCCGAAGATGCCGCCACGCTCTGGCGTGACTACAACGGGCGCGCCACCATCGAGCAGCGCATCGAGGAACTCAAAAACGACATGCACGCCGACGGGTTTTGCACCCGCAAGTTCTTCGCCACGGAGGCGGCGATGCTCTCGGCCATCTTCGCTTACAACCTGCTCGCCGTGTATCAGGCGCAGGTGCCCCCGCAGAGCGGTTGGCGGCAGCCCCCGTTTGGGACACGATAGCACCCGGCGGATGCATGATTTGAACCCGCTCAAGCGGCGTTCGGGTTGAACTGAGCAGGCAGTTTTTACCGCTATTTGCGTTCGAGGAAGAGGACGAAAATCAGACGGCCCTGCTTCCATGGTGGCCCGCCGATGAACAAGGGGCTGTCTTTGCGCAGGATGGCATCGCTTTTGACCAGCACCTGGTGCTTGTGCCAGACTTGCAGGTGCAGATTCACCCCGTCTTTTTCCGCCGGGCCTTTGGAATCGATCTTCATGAACAGATCCCGGGAAGGAACGACCCAGGATTCATATTCCCGGAAGATGTCCTGCCGGTGCTGGCCAAGGATTTCGAAGTGCTTGAAGGGAAACACCTTGGCCAGGCGCTGATCGAGCTTTGGCAGGTCGGCATGGGCCTCCTCTTTGGCTCCCGTCAGCTGAGAGGCATCGTTGGTGGCAAAAATGAGCGCACCCCAAACATGGCCGTCTGTCGCGTGTTTGGCCGAAGATATGATGGGCGGGGGCTCCTCCAGGTCCTGGGCACAGGTCAAAGCCGTGCAGGAAATCAGAGCCAGCGCTGACAGAAAGGCTTTCATCAGCGCGGCGAGATCATCGGATTGCCAAGTGAGTCATGGGAGATCATGAGCAACGCAGCTCCCTGCCCGTCGTACATCGTCGTCGAGGCCAGTTCGGGTTCCAATTCGGTGCGTTTGACGTTGATCCCTGAGATTTTTCGATCAGCAGGCACGGCATCCAGACCATCCAGCAGCAATACCGTGGCGGCCGCGCCGGCGTCATGATACGTGCGCGCCTGCACGTTCGTGTTGGGGGTGTAGGAGCTGAGGATCATGCTTTCCGAGGCGTCGCCTGTGTCAGGACGCAGAACAAAGAAGCCCAAGACGGCGAGGGCCGCAGTGCCGGCCAGTGCAAACCACGGCTGGCGCAGCCACTGCAGCACGGCACTCCAGCTGGTGGTGACCTTTTGTGCGCGTGCATCATCAAGTTCCATCTGGGTGATGCGCACTTCGATCTGGGTGTTGAAGTAATCAGCGTGTGGGACACGCATTTCGGCGGGCAGGTGCGCGCGGAGACTGGCGCTCAAAGCGCGCATTTTCTGGGCTTCCGTGGCGAGCGCGGGATCACCCTTGAGGCGTTCCTCAAACGTGGCGCGTTCGGTTTCGTTCATCTCGCCATCAATCCAGCGGATGAGGTCGTGTTCTTCAGAGGGATGTTTCATAAACGTCGTGGAGTTGTTCCTGAAGTTTCTTGCGGGCGTAAAACAGTCGCGACATCACCGTGCCAAGAGAGCAGGGGATGAGTGCGGCGATTTCTTCATAAGCGAGCCCTTCAACCTCGCGCAGGACGATGACCTGGCGGTGTTCGGGCGAAAGTTTGGCGATGGCCTCCTGAATACGCTGGCCGAGCTCGGCATTGCGCAGGGCGGTGTCGGGGGCGGGATCGCCTTTCGGCGTGGCTTCGGCACCCACAGCGACCCGGTGTTCGGTGCGCTCGTCATCGAATTCACCATCCCCCTGGATCTTCTTCTTCCGCAGCCAGTCATAGCTGACGTTGTGGGCGATGCGGTAGAGCCAGGTGTAAAACCCTGCATCGTGCTTGAACGTCGGCAGAGCGCGCCATGCCTTGATGAAAGCCTCTTGTGCGAGGTCCCATGCTTCGGTTTCGTTCTGGATGAGGTGATAGGTCATGGCATAGATCCTCCCACGGTAGCGAGTGACGAGAACGTCAAAGGCCCGTGTGTCGCCTGCTTGGCTGCGCTTGACCAAGTCGAGGTCTGAGACTTCGCCAGGGTCAGTCGAGGCTGAGGCAGGCATGGATTTTTGATGGCAAGGGATTGACGGCTTTGACTGGAAAAAATTCAGTTCGAAGCACCATTTGGAGCCAAAAAATGCGTCGAAAGTTGAATCAGGGGATTTTCAGGGCCTGACCCGGGCGGATCAGGTCACTGCTGAGCCCGTTGGCAGCCTTGATTTTGGCCACGGAAGAACCTCTTTTCCGGGCGATGGAGGAAAGCGTGTCGCCTTTTGCGACCGTGTATTTTGGTTTTGCGGACTTTTTACTGGTGGTTTTAGCCGCCGACTTTGAAGACGTGCCCTTCTTTTTCGTGCTGGAGGCCGTGGCCTTCTTGGGGGTGGTCGTATGACTGGACGACGGCGTCACTTTTTTAGAGCTGCCAAATTCGTAGGGACTGGCCGGGGCCTCGGGCTGAGCCGGGAAGGAGTTCGGAGCAGGCGGGGTCTGATACTTCGGCGTGGAGGAGGCCACGCCGCCCTGACCCGGGTAGGGATTGTAATGGCCGTCGGTGCCGTAGTTCGAGGCGTAGGGATCGCTGCTGCTGGATTTTTTCGTGTTCTCACACGAAGCCAGAGCAAGGCAGGTGGCGGAAAACGCAAGGAGACGGATGGCAGTCATGATGGGGGGTGAGGTTCCGGACGGCAAAGCTGCATGGCTGGAAACTTACTCACTAATGAAATCGGGCGCATCCTTTTCAATGCTTAATTTGCCCCTGCTGGGCCTGTGCTGCGATTTAGTCAGGTTCGCGCAATAGAAGCATCCGGCGGGGCGTTGTGCCCTTTCGAGGGAAATCTTCCGACACAGACCTTGCCAAGCAGCCCGCCATTCCTTAGCTTCGCGTCCCACCCCATGAAAATCGGCTTCAATCTCCTTCTCTACTCCGGCCACATCACCGAGGCGAACTACCCAGTCATCGAAAAACTCAAGGCCACCGGCTATGACGGAGTCGAAGTTCCGATCTTTGATGTCAGCAACCCCGCCCACTTTAAAGGCATCGGCCAGGTGCTGAAGGACAACGGTCTGGAATGCACGGCCGTCACCGTATTGCCGGATGAAGCCCACAACGCGATCAGCCCCGTCGCGGCGAATCGTCAAGGTGCCATCGACCATCTCAAGCGTGTGATCGAGTGCGCTCATAACGCCGGCGTGCAGACCTTGGTCGGACCCTATTATCAGGTGCTGGGCCAGTTCACCGGGGCCTTCCCTTCTGAAGCTGAGCTCGCAGGCGCCGCAGAAGTGCACCGCGCCATCGCTCCCGTGGCTGAAGCTGCGGGCGTGAAGTGCGCCATCGAAGCGCTGAATCGCTTCGAGGCCCATCTGCTCAACACGATGGAGCAGGCTGCCGCCTACGTGAAGCGCGTCGATCATCCGAATTTCGGCACGATGTACGACACCTTCCACGCGAACATTGAAGAGAAGAATCCCATCGCCGCCATCGACACCGTGTTTGCCTCCGGCAAGCTCAATCACGTGCACATTTCCGAAAACGATCGTGGCACCCCCGGACGCGGCCACATCAACATCGTCGAGCAGATCAAGCATCTGAAAAAGATCGGCTATGACGGCTGGATGACCATCGAGGCCTTCGGCAGCGCTCTGCCAGACCTCGCCGCCGCCACCCGCGTCTGGCGCGATTTCTTCCCCAGCACCGAACAAGTTTACACCGAAGGCTTCGCGCTCATCAAAAACGCACTCGCCTGAAGATCTCTACTTTAACCCATCCATTCAACCCATGAACACACCGACCCCCCCCTCCGCTGCGGCCACTTCGCGCCGTCAGTTTATCGGCACCACTGCCGCCACTGTAGCCAGCACCGGCCTCACCGTCGCTCAATCCGCGAATGTTGCCGGCAGCGATGAAATCAAAATCGGCCTCATCGGCTGCGGCGGTCGTGGCACCGGCGCCGCCGGCCAGGCCCTCAGCACCAATCAGCAGGGCGTCACGCTGCACGCTGTGGCAGACGCCTTCAAAGAAAAGGCCGATGGCGCGCTGAGCAATCTGCGCAACAAAGTCCCTGACAAGGTGAAGGTGGATGACTCCCGCGTCTTCGCCGGCACCGACGCCTACAAAAAGGTCATCGATTGCTGCGACCTCGTCATCCTCACCACCCCTCCCGGCTTCCGTCCGTATCACTTCGAAGCTGCGGTGAACGCGGGTAAGAACATCTTCATGGAAAAGCCCGTCGCGGTGGACGCCCCCGG
>Ga0209829_10003854_pt1 | contig 10798 bp, 7 predicted proteins | sample C_140205_EF_Meta_FD_187311 | JGI IMG/M metagenome (GOLD analysis project Ga0209829, IMG submission 187311) | Freshwater microbial communities from Lake Croche, Canada to study carbon cycling - C_140205_EF_MetaG (SPAdes) (version 2) | ecosystem: Environmental > Aquatic > Freshwater > Lake... | reverse complement strand
ATAAATGATTGTCAATAATCAAATAAATAATATATTTATAGTTCTGACTTAGAAAATCAAATTTGAATTATTATAATATCTCTTTTAATTTATTTACAAATAGACCTTGCTTACTTATTAAAAAAATCTATATGAAACTTAAAATTCAGCTAGTTTACAGCTTATTAATTTGTTCTTTATTATTCAGCTGCGGACTAAAAAAGGGTAGTAAAAAACCTGAGTTTAATCCAAATCCATCTAGTGCTTACAATACACCAGAAGAAAGTTTAAAGACCATGCATCTTCCAGAGGGATATCACATGGAATTGGTTGCTAGCGAGCCGATGATTAAAGAGCCCGTTGCCATTACTTGGGATGCGAATGGAAGAATGTATGTAGCCGAGATGTTAACTTATATGCAAGATGCTGATGCTACCGGAGAGCAAATGCCTTACAGTAGAATCATGTTATTGGAAGATACGAATCATGATGGTGTGATGGATAAAAGTTCAGTATATATCGACAGTCTTTTATTGCCTAGAATGATACATTGTGTGGGTACAAAATTATTGGTCAATGAAACCAATACGATAACTATTTCAAGTTATGAGGATACCGATGGAGATGGAAAAGCGGATAAGAAAAAAATAGTGTATCAAGATCCAACCTATTCAAGCAATGATGCCAATATGGAACATCAACGCAGTGGACTAGATTGGAATATTGACAACTGGATGTATGTAACTTATGAGGGTGCACGTTTTAGATATGAGAATGATTCAATTCGTATTGACAAAATGCCAACTGGTGGTGATGGTCAATGGGGTTTAACACATGATAATTATGGCCGATTATTTTATTCTAGTGCAGGCGGTGAAAATCCTGTACTAGGATTTCAAATCAACCCTGTTTATGGAAGATTAAATTTTCCTGATCAGTTTGGGCCAGAGTTTCAAGAAGTGTGGCCAATCATTGCTACGCCTGATGTTCAGGGTGGAGCTGCTAGATTGCGTGCTAACAATACCTTGAATCATTTTACTGCTGCTTGTGGTCAATCTATTTACAGAGGAGACGCATACCCTAAAGATTTTTTAGGAGATTATATTGTTTGTGAGCCGGTAGGAAGAATTATTAGAAGAGCTAAAGTATCCAATGTAAATGGGAAGACCTTATTAAAAAATGCCTATAATCAAGAAGAATTTATATCCTCTTCTGATATGAATTTTCGTCCTTTAAATAGTGCAACTGGTCCAGATGGTAATTTATACATCGTTGATATTTACCGTGGAATTGTGCAGCAAGGAAACTGGACGAAGAAAGAATCTTTTCTACGTAATAAAATTGACAGCCTAGGGCTTGCGAAAAATATTGGTCGTGGACGTATTTATAGAGTAGTGCATGATGGAGAAAAGAAGACTATTCAACAACCCAATATGTTGAATGAATCACCTGCTACTTTAGTGAAATACTTGGGACATCCCAATGGTTGGTGGAGAGACAATGCTCAAAAGCTTCTAGTAATCAAAGGTGATAAATCAGTGATTCCTGCTTTGAAAGAAATAGCTACCTCAAAACCTGGCTCTCCTAATGATGATGCTGCTCATTTGGCTAGGATTCATGCACTTTGGACATTAGAGGGGTTATATGGTATAGATCAAGAGATACTTATTCATGCCTTAAATGATCCAAATCCAAAAGTTAGAAAAGCAGCAGTTTGGATTAGTGAACCTTTTTTGAGCAAAAACAATGCTGAAATTACCAATGCTGTTTATAAAATGAAAGATGATGCTGACTTTGATGTTCAAACACAAGTTATGTTATCGGTATATCACATCAATAAACAAAAGTCAACTGCTGTTGTCAATGAAATGTTAGCTCATAAATCAAACAACGAAATGCTAACGGCGGTAAAAGATGCTATGGAAAAAAGAGAATTGGTGAAAAACCTTTCAGCTAGATTGGGTGATTTGCCTGCAAAGGTTAAAGGTCCTATTCTTAGTGGAGCAGTAACATTCAGGTCTACTTGTGCTACTTGTCATGGAGCCGATGGAAAGGGAATAATCACTACAGGAAGTTCAATGCCTGCCCCTTCGCTGGTTGGAGCAATACCTTTGTCTGTTGGAAATAAACACATGGCGATTGAAGTTATATTAAAAGGTTTAAAGGGGCCAATCAATGGCAAAACATATCCTTCTGAAATGCCTTCTCTGGCTTCTAATAGCAATGGTTGGATCGCTAATGTATTGACTTATGCTCGTTATGAATTTGGTGGCAACCGTGCAAAAAATAAACTTGACTCTCCACAGGTGTCGTCAAAAGAAGTGGCTAAAATTAGAAAAGACATGGAAGCCAGAACTGCTGCTTGGACAATCGAAGAATTAAAGAGAACAAAAGATACATCTTTGATAGCGCTTGCAAAAAGAGAAAGTCAAAAGAAGTAATTTTCTTAATTACTTTCTCATTGTTTTATCAACTTTTTTATTGAAAAATTCAGTTATCTGAATTTTTCAATAAAATTATTTAAAGCAAAAAATGAAAATTGTATTTAAACACTTTTATACAGGAGTCTCCCTCACGATTTTATATCTTGGGTTATTTATTTTTTATCAGCGGGAGATTTCCACGCAAGAATTGCTGATTGCCTTGCCATTTGTTGCAGTAATTTATTTTTTTCTTTTCAATGTCGGAAATCCAGCAGTACAGATTCACTTGGATGAATTAGGGTGGATGGGCAAACAAAAACCGATTCTTTTTCCTCTTATACTTTGGTTCATATTGATCATCTATGTGGGGATTCATCATGAAAACCCTTTTAAAGGTTCAGGGAGTTTGGTGCCTTTTCTTTTTGTATTCCCTGTTTTGTATTATCAAGCTTATCCGAGAACAGATATTGGCAGGATAGACTATCTTATTTTACTTCTCTTTATAGTTCCTTTAACGCTGATTAGTTTTGAGGGTGATACGACCTTGCCTATAAAGGGCAATGGTTTTGGATCAATGTTTAAAATCTCTTGGGCATTGATGATGGTGTACGCTTTCGGACAAATTAGAAAAATTAAAGACATTGGATTTTACCCTGTTTTTAAACTTTCTTTTTTAGGGGTTGCATTTATTTCTTGGATTTCTTTTTTGGGATTTGTATATGTGATTGCCTGGAGTTTTGGTTTTGTAAATCCTCATCCTTTTGAAGAAATAATGAGGGATGGTTTTGCTAAATCGATCTTAGAGATTATGCGAATCTGGATTGGCACAGCCATTTTTGAAGAATTATTTTTTAGAGGATTGTTGCAGAATATGTTGGCGCAGCAAATCAATCAATCAGGTGCTTGGAAATCTTATTGGAGATATGGCATTGTGATCATCCTTTTATTATCAGCATTAACTGCCTATGCTTTGGCAATTGAGTTAATTTGGTTTCCAATTCTCATTACGGTGGCATTGTTTACGGCTGCCTATTTCTTAGAAAAAAAGCAAGTTCAAGCAATCGGAACTTATACAGCTTTAGCAATCATTAGTATGATTTTCGGATTGGCGCATTATCACAAAGGGTCAATATTGTTTGTTGGTCTGGCAGCGGTGGCTGGCTGGGCCTATGGGTATACGTATTTGAAAACAAAGAATGTTTTTTATGCTGCGGTAGTCCATTCCTTGGTTAACTTCTCTGAATTTTTTTTCCAACTACATGGCATCAAATAAATACGCAAACCGTTGAAACGGTTTTTTGTATTTAATTTTCAAATCTCACGGTTAAAAATCCGCGTGTAATTGAATTGAACGATATGTTCGGAATACATTTATCTTTTGATTGCTGTTTTAGATAAACCGTTGAAACGGTTTTGTTGGGTATTTTTTTTATGACCCACGGTTAAAACCGTGGGCTATGAAATGCAACGAAATTTGCGCAATGGATTTATCCATTTCATTCTGTTATTTGCTTTTTGATTTAGCAAGAAATGTGAAATAAAATAAAATGAAAGAAAAAATAAAATTAATGATCAGGTAATAATCATTCCCAATGGTTTGTTTTGAAAAAAATAGGGTTGAATAAAAAGTTACCAGACAAAATGGTATTCCAAATTTTGCATATTTTTTATTCACCTTCATATCAGTAATGTACAGAATTAAATCGTTTCGAAACCGTTTTGTTTGGTATTTCATTTTCATAGCCCACGGTTTTAACCGTGGGTTAATAAGATGCTACGATCTGTGCACAATGGATTTATCCATTTCCCTTGAAATGGAATGAATTGAAAAAGCCCACGGAGTTAACCGTGGGCTGATATGCATTCTTTTTCAAAAGATTTTATTGAATTACAATACCTTCTCTTTATCGGTAGTAAATATTCTAGAACTCACGGTGTAAGTTCCTCCGTTTGGATCTTTATATTTAAGATCAATGTAAAAAGCTTGATAACCTTTCTTTACAAAAGGAACCGTATATTTTACGGTAGAACCTTGTGGTTTTACTGAACGTGTTAACCAAAGATTATTACGAAAATCGCGGTCCGATGAAGTAGTACCCCAAATAGCAGCATCTACCAAGTCTTCGGATTTTGCATTTACAGTAATCTCAAAACCATCTTTTACTTTAGCTACATTCCAAGTACTTACAGGGTATTCTTTATTTTGTAAGGTCAGGCCAAAGAAAGCACTCAACGCTTCTAAAGCCTGTTTTCCTCCACCTAAATCATGACCAGCATTGGGTACATAGTGAATTAAGTTTTTTCCAGGAATTTTATCATAATAGTGTTTGATAGCATCAGCAGTCCAATATTCATCATTGGTACCAATGAAAATAATTTTAGGAACGGTCAATTTTTCACGGTAAGAATATGGGTCAATCATCGCTGTAATCGCCTGGCCTTCTTTTGTACCAGCACCTTGAGGAATACCTAGTTTAACATAGTCTTCAATTTGAATGCTATATTCACCATAGGTTTCTAATTGATAGCTTAGCGTTTTTGGCATGTTCAACATGTCGATTACCATTGGTCCAATTGCTTTTACACGATTGTCATCAATTGCATCGGATAACCAAGTAGTCCATCCACGTTTAGATGCACCAGAAATCACAAAATTCTTAATGGGTTGGTTTAAATTTTTTGATGCAAATTCTTGAATGGCATCCATACTTCTAACCGCAGATTTTACCATCGGAAACAATAGCGGCCATGAATAATCTTTGTCTTTTTTAAATTGATGCAAGGTGAATGAAATCAGCTCGTCTTCAGTCTTTCCATCATAGAGTGGTTGATTGGGCACTTGCTTAATTAAGGCAACGATCGCTTTATTTTTTGAAGCAATCGCACCCAAGGCTGGCCACATTTTATCTTCTTTACTCCAGTTAGGTTGTTCATCTTTGTCGCTTCCGCCAGCGATAAATAGCATGGCTCCATCATACTGAATGGTAGCAGGCACTACGATCGTCAATTGATGTCTCCAAGTAATGCCTCTCCATTTTTGAGATGTTAGCAGTACTTGATAAATGTTTAAATTTCCTAGTTTCCCAGAATCTTTAATTTCCCAGGAAAAAGTTTTGTCTCCATTGTTGATATAGCTTTTGAGTGCTTTATCAGGAGTGATTTCGGATTGTGCAAATCCGACAATAGAAATCAATAGGAATGAAATCCCATAAATTAGATGTTTCATATTTGATATAAATAGTTTAGGTAAAAATAAATAAAATAATCACCAAAAGAGTTAAATAGTCTAGTTAATATCAATTTTATTAAAGACACTTCAAATCTTGACTAAAATTTTCGATTTGCAACTTAATCGAGATTTAAAAGTTTTGTATAGTAACTGAAAGTTAATATGCGCCGAAATATTTAGGTCTAATTTTGTAAGATGAAAAATGCAATGGTTTGTTTTTCAATTTTATTTTTTGTAAGCTGCAAAAAAAGTGAATCAATTCAAACTCTTACAGTTTGTAATGCTTCAATAAGTTATAAAAATCAAGTGCATGCTATTCTTGTGGCTAATTGCACTTCTTCTGGTTGTCATGACGGCAATGCGCTTCCTTCTCTTGGTGATTATTTAACTGCTCATGATGCAGCCAATCAAATAAAAACATCTGTAAAAACCGGTGTGATGCCCAAGAATAAAATACTTTCAACTGCTGATAAATCTGCAATTATTTGTTGGATAGAAAACGGTGCGCTGAATAACTAAAAAAGTATTTTTTGGGAATAAGTATTACCAAAAAATACTTTTTGAGGGATTTTTTTTTAAATCTTAGGTTCCCAGCCTTTTTCATATTGTCGACCCCATAATTTTTTAGCCTCATTGTCTCCAATAATATGTCCATTGGTTGGGTCAATCTTTAGATCACGTCCTACACGCCAAGCAATATTTCCCAACTGCATAGCAACGATACTCTTATGACCTAATTCAACATCACAATTTGGGCGACGATTATTTCTGATCGCATCTAAGAAATCAGCAACGTGCAAACTATCCATACCTAGACTAGGGCTAGCAGTATTTCTTCCTTGAAGACTATCTTCTTTCATCAATGATTTTACTTCACTAATTAATTTTCCACTGAGGTCATATACTTTGTATTCATCACCTCCTGTATCTAAACTTCCATTTTCTCCATAGAAAATAATACCACGATCTCCTCCTTCAATTTTTCTGCCATTAGAGCTTCTGCACTCCCACATTAGAGAGATACGTCCTGGATAATCCATCGTGATTATTTGGGTATCGGGAGTTTGCCAATCGTCTTTAAATTGATATCTACCACCAACAGATGTAACGCGTGTTGGAAAATCAACTCCAAGACCCCAACGTGCCACATCTACCTCATGCGTGCCATTGTTCAAAGCTTCGCCTGTACCATAATTCCAGAACCAATGCCAGTTGTAATGAATTAGTCCTTCTTTGTATTCAGCGCGGGGTGCAGGCCCTTGCCATAAATCGTAATCTAGCCAAGAGGGAACAGCACCTGGTTGAAGGTAGGTAGCTTTGCGGTTATTGGTATACCATGTTTTAGCTAAGTATACTCTTCCAATAATTCCTTTGTGAAGTTGTTCGATGCCTTGTGTAAGAATCGGTGCAGATCTACGTTGTGCGCCCATCTGTACTACACGATCATATTTTCTAGCAGCAGCCACCGCCATTTCGCCTTCTCTCGGATTGTGAGATAAAGGCTTTTCAACATACACGTGCTTGCCAGCTTGACAACCCATGATGGTTAGTGGAGCATGCCAATGATCTGGGGTAGCAATGTAGATAGCATCAATTGTTTTATCTTCTAAAACCTTGCGGCAGTCGCCCTCTGCTTTAGGAGTATTATTTTGTTTTGCGTCCATTATTGTTTTGATAGCCTTGGGCATCGCTCTTGAATCTACATCACAAACACAAGACACTTCTGCATTTTTCTGTTTGACAAAAGTGCCGGCCATGCTATTTCCACGTCCATTTAATCCAATCAATGCTACATGTATTCTATCATTGGCACCAATGATATTTTTATAACTTTTTGCACCAAACTTTGTTGCAGCGCTACCTAAAACTGTTTTACCAAAGGCAAGACCAGCCGAGCCCATTGCTACCGTCTTTAAAAAATCACGTCTTTTTTTCATAAGATTAAATTTAAATTATCTTGATTTTAATGTTTTTAAAAGATACTACTCCACCATGTTCTTGCAACATTATATGGCCTTTATCTACCGTACCAAATGCAGGGGATGTTTTGCTAAATTTACTTTTACTAACGGCATCAGTAAAAGACTTACTGCCACGGGTAAACGATAATATTTTTACTCCATTTAACCAATGCGTTACATTTTTTCCTTTGGATACTATTCTAAGCGTATTCCATTCTCCAGGCGAATTGATAGGTGGCTTTTGGTTTGTTGGGGCTAGTACATCATAGAATGAACCACTCAGGTGATTTTCTAATTTATTATCATCTGCTAATTCATTGTCCAAAATTTGAAATTCCATTCCAAGGTTTCCACCCTTTTCATATTTGGTAAAAAAGTATTTCACGCCACTATTGCAGGCAGGTTCAATTTTATAATCAATGTATAAATCAAAATCAGAATACTCGTTGACGGTCATGATATCGCCACCCTTACCGCCCTTTACAGTGTTGAGCGTACCTTCTTTTACTGTCCATCCTGCTGGAACCATTTTATTATTGGTGGTTGTCCATCCCTCTGAATCTTGTCCATTAAATAAAAGTAACCATCCTTTTCTTTTTTCTTTAGCGGTTAGTTGGTTGTCTGATTTTTGTGCAAAAATGCTAATGGGAAATACAGCTACTATTATTAGAAGACAAAAGATATTTTTCATATTAAGCAATTAAAATTGAAAGCAGCATTTCTACTGGATGGAAAAGAGATGGTTTCATATACTAAATTGAGACTTTTATTTCTATTTTTATTAAATATTTTTAAAGCTTTTTTTTGGTAAAAATGCTTTTAGTTTTTTCAGAAATACTGACTATTGGTGGTTTTTGAGATTGGCATCTATTTTCTTGATAAGACACTTTTACTTTTTTGCCTTGATGCAAAAAAGTAACAAAAAAAATCAATCCGCCGCGGCGGATTGATTTTTTAACGGCCGATATTTTACATTTCTAGCACGAGGGTGTCAAACAGAGGTATTTATCATGTAGTTTGAAAATAGATCAATGAGCATAAAAAAAGGATGGTCTATTATCAGACCATCCTTTTAAAAGTATTGATATTTCTCTTGCTGAAATTATGCTAGATCAAATCTGTCAAGATTCATAACCTTATTCCAGGCAGCTACGAAGTCGTGAACAAATTTTTCTTTTGCATCATCACAAGCGTATACTTCGGCAATTGCACGTAATTCTGAGTTAGATCCAAAAATCAGATCCACTCTTGTGCCGGTCCATTTTATTTTACCTGTTGCACGATCGGCCCCTTCAAAAATATTTGCGGCATCCGAACTAGCTTTCCAAGTGGTGCTAAAATCAATTAGGTTAGCAAAAAAGTCATTGGTTAGTGCTTCCTTTTGATGGGTAAACACGCCATGATGCGATTGATCAAAATTGGTATTTAGTGCACGCATGCCACCAACTAAGACGGTCATTTCAGGAACAGACAATGTCATTAATTGTGCTTTGTCAATTAACATTTCTTCAGCAGAAACATTTGATCTTGACCTACTGTAGTTGCGGAAACCATCAGCAATAGGTTCTAAATAGCCAAATGATTCAACATCCGTTTGATCTTGTGTTGCATCGGTTCTACCAGCAGTGAAAGGAACTTTCAAGGTATGGCCAGCATTTTGAGCAGCCTTTTCAATTGCTGCACATCCACCTAAAACAATTAAGTCAGCAATAGAAATCTTTTTACCTCCAGACTGATTGTCATTGAATTCTTTTTGAACACCTTCTAACGCAGCAATTACTTTAGATAATTGAGCGGGTTGGTTAACTGCCCAATACATTTGCGGGGCAAGTCTAACTCTAGCACCGTTGGCACCACCACGTTTATCAGAATTTCTAAAAGTAGATGCCGAAGCCCATGCAGTTGATACCAATTCAGCAACTGAAAGTCCAGCAGCAAGAATTTTAGTTTTTAATGTTGCTACATCATTATCGTCTACCAAAGGATGATCAACAGCAGGAACAGGATCTTGCCAAATTAAAATTTCTTTAGGAACATCTGCTCCAACGTACCTAGTACTTGGACCCATGTCACGATGGGTTAATTTGAACCAAGCGCGTGCAAATGCATCAGCAAATTGATCTGGATTTTCATAGAATTTTTTTGAGATAGGTCCATAGCTAGGATCTACTTTCAATGCAATATCGGTGGTAAGCATGGTTGGTGCATGACTTTTGGAAGGGTCATGTGCATCTGGCACAGTACCTGCACCTCCATTGTTTTTTGGTTTCCATTGATGTGCACCAGCTGGACTCTTGGTCAATTCCCAATCGAAATTGAACATATTTTCAAAGTAGTTATTGCTCCATTTTGTTGGGGTGGTTGTCCAAGCACCTTCTAATCCGCTTGTAATGGTATTACCCGCATTACCGCTTCCTAGCGTGTTTTTCCAACCTAGACCTTGCTCTTCAATGCTTGCGCCGGCTGGTTCTTTTCCAACATATTTACTTGGGTCAGCAGCACCATGGGTTTTACCAAATGTGTGACCACCTGCAATCAATGCAACAGTTTCTTCATCATTCATTGCCATACGAGCAAATGTTTCGCGAATATCTCTTGCAGATGCAATTGGATCAGGATTGCCATTAGGTCCTTCAGGATTTACATAAATTAATCCCATCTGAACTGCAGCCAACGGGTACTCTAAAACGCGATCTCCGGTGTAACGCTTATCGTCTAACCAGATACGCTCAGAACCCCAGTACACATCTTCTTGTGGCTCCCAAATATCTTCTCTACCACCAGAGAAACCAAAGGTTTCAAATCCCATTGACTCCATAGCACAGTTACCTGCAAGAATCATAAGATCTGCCCAAGAAAGTTTTTTACCATATTTCTTCTTGATAGGCCAAAGTAATAAACGCGCTTTGTCAAGGTTGGTATTATCGGGCCAACTGTTAAGTGGTGCAAAACGTTGGGTACCTGCGCCACCACCACCACGACCATCTGTATTGCGGTATGTACCTGCACTATGCCATGCCATGCGAATAAAGAAGGGGCCGTAATGACCATAATCGGCAGGCCACCATTCTTGTGAGGTAGTCATTAATTCATAAATATCATTCTTCAATACTTTCAAATCTAGCGACTTAAATTCGGCCGCATAGTCGAACGACTTATCCATAGGATTAGACAAGGAAGAGTGTTGACGAAGAATATTTAACTTC
>Ga0209829_10003852_pt1 | contig 10801 bp, 26 predicted proteins | sample C_140205_EF_Meta_FD_187311 | JGI IMG/M metagenome (GOLD analysis project Ga0209829, IMG submission 187311) | Freshwater microbial communities from Lake Croche, Canada to study carbon cycling - C_140205_EF_MetaG (SPAdes) (version 2) | ecosystem: Environmental > Aquatic > Freshwater > Lake... | reverse complement strand
GTTTTGAACCAGTTCTCTGTGCGGGGGTAGCCCTGAGTGATAGACTGCACGCAGTCTATCATATTTTTTTGCGCTTGTCAAGCGATTTTTACCAGTTCTCTGTGCGGGGGTAGTCCCTAATGTTACAGGTGTTAACGCTATGTTACGGAAAAAAGGGTAATGTTATACCGTACCACACGTAAGCTGTTGATTTATAAGCAATGTTAAAAGTTATAATGTTACACGGCATATATGGCGGTTGAAAAAGTCGGAGGGGTCGAGCAAGGCAGCAAGGGCAATTTGTGGTACACTCGTTTTGGCGCCATATACCCTAAAAAACGCATAACATTATAACTCTACAACATTGTATTATATTGTTAAAAAAAATATATATATAAAACAACAACTTACGAATTCCCAGCCCCCTAAAATTTGCGTTCAATTGCGTGTTAAACATTGACAGTGCCTTTCCGTTTCATAACACACCGTCACAACCCCTGCGCCCCGTGCACACCAACCAAGCCCCCAAAGCTTGACATAGACATCACTTTGTGGTATACTATAGGCTGGTTAGGGGAAATACCGCTCCTAGCCAAACAAGCAATCAGATGTTAACAGTGTAATTCAAATCATCAGAAAGGTTAGGTTATCCATATGCAAGTACGCCAAGCAGACGACATCAACTGGGACGGGTTCAAGACTGCCCATTACTTGAACACCAACACAATCGACCCCGACATGGATATCGACGGGTCTGAGGAGTTCTCCGACTGCGACGACCCTTACTTGGGTCTGACCATCATCTCCCCGACAACCCAACTCGAAACCCTGCGCTACCTCAAAGGTTACGCAATCTAAAACCACGGGCGGGGCAAACAAACCCCGCCCAACAGGAGCAAACAATGGGCAATGTTAAAAAACAACTCTACGCTTGCCGCGAGTGCGGCGACGACATCGAACCGAAGCGGGTTCAAATTGGCTACCGGCTGTGCTTATGGTGCGGTGAAGAAGCCGCCCAAGCCGACCGCAAACGCTGGACTGTTGTGCAGGAGTACAACAAAGGCGGGTATATGTTCATCACAGCAACCGCCGCATCGACCACACTGAAACAAATCAACCCCAAAAACCTACGGAGCTAAACCATGACCATCACTTACCTGCCAATGAACCAAGCCCCTCACACCATCAGCGGAGGGTTCAACATGACCCAACGCTTGTACAGCGTGTCGAAAAAAGGCGCGTTGACTTTGCTGGCGACTGCCAGCGACTGCACATACCAAGGTGACCAAAAGGTCACGCACAAAGTGGACAAGACCATCCCACGCATCGCCATCAAGACCTCCCGCTCCGGTAACGGGGGCTGGGATTCCACTACCTACTACAAAGGAGAGTAACCATGACCCGCACAGAAACAACCATCTACTCCATTGGCAGCACCATCCTTGCGTGTGCTGTGTTATTCACCTGCTGGGGGCGCGAAGGCTGGCTATTCCAAGCCGGTATTTTGTACGCCGGTATGGTATTCGGTAGCCTGTTCACCGAAGCAATGAACTACAAAGGAGAGTGAGATGTTTACATGGAACTACCGGATAGTGAACGACCGCCGAGGCAACGGCGGCGAGGATTGGTACTGCCTCAGAGAGGTTGCGTATGACGACTTGGGCAAGCCGACCGGATACGGCGACCCGTGCGTTGGCTCTGAGACTATGGAAGGTATGCGCAAAGTATGGGAAATGATGCAACACGCGCTGGAGCACCCGCCCCTGCAAGAGGACGACTTCACAACCAAGGAGACCGAAGCATGAAGCTAAGAGATATAAAACGCCGCTCAAAGACCCACTACCAAGTCATGGAGGGGGTTAAGTTTGTGCGACAAAGCCGAGCCAAACGGTGTAAGACCTACGAAGCAGGATGCACCAACTGCGATTGGTGGAGGTTCTATGACGAGAACAGCAGGTTCGTCTATGACTTTCACGAACTGAAAGGGTTTATAAACATAACCGAGAAGGAGCAAGCATGAAAACAGAACTCATCGTCGAACCCCGCAAACAGTACGGGGAAACGCGTATCTACCCTAAGTGTGAACTCGCCAAAGGGTTCGCTGCGCTACTGGGGCAATCAACTCTTACCCCTGCCAACATACAGGGAATCATCCGCATGGGGTTCACCATCCGTGCCGAGTACGAAGAGCCGATGAACGAGTTAGCAAAGTTAGGAATCCAACCATGAAGACAAGTGAACTAGAACGTGATGCCCTTGATTGGGTAGTGGCGAAGTGTGAAGATGAATTGCAGTACTGGCCCGAAATCGAGTATTCAACCGATTGGCGGCATGGTGGGCCGATTATTGAGCGGGAGGGAATCGGCGTCTACCAATACCGTGGAGCGTGGTCAGCACATTGCCCGCTACCAAACGGCGGGCTTCACGCATGCATGGAGAACCAACCCACACCCCTAATCGCAGCCATGCGCTGCTACGTTGCATCCAAGCTGGGCGAAGAAGTAGATATACCAAAGGAGCTACAAGCATGAACGAGAACAAAGACCTGATACCAGCCGAAGAAAAGCTGAAGCTGCTGTTCGAGCATAGGCCGTGGGAGACCGAGCCCGACGATGCCGAGTGGGTTGATGGGCCCACTAAATACAAATGCAGAATTGTGCGCAACGAACACACCGGCACGTTATGCGGGTACGTGGGAGTACCGAGAGGGCACAGGTTTTACGGCGTGACCTACCAAGAAGCGGAGAGGGACGACAACGACTTTCTTGTGCACGGCGGGCTGACCTACAGCGGGGAGTTAGATGGGGAAGATGGCTATCACTTCTTTGGTTTCGACACCGCGCATGGAGGCGACTTTAGTCCGGGGTTGGCGGTATCAATGCTGAAGTGGACGGGGGAGCCTGACGATGTGCGTGAGTTCTACAAAGAAGAGACCTACCGCACGTTTGAGTATGTGCAGCGGGAGGTAATGAACTTAGCTTTGCAGTTGCTGTACTGCGATAAGGGGGGCAATCATGTTAGCTAGGTACTACGTGACAGGGTGGAGCAAACGATGGGGCTCTTGGATGCCCGAGGTGATTGAAGCCGCGAACAAAGCTGCTGCGAAGGAGCGGTTCGCTACCAAGTACCCAAGCCTGACAAGGCTGAAGGTGTATAGATTGTTAAACCAAGGAGAGAAGGGGTGAAGCCGAGGGACGAGTACGTGATTGTGAAAACGCAAGGGGCTGGGATTGGGCCAACGAGTAGCGGGTATGTGTTTGTGCCAAAGTTAGTGTATTTCATGGGGCGTAGGTACGTAGTGGAGAGATATGCAAAACACCACAAACTAACACCGGACACCGACAGCTACTTAACAACGGGCTTGTCTTACAAGCAAGCGAAGAAGATGATGAAACTTTTTAAGGAGCAATGATATGAAGACGTATGTAGTGGAGTTGAAGTATGAGACGTTCACCTACCTGACGGTGCAAGCCGACAGCGAAGAAGATGCCAAGGCCAAAGTATGGGATAGATTTGACTCGGGCAAAACAGGCGATGGTATTTGGGACGTGGAGAACGTGGAAGAGATTGTTGACCAACTGAGAGAGGAGCAATGAGATGGGATATTCAACTGTGAAAGAAGTAAAGCGGTGCTTTACATACGCGGACGCTAAGTACGTGCACGATAAGACCAAGCCGATACGGGGCCGGTCACCGGAGGTGCGGCCATTGGGGGCACGGCGAGATGTGGATGTGTACTCGGTGCGTATGCATGGGGAGAACGTGGAGTTTGTGCTGTACAAAACGCCGGTGATTACCTATCTGCCGAACGGGGATGTGATGGTCAAGACCGATGGGTGGAGCAGCGTGAGTACGCACCAATTCATTTGCCAAGTGCTAGGCGTTTCCTGCTACGGGTCTAGGCGCAACACCGTGATGGAGGCGCGAAGTGCCGAGGGCGATGTGCACAAGTATGTCGTCCCCAAGGACAAGGGCATCACCATGATTCATGCGGGTGGGAACTGGCGCATCACGCAGTTCAACACGTTGTACGAGTACCGGCTTAACCGCAAAGCAGCCAACGCTGTGCGTAAAAAATACGCAGACTTCCTCAACTACGCCAAGGGCGTGGCAAAGCTGCGCTCCGAGATGGTCGAGCCGGGGCGATGGGCCCGCCGACAGAAACCGTATGCGGTGATAACACTAACTGCGCAGGAAGTTGCGTATCCCAAGCTAGGAGTCAATGGGTTGGTGCGGGGGTTTATGGACTACATCAGGCTAAACCAGCCCGAGGAAACAAGGCACGAGAACCACAACGCGGCGTTTGCACTGGCGTTCGCAATGGCGGTGAATGGCTGCTCTATAAGCAAGAGTGGCGACGGGTACATAGTCCCAGCGGATGAATTGCTGGGCCTTATTGATGAGTTACTCCTACGAGCGTGTGCACAGGAGGTATTGGTCTGGACAGAGTTGAAGGTCGGTCAAGTGCCATCGGGCAAGTACAAGGGTTGGATGCCTGAGAGAACGTGAACGCTTGACATAAGCGTCACTTTGTGGTATACTATAGGCTAGTCAGGGGGAAATGTGTTAGTTCATTAGATGTTATTTTGTGTGTTAGTGTTATTTTTATTTACAGGAGTTAGAAATGGCTGAAGTTACATTTGGTAAGACCGTCACCCTTAAGCAAGCGGTGAATTTGATTTGCACGAATCCCGAGATTCGGTTCATGCTACGGGGTGAGCCCGGCATCGGCAAGAGCTCAATGCTCAAGGCAATCGCCAACCGACTAGGTTATGACCATGCGTATATCGACGTACCCAATATGGATTTGGGCGACATTGCGATGCCTGTGGTTGACCACGAGACACGTACTACAAAGTATTACCCCAATGCACGGTTCAAGCTGCACGAAGGCAAGCCGCTGGTCATCATGCTCGACGAGTTCAGCAAAGGCGCAGACCCCGTGAAGAACATGCTGCACCCCATGCTAGAGAAGGCCAACCCGCGTTTGGGTGACATACCAATACCCAAAAACGGAGACAAACAGACCGTTGTGTTCCTGACGGGTAACTTGGGCAGCGATGGCGTGGGTGACAACCTGAAGGCGCACACCAAGAACCGTATCGTCGAGTTGACAGTAGCCAAGCCGACATCAGACGAGTGGATTGAGTGGGCGATGAACAGCGACATCGAGCCCGAGGTGATTGCGTGGGTCAACCGATTCCCGCAAGTATTGGCAAGCTACACCGATGGTGGACAGGCCGACAACCCCTACATCTTCAACCCCCGCAAGGCTATGGGAGCGTTCGTATCCCCTCGCTCATTGGAGACAGCAAGCAACATCGTCCGCACACGCAAGCAGAACGACCACGAGTCAATCATTGCAGCGTTGACCGGTGCTATCGGCGAGTCAGGTGCGCGAGATATGCAAGCGTACATCGAGTTCTCTGACCAACTGCCAACGTGGGAAGCAACGATTGCCGACCCTAAGAATACGCGCATACCTACAAGCAGCGGGGCGTGTGCAATTGTTGTGTTCGGTGCAATCGCCCGTATCACCAAGGAATCCATCACGCCCTTTATGACGTACTTGGAACGGTTCGAACCCGAGTGGCAGTCGGTGTTCGCCATCAACATTGCCAAGACCCCGACCAAGCAGAACATTGCGTTCAGTTGCAAGGCGTTCGCCGACTGGGTTGCAAAGAATCAGGATTTGTTGTGAGTTGGGACTTAACTAACTACGAAAGGATGGATGACATGGGATATCGAAGTGATGTGCATGCGTTGTTCTACACAACGAGGAAGGAGGAGTGGCCCTTGCTCAAGCTGTTCATGGACGAGAACTACCCCAAGGACTTGCACGACTTGGAGGTGATAAGTAGCAACCGTATCTACGGGTACGAGATGAAGTATGAGAACGTGAAGTGGTACTCGGACTACGACGATGTGAAAGCATTCACTGCGTTCAAGACAAAGTACTCAGCGTTGATAGACGACCAAGAGGGGGAGGAGGAAAACAAGCAGGGGTGGTGCTTTGAGTTCATCCGCATAGGCGAGGACACCGAGGATATTGAGTGCGAGAGTTCTACTGATTCAGTGTGTGTGCTGAGTATAAGTAGGCAGATTGAGTTTGACTATTAACAGTAACCAAGAAGGAGCTAACAATGTTAGAAGAACGGAAATTACAGAAGGCAAAGATTGCGCTAATGCGTAGTCCTAAGTTTGCCCTGCTATCGGGCATCCTGATGGTGGGCACGACACGGGTGGATGACAACACCCCAACAGCAAGTACCAACGGGCGCGACGAGCGATACGGGCGGGCGTTCATCAAGAGCCTGCGTGATGTGGAGTTGAACTTCCTTGTAGCGCACGAGGGGTATCACAAGATGTACCGACATCTGACCACATGGCGCAAGCTGCATGACGAAGACCACGACACAGCCAACCGAGCGTGTGACTACGTTATCAACCTGCAACTGCAAGACATAGACCCGAACGAGACGCTGATAGCGATGCCGAGGTACAAGGATGGCCCACACAAGGGTAAGCGCATGGGCCTAGTTGACGAGCGGTTCCGAGGTATGAATACCAAGCAAGTGTTCGACATTCTCAAGCAGGAGAAGAAGGATGGGGGCGGCGATGGCGGCGAGGGCGAGGGTGGGTTTGATGTGCACGATTGGGCCGATGCCAAAGGCATGTCTGATGCAGACAAGAAGGAGTTGCTCAAGGAGATTGACCAAGCGATACGTCAGGGCATCATGGCGCACCAAAAGATTGCGGGTACTGGAGCAGGGGGACTTGACCGCGAACTCGAAGGATTGCTTGAGCCCAAGGTGGATTGGCGCGAGGTGCTGCGTGAGTTTGTGAAAGCCACATGCAATGCAAAGGATGCGAGTAGCTGGCGTAGGCCCAACCGTAGATTCTTATCCACAGGCGTGTATATGCCTAGCATGATTGGTGAGAAGGTCGGGCATCTTGTGGTTGCTATCGACACATCCGGTTCTATTGGTAGCAGTGAGTTGGCTGATTTCTTGTCTGAGGTCAAGGGTATCGCCGAGGAGGTCAACCCCGAAGTGGTGGACTTGCTGTATTGGGACTGCGATGTGGCAGCGCATGAGGTGTACGAGGGTAGCGAGGTATCCAACATCATCCAAAGCACCAAGCCCCGAGGCGGTGGCGGCACGAGCCCAAGCTGCGTATCTGCGTACCTGAAAGAGAAAGCCATCAAGCCCGAGTGCATCATCGTGTTGACCGACGGGTATGTAGGCAACGATTGGGGTAGCGAGTGGACAGCCGAGGTGCTGTGGTGCATCGTAGGTGGTAACACCGAGGTCGCGCCAAACGGGAAGACCGTCCATGTCAAAGATTAAAGACAGGTACGCATTCGGGTGGACTGACCCGAGGATGCCGAGGTTTGATTTTTGGTATCACGAGGTTAGGTATGGGTTTGTCCCCGATGAGTATCAGGTGATAAAGCGGCACGTTGTTCATGAAGACGTAGTGGAGGTGCTAGCAAGTGGCCTGACGAGAGAAGCGGCAGTTGGATTTATCAAACTTTTGAAGGAGAACTGAAATGAGTATTAGTAGTAGCGCATTGTTAGTGGAGTTGAACATCAGCGTGTGGCCTGCATCGAAGATTGACCGCGAGATTACCGACAAGGTGAACAGCGATGCGGGGGCGGTACGTGGTGCGTCACAGACGAAGAAGAATCTGTTTGCGGGTACTAGCCTACGCAAAGACATATCGGACTTCGCCGCACGGGTTCGGCTGTATCACAACAAGCACACGTTGCCGTGGGCTGACAAGGGTGAGCGGATGTTACCGACGGCGTTGTTCATGGAATACAAGCAGACCATGAATGGGTTCGAGCAGACGTTCGACATGATGTGCAACAACTTCTACGTCGAGTACCCGAGGCTGGTGGCTGAAGCGCCGACCGCGTTGCAAGGGCTGTACAAGGCCGAGGACTATCCAGCTATCGAAGCAGTACGAGAGAAGTTTGGGTTCCGGCGAACAGTGAAGCCCGTGCCCGAGGCTGGTGACTTCCGACTGGACATACCCGCGTATGACTTGGAGGAGATGCGAGCCGAGTTCATCACGCAACAGGAGACCAAGCTCGCCGAGGCGATGCGCGAGCCGTGGGACAGACTGCACAAGATGCTGGTCGGCATGTCTGAGAAGCTGACAGACCTTGAGGGCGACGATGCGAAGAAGCGGTATCACGACACGCTGATTACCAACCCCATCGAGTTGTGTTCTCTGCTGACCAAGCTGAACGTGACGAACGACCCTGCGTTGGAAGAAGCACGTAGGCAGGTAGAACTAACCATGATGGGTGCGGACATCGAGAGCATCAAAGAGGATGCGGGTTCGCGTAGTGAGTTGAAGTCCAAGGTGGACGACATCCTCAAGCGGTTCGAGTGGTAAGAGTTAAGCGTAACTACATAGGAGTAAACATGAACATATTTGAATTCAACAACGTGGTGCTGAGCCCCGAGGTGGTTAAGAACGGCTACACCAAGAGCAACCTGAACGCCCATACCCTGCTGAGGCAAGCGATTGCGAAGCTGGCCCCGATGTATCCGCTGTGGCAGTTCGTAGTGCCGCGTGTGAATATGGGCGACGAGGTGAGCACGTTCGAGGTAATGACAAACGGGCAAAAGCTTGGCAGCATCGGTCGCATGTACCACGGGCGGGACTACGTTGTTGCGGTCAGCAATCACCGCATAAGCGAGAACAGAACACGGGGTAGTGAGTACAAGACCAAGGATGTGGACAAGGCCGTGCTCAAAGTCAAGAAGACATTCTTCCCGCGCAACCCGAGTGAGCGTCTATCCGAGGCGCACAAGGAAGCCGATAGGTTCCTGAGCGGTCAGGAGAGCGGTAAAACCCGAGCCTTGAGCAAACATGAGTACAGCATTGGCACAACGATGATGGAGTACGTCAAAGGCGCGGGGTATGCAGCGTTTCTAACCTATGTGGACAACATGGAGCCGCGCCTTAGAGACGGAGTACTAGCGCACATACAAGGCGAGAAGGAACTACAGATGGAGGTGAAGTCCATCGAGGAGATTCGCCGCCAATTCGATAAGCAAATCGCAGCTTTAATTGTGCGAGATTCGGGTAAGTACCTAGTTAGAATAGATGACAATGTACAAATCTACGATGACAATACATTGCCTGAGAGCATGAGAGGAAAGCTAGGCATGCTCAAGTTAGTGGACGCTGGATTCTTCCTTAGTGACGTAGGTTGCCGAGTGAACGACGAGGTGTTTGTTGTGAAAGTAGACGAGAAGAAGGAGTAGACATGGAAGCACAGTTGATATTTAAGATACCCGAGGAGGCTATGGAGTTTCAGATGGCCTCATGGGGGCATCGGTATTGGGCAACGCTAAGCGACATCCGCGAGGTACTGCGAAAGCATACTAAGTACGGGGTAAGCGAAGCCGACACCATTGTGGCAATACAGGCATTGATGGGGGGAATCAACCCGTTGATGGAGGAGCTATGAAGACAATCATCCATGTAAACCAGCACAACATTAAGGCTAACGCGAAAGGAGCAGACTTACCTGTGCTTACCGTCAAAACGTACAAATCCAATACACGCTGTAATGCCGTACTAGTAAACGGCCCGAGCAAGGTTGTCTACAGCCCGAACGACCCGCTATCTTGCGGCGCGAAAGTATGGATTGAGACACATGCAGAAGTGGAGACAACATGAGATACATCATCAACTTCCTAACATTGTTAGGTTTGGTCTCCACCATCATTGTGGTGGGGTTCTACCTTGGATACGCCACCTATCAACCCGAGTGCAGCATGTGGGTCGCTGCGTTTACTAAGGAATGCAAATGAAAGAAGACAACACAACCATTGACCCCACATGGATGCAGAGAACTGGTGGATATGCCCGCGACATGACCCTGCATGATTGGTACGCGGGGATGGCTATGCAGGGATTGATAGTGCGCATTGATTGGGTTACAAACGACCTTGATTTTTACAGCACATGGGTTCACAAGGTGGCAGACGCAATGCTTGCCGCGAGGGAGGCGAAATGAAACATGATTCTGATGAAGACTTGTTTGGCGACCTGATATTGACTGCGGTTGCCATATTCCTCTTTACCCTGCTGGTTGCCGGTATCGGCAGTTTTGTGTGGTGGTTGATAACGTGACTACCCCATACGGGTACTGCGTGAAGGGGTACAGATACATCTTTGGTGAAAACAGGTTTGAACTTAGTTCAGCAGTGGGTGAGTTGTTTTCAATCTACCTTGAGCCGACGCATGAAGGGCAAGAGCCGTTTGCATGTATCAACCCCGGCGCAGGACTGTATCTGTTCTACCTAGAGGACATGGCGAAGCATAAATTTTTAACACCGGTATACAAGGAGAAAGCAAATGAAAACACCTGAAGACGAAGCGTTCGATGACCTTGCCAAGCGGCAGGGTATGTGGGGCGGCGGCTTTCCAGCTAAGAGGGCTATGGCTGCGGACAAGTTGCAGGAGCCAGCGCAGGAAGCAATCTACGGCATGAACCAAGACGACTGGAAAGACGTAGTTGCCGCGATAGCCAAGGTGCGTGATGGCAGGGGGGTATACCTAGCATGCCGCCCTGCGGATGTGTTTCAAGAATGGTTCCTTGCGCTCGGTACAGCTAAGGTGAAGGAGAAGAAAAATGGATGAAGATGACGACGACATACAGGTCTACAAGAAGCCGTGGGTAAGTCTGACGGATGAGGAGATTGATAAAAAATATTGGGCGATGCCCCGCATCAATAAACCCCAACCAACGCAACTTGAATTTGCCCGAGCCATCGAGCAAATGTTGAAGGAGAA
>Ga0209829_10003851_pt1 | contig 10804 bp, 6 predicted proteins | sample C_140205_EF_Meta_FD_187311 | JGI IMG/M metagenome (GOLD analysis project Ga0209829, IMG submission 187311) | Freshwater microbial communities from Lake Croche, Canada to study carbon cycling - C_140205_EF_MetaG (SPAdes) (version 2) | ecosystem: Environmental > Aquatic > Freshwater > Lake... | reverse complement strand
ATATCAACGGCAACAGAACATTTTGTAGCTGCTGGAGAAGTGTTACGCTTCGATGGATTCCTTGGGGTCTATATGGAATCGTCCGATGATGAAGGGCTTAGCGAAGAGGAGAAGGGAATGCTCCCTATTCTAGCCGCTAATCAGCTATTAGAGCCTGAATCGATCCAAGCTTTAGAGCGCTTCTCTCAAAAAGCGGCCCGTTATACCGAGGCAAGCTTAGTGCGTAAACTAGAAGAACTTGGCATTGGCCGACCTTCGACTTATGCACCCACGATCACCACGATTCAGCAAAGAGCATATGTGGTAAAAGAGGACCGCGAAGGGAATGAACGTTCTTATGTCGCGCTAACCTTAACCAAAGGGACTATTGCGAAAGAACTTAAAACAGAAATTACAGGAACCGAGAAATCAAAATTATTCCCAACTGACATTGGTCTAGTTGTAAACGATTTCTTAGTTCGATACTTTGAGCCAATTGTCGACTTTAACTTCACCGCTAAGGTGGAGAAACAGTTTGATGAGATCGCCGAAGGACAGTTGGTATGGAATGAGATGATCGACACCTTCTACCGCCCTTTCCATCTGAAGATAGAAGATGCTTTAAATAATTCGGAACGAGCAAGAGGTGAGCGAGAACTTGGACTTGATCCAGCAACGCAAAAGCAAGTATCGGCAAAAATCGGCCGCTTTGGACCTTTCGTGCAAATTGGTGAGTTAGTAGAAGGAAGTGAAGAAAAACCTGTCTTTGCAAGCTTACTAAAAGGACAAAGCATCGAGACCATAACGTTAGAAGAAGCCTTGAAACTCTTTGAGCTTCCTCGCGACTTAGGACTCTTTGAAGATAAAAAAGTGATCGCTGCCATTGGCCGCTTTGGCCCTTATGTGCGTCACGATGGAAACTTCGTCTCCCTTAAAAAAGATCTGGATGATCCAATGACTGTTACCCTTGAGCGCGCCATTGAGCTAATCGAAGAGAAAAGAGACAATGCGATCAAATCAGTGCTCAAAACATTTGGTGACGATCAAGAAATACGGGTCTTAGAAGGTCGCTGGGGGCCCTATATCTCCTATAAAAAAGCGAATTACAAGATTAAAAAAGGGACTGATATTGAGGCACTTACTGCTGCAGACTGTGAGTTAATTATCGAAACGGAAGGGAGCAAACCCAAGACAAGCAAACGACGCTTTAGTAAGTCATAGATCTTAGATAGTTTCGAGCAGGTAAGGCATGATCTTTGCATTAATCAACTGATTTTAGAGACCATTATGTTAGCATTGCGAATTAAAAAATTGAATTATGCTTAACGACCTTATAATACCTGCAAAAGATTTAGCTGTTGTTAAAACATTCCAAGGTAATGAAAACCAGCTTGGTTATCACCTGAAGAAACAAACCTGGAATCTAAAAAAACTTCCCGATGTTGCCATCTTAGGGATTCCCGAAGGACGAGGATCGAAAGGGGGAGAGCTCTCTACGAGTCCCGGACTTATCAGGACTCATTTATATTCCCTGGCAGCATTCCCCTCTACCGTAAAACTTGTTGACCTAGGCGACATCAAATGCGGCGCAACTGTAAAAGATACCTATGCCGCTGTAAAATTAGTTGCAGAGGAGCTATCGGGGTTAAACATCCGTCTTTTAATCCTAGGAGGGTCTCAAGAACTCACCGTTCCTTTATTGCATGGATTCGAAAAACAAGAGCTTGGGCTAGTCTTGGTTGACGACCGAATTGACAATACAGAAAATGAGGGGGCTGCTGCCGACGAATTTTTCATCAACAACCTCCCCGACAGAACAGCTGTAACGCTGCTAGCAGGACAATCGTATTTCATTGGAGAACAATGGCAAGATTTATTAGCTGAAGGGACCAATGGAGCACTACTTACCTTAGGCGAGATCAGAGCCGACTACAAAGAGATAGAGCCTCTAATACGCATGGCCGATTTAGTAAGTTTTGATTTTGGCGCCTTAAAAGTGGCAGAAGCGCCGGGGCAATATCGTATCTCACCCAATGGATTAACGGGCGAAGAGGCTTGTCAGATCGCGTGGTATGCTGGACTTGCCACTACTCCGGCTTGGTTTGCGCTGTTTGGATACTATTCGCCCAATGATCCAGCCACGTTAGGAGCGATGATGGCAGCCCAGATAAGCTGGTATTTTATCCATGGAGCCACAAAAAAGCTCGATGATGAGCCCGTTGATGAAGCAACCAATTTCGAACAGTTTGTTTTAGATATTGAAGGGCTAGATGAGCCAGTAACTTTTTTAGTCCATCCGATATCACAACGATGGTGGATGGAAGTGCCTAGTGAAGACTGTACCCTTTTTCCCATTCGGATCCCTTGCTCACGAAAAGATTATCTAAAAGCTTGTAACAATGAGATCTCCGAAAAGTGGTGGAGTTATTTCAATAAATCATAGTTAACAAAGTTATATCTTTGTTAAATAATTAGGAGAAAGATTATGGAGCCAACCTTCAAAAGTTATACTAAAGCAAATGAATGATACCCTTTTTGATATCAGCTCATCGGCAAGTAGGCTTTTGAAACGGCTTATATTATTTTGCATATTCGTAAATATTAGTATTTTTGCCGCTTATTCTCAGCAAGATCCGCAGTTTAGTCTGAACAAATTTAACCAGCTAACTGTGAATCCTGGCTTTGCTGGCTCTTCGGGGCTAATTAACATGTCGATGTTAAACAGGTCCCAATGGGTTGGGTTTCCTGGAGCACCGACAACTTCGGTTTTCAATACCGATGCAAAATTGCATTTAATTGGAATGAACGATGGAGTTGGTTTCTCTATCGTGAGTGATGCAATCGGTTTTGAGAAGAATGTTTCGGTAGGCCTTAATTACGCCTATCGATCTAAATTAGGTGATGGCGTTTTAGGTTCAGGGCTTTCATTGGGGTTAATGAATAAAAACCTCAATTTTGCACTTGGCGAGACAGATGGCAGCGACTTGGTAAACCAGTCGGATCAAGCCCTTCCAAAAGGTAAAGCTGGTGGAATCGTGGCTGATGTTGGACTTGGATTTTTCTATCAAGCCGGGAATATGGAGGTTGGATTCTCAGGAAAACACCTAAATAGGCCATCTATAACGTTCAATGAATCGGGAAAATACACCCTTACACGGTCGTATTATCTCAATGGAAGTTATACGATTCACCTAGCAGATGAGCGCTTTGATGCCATTCCTTCACTCTTTTATAAGAGAGATCGAGGCTCCTGGCAAGCAGATGCAAACATAACCATCCAATATAACAAGCAATATTGGGGAAGTATTGGTTATAGAGTTGGGGATGCGCTGATTATCAGCGGCGGAACTGAATTATGGAATGGAATAAAATGCGGATATGCTTACGATATGAGCATCTCGGCATTATCAAAATACAACGCAGGATCGCATGAATTCTTTCTTGCATATTCTGTACTATTGTACAAAAAACATAAGCATAAGTACAATAGTGTTAGATTTTTGTAACTTTGTAACGAATTTGAATCTGAAAATTGTTGTCTACAACATATATAAAAAATATGAAGCGAATATTAATCTTAGCTAGTATTTCATTCCTCTTCCTGATGGCGAGCTGTCATAAAGGTGGAAAGGGTGAACTAACGGGTGTGCCAAAACGAGGCAAATATTTCGAGCCTTCACCTCTTGGAATGGTTATGATTGCGGGTCAAAGTTTTAACATGGGCCCTGGGGATCAAGATGTTGTCGCAGGATCTACCCCGACACGGACGGTCGATCTATCCTCATTTTGGATGGACGATACCGAGATCACAAACAACGAATATCGTCAGTTTGTTTACTGGGTGCGTGATTCAGTGTCGCGTCAACTATTATCTGAGAAATTTGAAGAGTTTAAGTTCGCTGTAGATAAAAAAGGGAATCCTATTGATCCCCCTATTTTGAACTGGAAACGTAAAATTGACCTACGGAATAAAGAATATACCGATGTGCTTGAGGCAATGTATTATGGTGGAAACGATCGAATCCTCGGCCGTAAAGAACTCGACACGCGAAAATTAAGTTACCGCTATTCATGGGTTGACTTACAACAAGCTGCATTGGCTCAAAATGCCTATGACTACAAGACTCAAAGCTATAAAGGCTCGGTCGTTGACCTGAGTGGAAAATTAGTCCCAGTGGCTGGACGCTCAAGCTTTATTATGACCGAAGCTGTAAATATCTACCCCGATACCTTGGTGTGGATACGCGATTATTCCTATGCTTTCAATGATCCATTGACAAAAAAATATTTCTCCCATCCTGGCTTTGACGATTATCCCGTTGTCGGTGTTAACTGGAAACAAGCTAAAGCATTCTGCGTGTGGAGAACGAACTATAAAAATGCCGCACTTGCCTCTAAAGGCGATTATGGTGTTCAGGACTATAGACTACCTTCGGAAGCAGAATGGGAATTGGCTGCACGTGGCGGTCTGGCAAACTCAATGTACCCATGGGGCGGTTACTATACCCGAAATAAAAACGGTTGCTTTTTGGCAAACTTCAAGCCAATGCGAGGAAATTATAGCGACGACGGAGGTAAGACCACCGTTACAGTTGCTACTTACGATCCAAACGGCTATGGTCTTTATGATATGTCTGGGAACGTGGCCGAATGGACCATCTCTGCCTACGACGAGTCAACGTATAATTTCATGCATGACCTGAATCCAAATTTTGAACAAAACGCCCTCCCTACAGATCCTCCAGCAATGAAGAGAAAAGTAACTAGAGGTGGATCATGGAAAGATATTGCTTACTTTATCCAAGTAGGTACTCGAACATTTGAATATCAAGATACCGCGAAGTCTTACCTCGGATTCCGTTGCGTACGCTCCTCAATTGGTGCTGATAATCCGGGAGTTAAATAAAATAAAATAATCTAAATAAAAAACAATCTAAAAATACGTTATGGCAGCAATGGACTTTACTCATTCCGAGAAGTGGAAATCGGGAATGAACTTTTTTTACAGCGTAGGAGCTTCGATAGTACTACTTGGTGCTCTTTTCAAACTTCAACACTGGCCAGGAGCTAATATCATTCTGCCAATCGGGATGCTTATTGAGGTAGTCATCTTCCTCTTCTCTGCATTCGAACCTTCAGTTGATATCCCAGACTGGTCTAAAGTACACCCGCAATTGCGTAAAGACTATACTGGCGGACAGGCAGAAATCACTACCCCTTCACGTGGTGGCGCTTCTGGTAACATTTTCGACCAAGCAGATATCTCTCCTGAGTTATTGGCCAAAGTGAAAAAAGGTCTTCAAGATCTATCAACTACGGCTAGCGGTATTGCTGATATCTCTACTGCCACATTGGCAACTGATTCGTATGTTAAAAATTTAACTTCTGCTTCAGAGTCTATGTCAACCTTTAAGGAGGTTAACACACGTGCAGCTCATTCGATTGAAAAGTCAACCAACGACCTTGTTTACTCGTATGATCAGTCAACTCAAATTCTTGGAGACTCTTCCAAAAACCTAGCTAGCACCTTTAACGATTCAACAAAGAAAATCAACGATCAACTTATTGCTTCGGGCGATTCGTTAGCTACATCGTACAAGAGATTCAACGATTCAATCAATAAAGACCTTGCTGCTCTTGACGAACGGACAAGCACTTACAGTGCAGGATTAGAAAAAGTAAATACCAGCATTGCGGCCTTGCATACCTCCTATGAGTTACACCTTCAACATACGAAGAACGTAACTACGGCGTCAGCTGATGCCCTTGACACACATGCGAAAATGACCGATTTAGTCAAGAGTGCACTCGAAGAGGCAGCTAAATACCAGAAACAAACTGAACAATTAAACAAAAATCTCGAAGCCCTAAACCATGTATATGGTAATATGTTGGGTGCGATGAACGCTAAAGGTTAAGTAGAAAGATGGGAACTAAATACTGCCCGGAAGCACCTAGGCAAAAAATGATCAGCTTGATGTACTTGGTATTAACAGCCATGTTGGCTCTTAATGTCGATAAGTCAGTGCTTGACGCTTTTGCCATGGTAAACCACAGCTTCGTTGAAACTATCGATATGTCAGTGAGCAAGAATCAACGTATTTACAGCGACTTTGATAATGCCGCTAAAGAAAATGCGAAAAAATCTGGCGCGTTGAATGATCTTGCCAAAAAGGTAAAGTTCAGCTCCGACTCACTGTACAATTACATAAATAGCCTGAAAGAGATGATCGTGAAAAAAGCCGATGGTCCTCAAGGAAATATAGATAGTATTGTCTCAGCATCTGATCTTAACATCGCTGCCCAGTTGATGATTAATCAAAAACATGGCACCCTGCTGAAAGATGCAATGGCAAGATACAGAAGACTCATGATCTCGATGATTGATTCATCGAATGTCACAGCCATTAATTCAATCAAGAATAACCTTGATACGGCAGATCCACCTGTTAAAGACGGGCGCACACCAACCTGGGAACACGAACATTTCGAAGGATACCCACTGATTGCGGTTATCACATTGATGTCGAAAATGCAAAGCGATGTACGTGACACAGAATCTGATGTAATCAATATTCTTTATACCAAGATTGATGCTGCATCGTTTAAATTTAATAAACTGCAGGCTCAAGTGGTCTCGACATCTGACTACATTCTTGAAGGTAACACCTACGAAGCGAAAGTATTCCTTTCAGCTGTAGATACGACCATCAGTCCAAACATCACCATTGGCGGATCAACCTTGCCAATGGTACCTGGTGAAAATGCAGGACTCTATAAAGTCAATGCTGGTAGAGAAGGTAAGATGACCTACACTGGTCAAATAAATTACAAAAATCCTTCGGGAGTCGTAGTAAGCTATCCTTTCAAACATGAATACGAGGTTGCAAAACCTTCGATGAGTGTCTCGCCAACAAAGATGAACGTCTTCTATGCTGGACTTGCAAACCCGGTATCGATATCGGCACCTGGCATCTCAGCGAAAGACCTTAAAGTTTCAGTAACGAATGCAACAATTGAGTCTACAGGACCAGGGACCTATGTCGTACGTCCACAAAAAGTAGGGACTAAAGCAGTCGTAACCGTAAACGCAACAATCGAAGGGAAGTTAAAACAAATTGGATCAATGGATTTCCGAGTTAAGAAAGTACCAGATCCAGTGGCATCGGTTGCCAATAAAATTGATGGTTCGATTTCAAAACGTGAGCTTGAAGCACAACAAGGCGTAGTGGCTGCCATACCAGATTTCGATTTCGAAATGAAATTCACCGTACTTTCTTTCGTCATCTCAACCTCTAAAGGTGGATTTGTCGTTGATAAACCAACAAAAGGAAATCGTTTCTCGCAAGAGCAACGTGATTTGATGAAAGGTTTAAATCAAGGAAGTCGACTTTACTTTGAGAGTATTGTAGTACATGGCGACGATGGCACAACGCGTAACTTACCTGCGATAAGCTTTAAAATAACTAATTAAAATGAAAAAGATAATCCTATTCATCGTACTCGTAGTAGGCTTTTCACTTAATTATACTAAAGTGACAGCCCAAGTGATTAACGGCGCATACGCAAAAAAGACGATCACCGATCGTAAACCTGCTCCGTTACCTGACGTCAGAGAATCAGATGTAATCTGGTCGAAAACGGTATGGCGTATCATCGACTTACGTGAAAAGGCAAATCAGCACTTCTACTACCCAGTGCGCGAAATTCAAGGACGTACAAATCTTTTCTTAACCCTGCTAAAAGGTGTTGAAGAGAAAAGTATCACCGCCTTCGATGCGCAAGGTACAGATGCTGAATTTAAAGAGCCCATAACCTTCCTGAAGGTGAAGGAACAATTTGGCGATACGGTGAAAACAATCAAAGTTACCGATCTTAATACGGGTGCCGATCGCGACACCATTATTCGGACAGATATACCCTACAATGAGATCAAACAACTTGAGATTAAAGAAATCTGGTATTTCGATAAACAAAAATCATCTCTGCAAGTACGCACATTAGGCATTTGTCCAATCCGGGTTTATAAAAAAGACCCGAATGATAGTCTCTACGTGCGGAAACGTATTTTTTGGGTCTCTTACCCAGAAGTGCGACCTCTACTTGCGAAACACGAAGTGGTGAATGAGCTAAACGGCGCCAGAAGCTTAAGTTTCGACGATATCTTCCTAACCCGTCAATTCGATGCCTATATCGTGAAGGAGGAAAATATCTACAACAACCGATCTATTGATGAATATGCAGGTGGCGATTATGCCCTTTCAGAATCTGATCGGATCAAAAATGCCATATTTACCTACGAACAAGATCTCTGGGAATATTAGCTCCCACCATCCCATACCCAAACGGGCATCTACAAACGTAGGTGCCCGTTTTTTTTTGTGTGCTATAACGACCCTTGTCCGCATAATCGACCAAGCAAAAAAGAGATGGCTCTCGGAGGATGATTTGGATTCAAAATTAGTTGCTTCGTTTGGCTCGTGAAAAAAGTAAAAAAAAAGTGACACATCGGTAGGGTAAACCAGTTCTCATGCGGTTTGTAGGTATAGGAGCAGACTAAAAAAGCTTCAAATAGGGGTCAAAAACAGCCGATATTTCGTTAATCAGCTGGTTTTCTGATTGTTATTTGGTATAGAAAAGTATTCTCCAAACGCGTTTGAAAGCAAACAATTCGCGTTTTAGACGAATAAAAGTCTAAAATAAAGTTTTCAGACGGCGATTTTTCAGTTAGAAAGAGAAAAAAAATAAAAATTTTAAAAATAAAAGCAGGGGGTTAAACCTTTGTAATACGCGTAGAACAAAAATTAATAACAAGTACTTTTTATTTCCAATTATTTATTCATTAAAAACAAACAAAAAATGAGAAAATTAATGTTGGGCTTTTTAGCTTTAGCCCTTGTTTTCACTTCTTGTAACAAGTATGCCAATGACTTTTCGGCGCTTAAAGATCAGATTACTGCTCTTGACGTTAAAGTGAACGGTGTTGTTGCACTTCAATCACAGCTTACCGCGACTACTGCTCAGGTAACTGCTCTTCAAACAGCTGTTGCGGCTTTGCCAACTTCAGCTTCTATCGCAGCGTTATCAACTGGTTTAGCAACTGCTAACACCAACATCGCTGCTGCACAGACTGCCTTAACAGCTCTTGCAACTTCTGGTACTGCTACCAAAGCGGTTGTTGACGGTTTAAAAACTGATCTTACTGCTTTAGCTGCTACTGTTGCTGCTAACAACACTGCATTAAACACGAAAGTTGATGCAAACAACACGGCTGCTGTAGCTGCTAACACTGCTGCAATTGCTGCAAACACTGCTCTTTCTACTAAGATCACTGCGGCTCAAGCTTCTTTAGATGCATTGACTACCTTCACTGGTACTCTTGCAACTCAAGCTGTTGTTAACGCATTAACTGTAAAAGTTGAAGCTGCTCAATCTGGTATCAACACCTTACTAGCTGCTGCTTCTGTTGTAGCTGGACCAATCGTAATCAACTCGGACAACCTAGTTGATTTCTTCGCTCCACAATTTGCCGCTTTAGGCATGGTTAATGGATCTATCACTATTGATGCAACAAATATTTCTGCTGCTAAAATGGCGAAGTTAAATGCGATCTGCAATAACTTGGTTACTGTATTTGGAACAGTTAATGGTAATGGTAACAATATCGAAGTACTTACTACTGCTGCAAAAGTTATAACCTTTAACAACCTTACATCTGTAGCAGGTACTGTTCAAATAGCTGGTGGTCCCTTATCATCTGTCGCTACAATCGTATTCCCAGCTTTAACTAGTGTAACAGGAAACTTAATTCTAAATTTAGACGGCGCATACAGCTACACCTCTACTTTAACTATTGGTGGAAATTTAACACTAACAGACAAAGCGACTAGTGTTCCAGCAGGAACTGTTACAGGAACTGTTGGTGTTAGCATCCCTAGCTGGGTTGTAACAGGAACAATTTCAGATGGAGTTAATGCTGGTACTCCAACTTTCGCTGCAGCTACTAGCATTAGCATGCCTACTGGAACATCAACATCGATTACAGCTAATGCAGCAACTACAGTAGCAATTGCAGGTAATATACCAGCAACGTTTACACTTAATGCAAATGCTGCTAATACTGCAACTCTAGCTAGCGCAACAGCCTTAACTGCACTGACTATCTCTGCGACAAAAGCTGCAAGTAATGTAACTGTAACTGCTCCAAGTATTACTGGTGCTCTTTCAATCACAGGTTCTGCAACCTCTACTATTAGTCTTCCAACTCTTGCTACGGCAGGTGCAGCAGTTTCTGTTGCTGGATTATTATCAGCCCCAGCATTAACAACTATAACTGGATTGTTAACTCTTACAGCAGGAGTTACAACATCGCTACCAGTATTAGCAACTGCAACTGTAGGTATCGTTGCCAATGCATTAACTAGCTTATCTTTGCCAGCTTTAGCAACTGCCGGAGCAACTGCCGGAGTAGCAATTAGCGCAACTAGTGCAACTACAGTAAACCTTCCTGCTCTTAAATTAACTAATCCTGGAGTATTTACAGCAGCAACAAGTGCTACTCTACTTTCAACAACTCAAGCAAATCTAACAGTTGCTGCGAATCCAGCTCTAGTTAACCTTTTCTTGCTTGGCTTATCAGAAGTATACACAACTACAAATACAACAACACTTAAAAATGTTGACATTACTGGACTTGCTGGATTCACTAACGAATTTACTTACTCAATACCAGCCGCGGCAGCTAACTCAGCGCTAATAACAGCTACATTTAAAGGCGCTATTGCGACTGTTGCGATCAATGGATTTGGAGATGCAACAACTAAGG
>Ga0209829_10003850_pt1 | contig 10806 bp, 10 predicted proteins | sample C_140205_EF_Meta_FD_187311 | JGI IMG/M metagenome (GOLD analysis project Ga0209829, IMG submission 187311) | Freshwater microbial communities from Lake Croche, Canada to study carbon cycling - C_140205_EF_MetaG (SPAdes) (version 2) | ecosystem: Environmental > Aquatic > Freshwater > Lake... | reverse complement strand
CCCCGAGATTTGGGTTACCGTGTTTCCTGAGCAGCATGAGGGTTCCAATTGGATAATGTCGGACGATGCTTTCCATCAGTTTGGCAATCTGCGTTGGGGGCCATACGAATTGGCGCTGAAAGCTAGGCAGGCACAGCTTATTTTCCGTCACCATCCAAAGTAGATCCTCGATGAGCGTGGACTCGGATCCCTTATTTTTCGTTTTCATAAGTTGTCGCGTTGTTTTGAGTTACGTTTGATAGCGGGATTGCAGAGCGGCGGCGGTGGCATGAAGCCGGTTGGCGAGGGCTTGCGGGCGGACTACGGTGGCGTGTGTGCCCCAGCTCAAGACCCAGCGCTCAGCTTCCTCGATGCTGTTCAAACGTAGGCGCAATCGAAGCTGACGGCGCGGGAGTTCGGTGATTTCCTGGCTGGCGTGCCATTTGCGTCCCCGGATCAGATCGGCGCCCCACGAATCGAAATCCACCACCACTTCGTAGTCTTCCGTGCCCTTGAATACGGCGAGGCTGCCCTTGAGGTATTCACTCAGGTTGAATTTCTTGGGGATGGTGAAGCGTTCGGCAGTGATTTCCGGGGATTTCAGCCGAGGCAGGGCGAAGGTGCGCATGGCGTCGCGCTTCACGTCGAAGGCGAACAGATACCAGTGGTTGTCCACGCAGGCCAAGTAATACGGATGGACCAACCTAGTCTGGGCTTTTTCCGCGCCGAGATTGCGGTACTGGAATTTCAGGACGCGGTGTTCCTTCAGGGCGCGCGTGAGGATTTCAAACGATTCGAGGTCGGTGTCCTCGGGCGCGAAGGGTCGGAACGACAGGGCTTCATCCAAGCTGCCGAGCGAATACTTGGTGGACGAATCCAACTGGCCGGTCAATCGGCGGAAGGCGAGCGCGAGCGGATGTTCAAACGGCGTGCCGCGATATTGGGCGATGGCCTTGTGGGCGACCAGCATGGCGAACACCTCGGCCTCGGTGAAGGGCATTTGCGGGAATTGTTCCACCGGCTTGGTGTAGTAATAGCCGTTTTGCTGGGCGTCAAACTCCAAGGGAAGTTTCAGCCGGCACTTCATGAAGTCCACGTCGCGCATGATGGTGCGCCAGGACACTTCAAACTCCTTGGCGACTTGGCTGCAATTGGGGTAGGACTTTTCCTTGATCAAGTGGTGGAAGCGCATCATCCGCTCCCACGGTGGGCGGCTGAAGGCCTGGGTTTTGGATTTGGCCATAAAAGAAATCGTTACAACGTGAATCGGTTAAGAAAGGCGTTTTTAACCGACATCTTGCACCAGGCGCTGAAAGGTGGTTCGCCATTCGGTGGCGATGCGGTTCCCGTGATCGGCGTCTGCAGCCACGACGGCCAGCGTTTCTGGCCGGTTCAGGAGAATCTTGATTTCGGGGTCGGAACAATCGGCTAGCAAGCCAGTGAATGCAGAAATTCCTTTCCAACTTAACGTGGGTGCTTTGGCCAATTCAGCAGATGTCGCAGGCAGTAATGGTGGAACCGTGATCCCATAATGAGACAGTGAGGGATGCCCCGTTTGGTGGATGGCTGTCTCCGGACGCACAGGATTGGTATGTAGGCAGCCTATGATCAGGCGTCTGATGGCCTGTTGCTTGAAGCGCTTATCGTAAAGTGAGAGAACGGCAGCCAACTGGGGACAAACCCAGCTTCCCCGGTCAAACGCTTCCCACGCGGAATCGAAGTTCGGCGTGGCGGGTTTTATGAATGCCAAGGTCGCGGCAGCCACCAAGTGGGGTCGCCAAGTGGGGTCACTGAAAAGTTTTGAAAGTTCCTCCCGAATAGCAGGGCTTCGTCCCCCAGCTTTCTTGACCTCCTCCAATGCTCGGCGGGTCTCGGGCGTTTGAAGGTTGAGGAGGGTCAGGTAGAGTCCCTGCTCATCAAACAATTTTGCGAAAGACCCAAATTCTTTCATAGATGTGATGCTTTGCGAGTCGTTAAGAGGTTAGTTGTTTTAGTCGGTCCCCCGTCTGGACATCCTCCTTCTCAATCACGTAATGGATGCTGGGAATCTCACTCATGGCGCGATCAACTTAATTCGAGGTCACCTGTAGTTGTTCCACCAAACAGCGATGCTTGCGACACGCCGCGTTGTTTGCGGAGGGCTTCCCATTTGGATTCAAACTCGGTGCGGAGGAGTTCTTCGAACTGTTTCACGTTCGGTCCTTTGTGGTTCACGGATTTTAACTGGAAGAGGCGCGACAGGTTCGGGCGGGACAGCAGCGCGAGGGGGATGATGGTGTCGGACTGGTCTCCGGGCAGGTCGCGACAGGTGGGGCATTGGAGCTGGGCGACGAGTTTGTCCGGAATACCACGAAGAGTGAGATGGAGGTCGTTGACGCTGTTGCACACGTCGCAAGCCGGGAAGGCTGTTTCGGGATCGGGGTCGTTGGTGAAATCCAACTCGATCTGGTTGGCGAGCGGTTCGTCCGCGCCGCTCCCGCCGGTGTAGGCATCGCCAGTACGATAGAGGTCCAGCAAAAGGGCGCGCGCAAATTTTTGGCCGCAGATTATGCCGGCGGCGGTGAGTTTCTTTTCACCTTCCGGTGTGAGTTGGTAGGTGATGACCGAGCCGCCAATGGCGGTGAGGACGTAGCAGGCGTTACGGTTACGGTATTTGTGGAGGCGGGGCATAAGGGTTTTAAGCGGGCTCGGCAACGTCGGTAAAGACATCCATGCGACGAGTCTCGTTTGTTGGCGTAATGGTCAGCCGCCAAGTCCGGTTAAACCGATCAGGATCGGTATGTGGAGTGGATAGCTGGTCAACCAGATTTGAAATCTCATCTGAAGCAGCGCTGCTTCCGGAGGGCGTTGGCCGTAGGATGAAGAATAAAAATACAGTCGCGCGACTAGCACAAATGTAGAGCTGGCGCCGACGTTGCCACATCAACTGCTCCAAGTCGGTCGGTTTCAATTCCTCGGCCTCGGCATTGCGCCAATAGGTATGCTCATCAGAGAATCCCTCAATAACTACAATCGGAAAATCCTGCCCTTTGATATACTTGTCAACCAAATCAACGGATTCGGGAGAGTTCAAGTTGTGGTAAGTGAAGCGACTGATCTGTTCGTAATCAAAACTGTCATCCTCATCGGAGAACCGCACCCAAAGCACATCATGTTGGCTCAGACGGTTGGGCAGGAGCCGCGCGAGTGCCGCGTGGCAACTCGGGAAGGTGCTGACAGTGTGTGACCAAGTATTCGCTGGGTGGGCATCGTTGCGCATAGAGAGCACGATGTGTCCGTCGAAGCGCGAAGTCTCAACCAGAAAGCCGAAACCATTCTGGAGGTCGTCGGCGGTTGGGAGCACCTTGGGTCCAGTCAACGCAAACCAACGGAACATGAGGCCCAGGCTAGCAGCATATACAGCGAACGGGTTGCGATAATTCAGGCGAAGTTTTTTGGTGCGCAGGCTAAAATTCACGCCCTCGATGATACTCTCCTCCCGGCCCATAAGACGAAGCTTTTGGTGGCGGTCACAGGCCACCAGCAAATAACGCGGCTGGTTGGGCGTGTTGATCCAATCTTTAACTGTTTTGGCATCTTTGGCCGACAAATCGTGTGCTTCATCCAAGACGAGCACGTGACAGTCGGATGGAATCTTGCCATTCCACAAGCCGATGGTAGGACGACGGACACTCAAGTCTGTCAGGCGCGAAAGAGCGGAAAACTCATCCACAAAACGCCGATATAGGACTTCAATGACCGCACGCTGTTTTTCCTTGAGGGCGTAAGCATAGACGCCGCGCTGACCCAGTGGAGGAATGCCAAGCTCGTTGGCAGTGCTGGCGAAATCGGCAAGGGATTTGGCCCCGTCGTCAAGGGCGACGCGGCGATCGGTGGTGAGAACAAAGAGGCTGTAACTTAGGAGCACACTTTTTCCCATGCCGGCAGATCCGTTGATAGCCCAACGCTCCTTGGTAGGTTCAAACGCGCGAAATAGTTCAGCGTCCAGCGCCCGGCGACAGCGCTCAACATAGGCGATGGCGCTGTTTAATTCGGGATGACCCAGCTCGGCGACCGGAAGACCTAGTCGCATGAGGCCAAGCAAGTCCGACTGCACAATGGCGAGAGTATGCGGCGCGAGCTTGGGAATTGCCTGGCGAAACGAAGCGAAGTTGCAGAGTTGGAGGGAGACATTTGCGTTGACGTGCCGCGTGACCACCGGCGTGGCTTCCTCGCTCGAAACGACGACGCAATCAATCTTCAACATTCTTCCCCGGCCGAGGGGGTTCACGTATGCGCGCAGGGCTTCGGCATGACGCAGAATTTGATGCTGAACATTTTTGACCTGCTCACTGAGCGGATCATTGGGCTGGGCACGATAGCGAACTTCCCACGTGGTCTCATCTTTGACAACAACCGGCTGAGCCTTGCACTCGATCAGAATCAGACGATCCAGTGTGTCATTGGCCTGATGAAGCAAGTGGTCGATTTCAAAGGCGTAATCATTTGGGTTTTGATTTCCCCGAGCCTCCTCCACGAAGCGCGCCCGCAGGGCGTTAAAGATTAGAACATTGGAGAGGGTCGCATGCGGAAGATGCTGATCCAAAAACTGCCGCACTTCTTTCTCGAATCTGGCGCTCCTCGATTCACCTTCTCTGGTCGGGGCGGGCAACTTGCGCGTTGGCGGTCTGACAGGCTGGGCCGGAGGGGCTGAAGTTGGTTCCAAGGACGGCTTGGAGGAAACCAACTTGGCGGCATAAGGGGTCAGTACAACGGGCAAACCAGATTTGGGAATTGTTGGGCGGAGTCGTTTCCGCAGCTCGGGATGTTTTTTGAGTAGTTCCTCTTCAAGATATTCGCCAGTAATCTTATCGAGTTGGCTGGATGGAACTTTGGCACTTACGATGCCTAACGATCTTGCGACGGCGAGGATTTCCTTGTTCTCCAAACCAAGTTTCTTTGAAATCTCGTATATGCGAACGGGCATGACAGTGGAAAAGTTGAGTGGTGGTGGCCAGAGTTAGATGCGGGTTTTGCCCTGGCGCTCCATCTCCATGAGGGCGCGGAGACCGCGATAAAAACACTCCTTCTTATAGGCCAACTCCCAATCGCGGATAAAGTTCGCGGCATCCAAGTCACCGGCCTTTAACAGGCGGGCGAGGTCTTTTTCCCGGTTCTTCCGGGAGGCGCGGGAACGGTCAATCCAGGAGGGCGGGATGTTTGCCCCCTCCTCGCGCAACGCGAGGTAAGCGAGGAATAGATTCCCGTTGGTTGAATCAAACAGTGCGGCTTCACGGGGCATAGGATTTTATTGGATGATTGATGGTGATGAGATTAAGGGGTTCGGTGCCGGGGCGGTTGATGCGGATACCCCGCAGGCGGCTCGGATTGTCGAAATGATGAGAGCCTCGCGGGCAGACAAGAATTGATCGTAGGCGGCGAGAGCGGCCTTCTTGCCGACTTCGGAGTCGTCGTCCTTGGCTGCTTGGAGGGCGGTGATTCCCGACTCATCAACAAAGTGAGCGGGCAACAAGCTGGCTGGTGGAACGCTGAAGATGTCTGAGTCAGCCAGATAACCCGCCGGAGCTTTCGCTCTGATTTTATTGTTGGTCTGGTCGGCGATGAGCGTGCGGTTGACGACGGTGTTGGTGCGATCACCCGTCGCAATGCCATGACGTTTTAGGTAATCCTTGGGGAAGATGTGGTGGTCCTGGAGCGACTGAAGCTCGATGTGCTCGCCGCGGGACCAATCGCGCGCGCCCTGTTTGGCGAGCAAACAGAATACCCCGCAATAGATACCACTGGCGTTGCTCGTAGCGGAACGAATGGAAAATTCCGCGGACGCAATCCGCCGAGCCTCATCGAAAATTGTTGGCGTGAGACCATTACTGAACCAATGCTTGTGGAACTCCGAGTAGTCTTTGCGGGACTTGGATTCGACGGCACTGGAATAGCGCTCAAGAAATACCGAGCACCAATACCATTGGCGTATGTGGCGGCGTTCAGTTTCACCGAGATTGTTATCCTCAATTTCGGCGCGCAACGCGGCGAGCACGGGCAGGAGACCGAAGTTTGGCAACCAATTACGGTGGAAGACGCCCATGCCATCTTCATGAATTGCCGTAGCGATTTCCAAGGCCCTGTTCATCGCGCGAGCGGCCCGCCTCCAGTCCTCCTCGAAGCCTTCGGGCTTCAGCGAGATCAACATCTTTGGCTTGGGATCGAGGTCACGAAGCAATGCGAGCGTGCGCAGGACGAGAACGCCAAACTTATTCGTGTCGGCCTTTCCGCCTGACCACTCATCCAAAAGCGGATTATCATCGCAGGCGTCATCCCAAAGTTTATGCAGGGCGATTTTGGAGCGATAAAGCCGCGCGGTGAGCAAGTCATAGACAGAGAGGTCAACCCCGGTGGAATTCAGTTTTTCAAAAATAGCGCAGACTCGTCCGATGGAGTCCGCATCGGAATCATCGACGCGCGGCAACTCCACCAGCGGAACATTAAACCCGTGGAAATGGTCAATGATCTCCTGCCAAGCAGGTCGCCAGGTGTTCCGGAACGTGGACTCTTGTTCCGGGTGCTGGCTGCGAAGCCAGTCTTCGAACTTGTCGCGCCATTTGTAATAGCCGTCGGTCTTGAGCAGCGCGGTGCAGGGAAGAATGCGCTGTGCGAATTGTGCTTCGGGAGTATGCAACTCGCCGATATCGCGAACCGAGCGCTCGATGACAATATCATCGTCGTCAGGGTCATTGACTAACTTGTCAAGATCGATGAAAAACCAGCGGCGCAACTTTGTCCCCTTAAGCGGCAGGTCTGGAGCAGTCAGGGCGTAGATCAACGAAGTCAGGCGTTGCTGGCCGTCGAGCAACAAGAGCTCTGGCTTGTTCTCGGTGTAAAGCGACTTCGCGCCACGAAGCAGCGTGGGCGAGAACGGCGGCTTGTCGCGATCGCAACGCAGGAGCAAAAGCGAGCCGACAAAGTAGCCGCGCAAGACGGACCGGATCAGGTCAGCAATCTGGTCGGGAGGCCAGACGAAATCGCGCTGGAAATCGGGGAGACATATTTTACCTTCGTAAGCCTGTTCAACGAGGCTGACCAGTTTGCGCTTGTCTGGGATGATTTCCATAAAGTTAAGGGGATGAGGTTTTGTTCAATCGTGTGATGGCGTCAGTGGCCCGCTCTTTGATGTCTTCGAGTGAAGAAACGTCGCCGTCCTCTTCCAGTGAGTCGAGCCAGCCGCTGAAAACTTCTTCGGCGTTCTCCAAAGGTCTGGGCAAGAGCTGCCATGACCGAGCGGTCCAGTTGTAGAAAACGCGGTCAGGCCGGTAGCAGAAGGGTTTTTCGAGATCGTCCAGCAGGCGGTGGAGCATGGAATCATCACAGCCTGCGGCAACAAGAGCTCCGATGAAACGAAGTTCAACCTCTTGCCGTTCGTCCAATGCCTGTAGCGCCTCTGGGTTGAAACTCAACCAACCATCCGTGTGTAACTTGACCGCCGCCCACCAGTTCAGACCGAGAGATTCGCAGACTTCCCGAGGCAACGAGGGAAACAACATTTCCTGGCAGGCGTGCACTCTTGCCAAACTGATGTCGTGATTGTGCACACTCATGGCAAGCCGAGGGATTGTTTGAGAAATTGGTTCAAGATGTCCTTCAACAAAGTGATGGTGACGTCCACACCGGACTTTTTGATTTGTTCGGACGCCTTTTTCCAAATCGTGTCGTTGCGGGCGGCGTCGAGAAATTCGTGGCCGGCCCAGGTGAGCCGCATGATTACTGTCGCAGCAGGTTGGTCCATGTGATCGGTGTTAATAATGCCGTGAACCAACCCGGCTTCGATGAGAAGAGCGGAGTGATACACGCGCTGATCTTCGGTGTAGACGGAAAGGTCGGGCCTCGGTTCTTCACCTTCGACTTCCAGCAACAAAAGCCGGATGAGATTCATGTCTCGTTTCATGTTGTGGTTTACTTCATCGGTTCAAAGCGCGGCGAGCGCAGCAGTGAGCGCGGGTTCGAGCGATTGAATCACCTTAACCGCATCCTCTGCCTCCTTGCTATAGATGGGCGCGACGCCAGCGTGTGAAGCAGGATTGAGAATGCGATCCTTGATCTTGGAGATTTCGTCCAAAATGTTCATGGCGTTCAATTGCTTGCGGGAGGCATCAGTCAACAGGTCAATGATGCTCTGCTGCAGGTTCGCTTTTGCCCCAATCAACTTGCCAATGATTCGGCCTTTCTCCTTCTTGTTGGCAATCGCAAACTTCGCTGGGTCAATCTCATCAGGGGAACAAAGCGCTGCCAGCTCTGCCGGGGTAAATTGGGTTTGTAGTAGTTCGGCAAATTGCTTCTGACTGGAAAGCACGAAAAGGTGCTTTGCCTCGGAGATCTTCTGAGCAAGGGAGGAAAATTTACCACCGTCAAACAGGCCATCCAGCCCGCGCTTTTCTTTGGCCGCGTTGAGGAACGCCTCGAGATTTGCTTCAACACACTTTCTCAAACGATTACCGCACTCAGCCAACTGATCATTCGCAAGGTATTCCTGTGCCATCTCCAAGTCCGATTTTATGTTTTCAAAGCGCGGACTCGTCTTGGCATCGCCCGTGATCTTCCTGTAAAGCCAGTCTGCATGGTTGTGCCCTATGTAACGCTTTGTTTCTTGGAAAAAGCCAAGCTCATGCGTGAGGATGATCTTCTGGTAATTGGCGAAGGTCTCGGACAGCAGAATTTCGACGACCTTCATCCGGTTGCTCATGTCGAGGCTGACGAGGAGGTCGTCCAGCACGAGGAGCTTGAGGTCGGATTCGTGCAGATTCACGAGAGAGGCGGCGAAGCGGACAGACAAGGCTAGCTGTGTCATCTTCGCCTCATTGAGATGGCTCTGTGGCCGAGTGATGGTTTCGCCGTCCTTCTGGATACCGAATTCAATCTCGGGAATCGTGAACTTGAATTCCTGCTTGTTCGTGCCGGTGGCTGCCGGCTTGGTCGTCACCCCCACCTTCAGTTTGATCTCGGCGACATCATCGACAGCGAAATGCGCGTCGTAGAATTTTTGAGCTTCGACGCTGATGGCATCCACGATGCCAGGCAGCACGGCGGCGAACGCCTCGGTGTTTTTGGTGAAGTTGGAATAGGCATCCTGTCCAGCATAGCTCGAATGCCGTTTCGGGTTTGGTTCTCCATCCTTGATCTTTTGCCACATGTCCAGCGGCACTTGGCCGCCGGTGCTAACACAGAAGGGCAAAATCTCCTTCTCGAACAGCGGCCAGAGATTGAACTTCTCGGAATTGCGGAAGTGCGAGAAGCCGAAGAAGAAGCGATAGGTGATAAAGTCGCTTGCGAGGTCGCCTTTCAAAATCGCGGGTTGCTGGTGCGTGCCGTGGTCGGCCTGACTGATGTGGTAAGTGGTGTCGTTTTTCGTCGCGACGTCGCGAAGTGTCAGGGCGATTTGTCCGGCCTTTGGTGCTGGCTCGGCCTGTTCGTGGATGTTGAGCAGGTGTTCCGTTCCAGCGGGATCGAAATACTTGGCGATGGAGTTTTTTGGTTTACGGGCGCTTTGGAGGAAAGTGTAGAGCGCCCAGTAGAGAGAGGATTTGCCAGAACCATTCGCACCGTAAACCAGTAAGTGGCGACCTTCGAGGTCGAGAGTGAATTCGCGGAAGGCTTTGAAATTCCGGATTTCGATGCGCTGGAGGCGTGATTTCATGCTTTACCCTCTGCTTTGATGACGGCGAGCAAATCCGGGCTGTCGGCGGTGAGGCGGAGCAGACGATTGCGGATTTTGGATGACGGTGCGTTGAGCGTGCGGTGCAAGTTGGTAATGAAGTCACGCTGTTTTTCAGCGCTGGCCTTGGCATCGTAATTCGCGAGATGCGGCGCGAGGTCGTCGAGGAAAAGCAGGTCGCGCTGGGCCATGTGGTCGCGGAAGTAGCACTCCATAACGCAGGCGTCGATGAGGTCTTCCAAGAATTGCGTCGCTGCCGGTTCGGCTGTTGCAGTTGCCTTATGCGCAAGCATGTTGCTCACCAGCTTTGCCAGCGCGGATTCATGCTCGCGGGAAACTTCTGGAACTGGGAAATTTTGCAGATATGCCGGCTTGTAACGGAAATATCCGTTGGCCAGAACGCTGCCAGAGTTTTTAAGGTAAAACCACAACACCTTTGAATTCAAAATGGCCAGCAGGAATTCATAGCTTTCCCAAACTTTATCGTGCTTGATGTAACCGTAAAGGGTCGTGGTGGTGTAAAAATCCCCTGAGCGATCAATGGAGAAATTGCCCCCGAGCGATATATCAGGCGCGAGAAGTTTCATCCTTCCACCTTCGTTAATACCTTGCTTGCGCCCAAACTGATACCACTCATCAACATCGAACCGCCCATTTTCTCGCGCACGAAGAATAGTCTCGCAGCGTTTCAAATATTCCCAACCTCGGGGAAACTTCCGTTGTATGGATGTTGCTGATAGTATTGGCGGAAACTCATCGGCGCTGTCGTCGTAAGGGAAAAGGACCAGGTTGTCCGAGTCAATCGGATCGAAGCGATGCACTTGATCTCCCAAAAGCAATGGGCGCACGATTCCATCTTCAATGACGATTCTTTCGTCCAACTCAGGCGAATAGGCTTCCCATAAATCCCCCTGTTTCACTGCCTGCTTAAGAAAGTAAACAGAGTCCTTACTATTGAGACTCGCATAATAGAGTGACATCAAGGCCACAATTCAGCTTGGGTATAGCAGGCGGCAATAATCAGCCGGCGGCGGCGCATACGGCGCAGTGCGGCTGTGGCTTCAAAACTGAGTTCCCAGGCTTGCGTGGCGACCAGATTGGCAATCTCATGTGTTTTGAGATGCCCC
>Ga0209829_10003848_pt1 | contig 10808 bp, 9 predicted proteins | sample C_140205_EF_Meta_FD_187311 | JGI IMG/M metagenome (GOLD analysis project Ga0209829, IMG submission 187311) | Freshwater microbial communities from Lake Croche, Canada to study carbon cycling - C_140205_EF_MetaG (SPAdes) (version 2) | ecosystem: Environmental > Aquatic > Freshwater > Lake... | reverse complement strand
AACAGCGGCCCTGGGCGCGCTGCCAAGTGGCTGCAGGAGCTGGTGGGTGTTACCGCCGACGGGGCGATCGGCCCCGGCACCCTGGCCGCAGTGGGCAAGATTCCCGCCCAAAACCTGATCGCGCAGTACAATGACAAGCGCCTACAGTTCCTTGAAAGCCTTCCAACTTGGGGGGATTTTGGCAAGGGATGGGGTAACCGGGTGGCGCATGTGCAGTCCGCCGCTTCACAACTAGCATGAGGCCGTTTATGGATACCCAGTCGATCATTAACTCCGCGCTTGGCCTTATCGCATTTCTGGGCGGGTGGGTATTGAACAACATCACCCGAACCATGGACCGCCTTGACTTAGAAACGCGCGGCATGCAACGCGACTACGTCACCAAGAACGATTACCACCGTGACATTGACGAGATCAAGGCCATCTGCAAGCAGATTTTTGACAAACTTGATGCCAAGGCCGACAAATGACCACACCTGCCGCCGTCCAAACTTACGACAACCTTACTTCTACGGTGCTTCAGTACCTGGAGCGTAGTGACGCGGCGGTGGTCAATTTCATCCCCACGGCCATCATGCTGGCCGAGTACGAGATCGCGCAAGACATCAAGACCTTGGGCCAGATGCTGGTGGCTGACGGCGCCATGACGATCAACAACCCCGTGATCGCCAAGCCTGCGCGCTGGCGCAAGACGGTATCAATGACCCTCACCACCGCAACGGGCCAGAAGCAGCCGATCTACCTGCGCAAGTTGGAGTACCTGAGCAACTATGCCCCCGACGTCACCGCGACGGGCACGCCCTTGTATTACGCCGACTACGACGCCGATCACTGGTTTGTGGCGCCCACGCCCAGCGCCAACTTTGCGTTTGAGACGCTGGTGTACACCCGACTGCAGCCGCTGGCCTCCGACAACCAGACCAACTGGCTGACCCAGAACGCCCCCAACGCCATGCTGTACGGCACGCTGAAGCAGACTGCGCCGTTCCTGAAGGACGATGCCCGTCTGCAAGTGTGGAATGGCCTGTTTGACGCCGCCATGGCCGCGCTCAAGGCCGAGGACCAGCTTCGTATTGGTGACCGCCAAGCCATCGCACAGGACTCTTAACCATGCCCTCATACACCAACCCCTTCTCCGGCCAGACCATCAACCCCGCCTCGGTGAGCTATGAGGCGCTGTCGATCAGCGTCAACACCGAACTGCAGTGGCCGGTGAACGGCAACACCAACACGCCGGTGAGCAGCATTATTGATGTGACGGCCACCACGACTGGGTTGCTGCTGAAGTTGCCGCCCGCGCAGCAGGTATCAACCGGCCAGTCTACGCTGGTCCGCAACGTGGGCGCCAACACCTTCACGGTGACCGACAACTCGGGTAACACCATCATCGCCATCACGTCGGGCTTGGCCTACTACGTGTTCCTGACGGACAACACCACGACCAATGGCACCTGGTCCTACGTCCTGTTCGGCGCTGGCAGTTCATCGGCCAATGCTTCAATATTGGCGGGATACGGCCTTGCGGCGTCTGGGTTAACCCTGAACCAGGTGTACCCTGTCGTGGCGTACAGCTCAAACTACACCCTCACGGCGGCCAACAGCGCTGACCTAAGCGTGTGGACAGGCGGCGTCGGGACACTGACGCTTCCTTCTGCCGTTACCGTGGGCACGGGCTGGTTCATCACCATCAAGAACAACGGCACGGGGATACTCACGCTCACCCCAGCAGGTGCTGAGACGATCGACGGGAACGCCAGCCAGCAGCTCCAGTTAGCCGAGTCAATTAGCCTGGTGTCCAATGGTGCGAACTGGAACAGCTTCGGTATCGGGCGGTCCAACACCTTCGCCTACACCCAGCTCGCATTGTCGGTGACCGGCGGCACGCTCACGCTGTCATCCGTGCAGGCAGCCAACACAATCCAAGTGTACTCGGGGGCGCTTACCAGCAACCAGATCGTGGTGGTGCCATCTACCGTGCAGCTCTACACGTTCACCAACAACACCACGGGCAGCTCGTACTCGTTCACCGTGAAGACCGCCGTCAGTGGCGGCGCGGTAGTGACAATACAACAGGGCACCTCATTGGTGCTTATCTGTGATGGAACGAACGTCTACAACGCGGCGTCGGGTAGCTCAAGCACCATCGGGTCTCTGACCGTGGGCGACGGCTCATTGGCCACGCCGTCGATCAAGTTCAATTCAGACCCCAACACGGGTATCTACTTGGCGTCTACGGGCCAGCTTGGTTTCGTAGTAACAAATGCTTTGGCGGGGTATTTCAGTTCCACTGGGCTTACTGTCGCCAACGGTATCAGCGGGGGCACGTTCTAATGACCCAAAAAGTCATAGCGATGGAAATCCCTCCGGGGATACAGCGGGACGGAACCCAGTTTGATGCCCCCTGCTACACCGACGGCAGGTGGGTACGGTTCCAGCGCACGCGGCCCCGCAAAATTGGTGGCTATGACGCGGTGTTTTTGAACGCCTCGGGCATCTCCCGTGGCATGGCCATGAGCACCGTCAACGGCTTTAATTACGTGGTATCGGGCTACAGCGGCGGCTTGCAACAGTGGATCACCAGCCCAGTGGGCGGCGTTGGCTCGGGCCCGTACACGTACACCCTGAGCAACTTCACCTCAAGCGTCTACAACCTGTGGCAGTTTGACATCGCCTACGACTCCACCGGCAACAACACAAACAACCTGGTGGCGCATCCTGGGCAGAACTTAGCTTACCTGACTTCCTCAACAAACACGCCCGTGTTGTACGGCACGTTCCCCGGTAGCTCAGGGAGCTTGACCATGTCCAAGGTAGGTGTGTTTACGGCAGCGGGTACAACCAATAGCACAACGACTTTTACTCTGGCGGCAGCCAATGTGCGCGTGGGCGCGGGCCAGACCATTACGGGAACGGGCATTCCTGTGGGAACTACGGTGGTATCCGTTACCGGAACCGCCGTCGTGATGTCCGCTGCCGCCACGGCTTCTGCCAGCATCACGGCTACCTTTGACAACAACATCTCCGTCTCCGGCGGGTGCGTGGTGCTTCACCCGTACCTGTTCGTGTACGGCGAAAACGGGCTGATCCAGAATTCCAGCGCAGGCGACTTTGCAAACTGGGTCTCAGCGGACGCCAATGCCAACAATGTGGCCACCGGCAAGATCGTCAAGGGCCTACCCATCCGGGGCGGTTCCACGTCGCCGTCTGGCCTGTTCTGGGCCGTGGACGCCCTTATCCGCGTGTCATTCCAACCGTCATCCGCTGGCGGCCAGAACTTCTACTGGACCTACGACTTGGTGAGCAGCCAGACATCAATCATGTCGTCAAGCTGCGTGATTGAGTACGACGGCATCTTCTACTGGATCGGCGTAGACCGGTTCCTGTCCTACAACGGCGCGGTTCAAGAAATACCCAACGAGCTGAACCAGAATTATTTCTTTGACAACGTGAACATTGCTCAGCGCCAGAAAGTATGGGCCAGCAAGGTGAGCCGGTACGGTGAAATATGGTGGTTCTACCCTAAGGGCACCGCCACGGAATGCACCGATGCCATTATCTACAACGTGCGCAACAAGTCGTGGTACGACGCCGGTGAGGCGCCAGGGGCACGCCGGTCTGCGGGGGTGTTCTCCGAGGTGTTCCCCAAACCCTTCTGGGCGGGCAATGAGTCTTTCGGTATCACCTTCAGCCAAGGGCTTGCCACGGTAAACACCACCACGACATTGACCCTGAACGCGGCGGATAACCGTATCATCATCGGGATGGTCGTAACTGGGCAGTACATCCCCGTCAACACGACCGTGACCAACGTGGTAGGAACCACCGTCACGATGTCCAACGCCGCCACCAGCAGCGGCACGATAACGGTCACGTTCACCGGGCAAAACTACAAGCTGTGGCAGCATGAGACGGGCTACGATTCTATTGACCTGACCAACGTCACTGCCATCCAGAGCTACTTCGAAACCAACAGTGTGGGCACCTTGGGTGGGCTGGTAGGAACCCAGCAACAACCTGGGGATAACTTGTGGACAAGATTGGAGCGCGTGGAGCCCGACTTTGTACAGACCGGCACCATGACGGTTACGGTCACCGGGCAGGGCTACGCCGACGACACCGTGGTGGACTCCGACCCCTATCCGTTCGACCCGACTACGCTTAAAATCGACATGCGAGAACAGCGCCGTGAGATGCGGTTGCGGTTTGAATCCAACGTGGCGGGTGGGACGTACCAAACGGGCCGTGTGCTGCTGTCGATGACCACCGGTGACTCCAGAAGCACGGGCAACCCATGATCGCACAGGTCTACGATCCCCGGAACATGGAGTGGGACTACTGGTGCGCCCTCATGTCCGAGCTGTTCGCGGCCAACCAACTCGGCACTGTGCCCGAAGGCCAGTGGCGAACTTGGGCGGATGCGTTATCGGGCATTGGCAGGTTCCCCGGCGTGCCGGACAGCCGTGGTTTTGAGACGTGGCAAGACTGGGCTTTTGCGCTGAATAACGCATTGAGGAAATAATTATGCCAGAACGCAAAGACGACGGATATTTAGATGAGCTTGGGTTTTCAGCAGCCACACAAGCTGTTATGCCAACGGCTCAGGAGCGTGGGCCAGCCACATTGGACTCTCTTCCTCAGCACATTAAAGATGCAATAGCTTCGGGGGAATTGACACCTAGCTACGCATCAGTGCGCGTTAGAGATGGTCGCGGGGGTGAGGGGTACGAGGCACAAGGTGATCTTGTGGGTTTTAGTTCACTTAGCCCGGACGACATTGAAACTAGCTACGATCTTCAAGGAAACGTAACCGGAACAAGGAAAATTGACCGGACTGGAGGTTGGATAGGGCGACTTACTCCTGGGCTAACAATGGCTGCACTCGCGGCCATGGGTGGGGCTGGAATTTCCGATCTTCTTGGGGCGGGAGCTGCCGGAGCTGGCGCGGATGCTTTGGGATCGGCAATCGTAGAAGGCGGTGGGTCCGATGTTCTTGGGGGTCTTGCTGAGTTTGGTGGGTTCCCAAGTTTAGAGGCCTCTGAAGCCGCAGCGTTTCCAAATGCCATTGGTGTTAACGCTGGGCTAGACGCTGCTGCCGCAAGTGTTGCTGCGCCTACTGCCGCAACATTGGCTGAGTTTGGTGGGTTCCCAAGTCTAGAGGCCTCCGAAGCCGCAGCGTTCCCAAACGCGATTGGTGCTAATGCTGGGTTAGACGCTGCGACTGCCGCAGGAACTGCATCTCATTTAACACCTGCCGCTATTGAGTCTTTGTCGGGAACACCGGGGTATGGCACAAATGCCTCTGCGCTACAGTACGCCTTAGACAACGGGTTACCTACAAATTTGGTAGGGGCAGGGGCGCTGGCGGGGGGCTTAAATTTTGCCGACCTTACCAAGGGCGCGTCCACTATCAATAGCTTGCTCAATTCGTTCAAACAAGGTGCTACGCTCGGCTCCCTTGATGGGTCAAACAGCTCCGGTAGTTCAAGTGGATCGCGCTTGGGTTCGGACTTGGCTAGGGTCGGGCAGATGGGCTCCGGAAATTCGCTGCTGCACGCCGTGCAGGGGCTCTACAGCGGCTCCCCCACGGGCTTTGCTGAAGGCGGCTCCACGAATTCTGGGCTGGACAACTACAACCCCCTGAAGGGGGACACCGTGAAGGTTGGTGATGTGGGCAAGAACATCACCTTGTCCCGAGAGCTGGCTTCGTTGTACGGGGACAATGCCCTTGCACACGGAGGCCAGCCGCATGTGGACCCCAGGCTCATGGCGCTGATACGAGCACGGGCAAATACTGCGGACAAGCAGCACCCCAACTACGACGGAACTCCGGTGTTCCGCACGGGCGGGCTTGAGGGCCTGGGCGGCAAGTACGTTGAGGGTAATGGTGACGGCCAAAGCGATGATATACCCGCAATGTTGGCCGACGGCGAGTACGTTTTCGACGCCCAAACCGTAGCGGATTTCGGCAACGGATCTAATAAAGCGGGTGCTAAAATGTTGGATGCAATGCGGGAAGCCATACGTGCCCACAAAAGGAATTCTCCTTTAGATTCCATCCCACCTAAGTCAAAAACACCTGAGCAGTACCTTATGGATGCTCGAAAGTACCTTAAAGGCGTAAAGTAATGTCAGCAAAAGGGCCTCGTTGGGTAGCGCAGCAAGTGGGGGCTAAGACTTACGTCACGGGTGTTGCCTGTAAGCGCGGTCATTTATCTGAACGTGTTACCGATACTGGCACTTGTATTGTTTGCCGCAAAGAAAAAGAACAGGAGCGTTACGCCGCTAATCCTGAACCGTTCCGAAAAATAGCCTTAAAATATTCTCGCGCTAACCGAGAAATGCTTGCCGAAAAAGCTCGTACAAATCGAGCAAACGAAACGGCAGAACAACGGCAACTTCGGTTAGAAAAATCTCGCAAAAGGGCTGTTGAATGGAGAGTGGCTAACCCGCAGCATGAAAACACAAAAGCCGTAAAGCAACGTTGGAAAATTGAAAATCCGGGTAAAGTAAACGCCCACGGTGCAAAACGTCGAGCGGCCTTGCTTCAACGCACTCCACATTGGCTTACGGAAGACGACATATGGCTCATAGAGCAGGCATATGAATTGGCTTCCTTGCGTTCAAAAATGCTCGGTTTTTCTTGGCACGTAGACCACATCTACCCTTTACAAGGAAAAACGGTTTCCGGTTTGCATACCCCCCTTAACTTGCAAGTGATACCTTGGCTTGATAACATACGCAAGGCTAATCGCCTTGTCGAGAGGAAATAAGCATGACCGATTTCACCCAATCGTCGCAAGTATCGTCGTCCACGCCCACGGGCGGGCTGGGGAACGCCTACCTGACGAACACCACCGGTGCGTTGAACGCCAACACCGCTGCGTCGAACAACATCGTGGACCCAACGACGGGCCAGCTCACCGCTGCTGCTAGGACGGCATATGACCCCAACGCCTTGCAGACACAGGCCTTCACCAACGTGGCGGCCAACCAGGGCAACTACATCCCCGGCCTGACGGCGGCGGGCCAGACCATTGCGAATGCCGGTCAGACCGACATCACCGGCGCGGCCAACCCGTACCTGACAGCGGGCACCAGCAGCGCTGCCGATCTGGTGGGCGGGTACATGAACCCCTACGTCCAGAACGTAGTGGACCAGATCCGGCTCGCCAACCAGCAGAACATCCAACAGAACCTAGCACCAGGTCTTACCGCCGGTGCGGTGGGCGGCGGGCAGTTTGGCTCGCAGCGGGGCGCCAACGCGTTGGCTTTGGGCATCTCCAACGCCAACATCGGGGCGCTGGGCCAACAGTCGCAGGCATTGCAGTCTGGCTACACCGAGGCCCTGAAAGCAGCCATGCAACAGCGCGCCAACCAATTGGGTGCCGGAAGGACAGCGGCAGACGCTGCTACCGCGCAGGGCAGACTGGGACTCGACACTGGGACGCAACAAGCCGCATTGGCCAAGCAGATACAAACCCAAGGGTTGGCGGACACTGACGCGCTGCTGAAGGCTGGAAACGCGCAGCAGACCATCGCAACCAACCGCCTGAACGCACCCTTGGACATCCTGGGCAAGACCCTGTCGAACACCTCAGGCGTGGTGCTGCCGACGGCAAGCACCAGCGAGCTGAATATGTCACCGCTGTCCCAGATCAGCGGTCTGGCTGCGCTTGGCGCGGGGGCTATTACCAAAAACAAAGATACCGGCAAGTCGCCCTTAGAGGACTTCTTGGAAGCGTACAAGAAACAATTTGGAGGAGGGTAAATCATGGCAGAAACAAAAACCGGGTTGCCCGATCCCGCAAGCATTAACCAGTACGGCGCTGACCCGGCGGATGTTGCCGAGTACCAGAAATCGTTAGCAGACAGCGTCAAAGCACTTGAGCAGCGCTACGCGCAACCCAATTGGTTCAACGTAGCCGCAGGCTTCTTGAAGCCCCAGTTGGGCGGCTTTGGTGCGTCATTGGGCAGCGCCTCCCAGGCTTTGGGTGAGAACATTGAAAAGCAGCGCGAAAGCGCTTTACCTATAGCGCAAATGCGTGCCCAGTTGGCCGCGTCCAAGATTGCCATGGGTCAAGGTTCAAGCGCCGCTCAAAAGCTCGCTGAATGGAAAGCCTCAGGCAAGCCTATGGATGAAGGCACTTACGCCCAGATTACTGGATTGGCGCCTAATTCTCCTGCCGCTGCTGCCGCAAAAGCGGCCTACGAAGGCGAACGCAATTTACAAACACAACGCGCCGCTCAGCAAAGCGTACTAAGTTCGCAGTACAACGCCGACGTAACTCGATGGTCGGCGCTCAAAGGTACTATGCCCTCCGATGTTTGGAACGCTGGGATGGTAAGTTTAGGTGAAGAGTATAAAAAATTGCGTCCCCCCGTGGTACCTCAAGGAACTACTGAAAACGTAGCCGAACCCAGAAAAGATAATAGGGTTCCTCCACCTGTCGGAAGCGACACTGCCGGGATTGCTGGATCTGCTGGAGCTGTTGGGGCTGCAGAACCACTTACCCCACTAAAGCTAATTCCGGGGCCTTCTTTTAAACCGGCTAATGCCTACCAATTACAAATATGGCAAAAAGAATTAAATAAGGCTTATGGAGAAGCCGCAAAAGGGGATACGGCGGATAACCCCGATGCACGGAAACGTGCTCAAGCGGATATTAAATCCATAATTAACGAAGCCGGTCGTGTCGGTGCGATACCGGGAGTTGAACCATCCAAATTTGATACATCTAACTTTGTAATTAAACCTAGTTTTAATAAAAATGATTTAATAAAAAGCGCGCAATCAGAAGATGAAATATCGCATAATAAAAATATTTATAAAAACGCGGCAATGCAAGAATCTGGGTTAGAAGCACAATATAAAAATTTGCAAACAGTTAATGAACCTATTGCCTTTAATACTGCAAAAGATGCTAATACCTACGCGCTTAATGCCATAGATACTAATCCAAAATTAGCCGTAGAAACTACGGAACTATTGCGTAAAGCGGGACCAATTGCCAATTTACTTGCAAAAGGGTTGGGTGTAAGTTTTGGCCCTTATGGCGCGCATATTAGTTTAGATGGATTAGCGCCCGCTTTAGTGGCAGGTCTCGATGATACGCATAAAAACTACTACGACGGGCTACTTAATTCTGTGGCAAGAAGCGTATATTACGATTTAAAAAGCCGAGGAATTGATCCTGAAAAAGAAGGAGCGGAAAAATTTGGGCAACGTATGTTGCAAGAAACACATATAGATCAAGGTGTTTCGGCTATCAGGCACGCCATTAAAGAAAACGATTTACGGTTAGATCACAATGCAAATTTATACTCGGTGTATCGTACTGAATTACCAAAAGCGGTTATGGCGGGATCGTTATCCCCATTATTTGATATAAGTACACAGCATCCCGAGATAAAAGTACATAATGGGGTGTTTGCTTCTAAATTGAAAAACGAAAGTAACGAATACCTTAAAAATATTACTAAGGGCAAGCCATGACCGAAGAAGAAATCCAAGCAGAAATAAAGCGTAGGGTTGACGAGCAATCCGCACCTGCTGCTACAGTTGATTCGTCCTCTGCGGAAGCAAACCCATACGCCGCTTTAAGAGCCGCAGAAGAGGAAGCGCTAAAAGCCAAAAAGGAAACTAAATCGTCAGTACCAGGTGTGGATACGGCGGTGGCTACTTACCAAGGCTTGTCTAAGGATGCACAGCCGTATGCCCTTGGCGCGGCGGGGTATATGGGCGGGAAAGCTCTACGTAAAATGCTCCCCCAAGAACAGGTCATAGGTACGCCCGAATACGTGGCCGCCCAACAAAATCAAGAGCATTTAATAGCCAATGAAGAGCCGAAAGCCGCTAGGGCCGCGCAAACAGCCCAAGAAACAGTGCAAAATGCTCAGGATCAGCATCAGGCTCGTAGAAGCATTTTAGGAGCGCAACTTCAGGACGTGCAACAGCAGCATGCGATAAACCAAGCAGAGTTGCAGCAGGCCGAAGCCCAGCACGCCCACGCCCAGACATTGCATTTAGAAGACGAGTTGGCTAGGCGTCAAGCGGCCAATACTGGCATGGCGCGAACGGCAGGAGCCCTACCTGCACCCATTGGCCCAGCCCCTGAAATAAACCCTTTGCCACGCGGGGGAGAAGGAACTGCTAACTATGCGGAAAAATTTGGAGCAAATGAGATAGAAGCTAAAAAAGTGCCTAGCATGTCCGCTATGCAGCAGGAGAATATTCCTACCCAACGCAGCGCATATGAAAAAATAAATGCCCTACCCGGCGGAAGCGGGTATCAACCGATACAAGAAAGCCCATTGCTACTAAACGCTGAAGGGCAACAAGCGGTTAGAGAAAGACTTGCCGCCCAAGAGGCAGAAGCTCGACGTCAGGCCATGATGGAAGACCAACGCCGCGCACTGGCAGATGCCGAACGGCAACGTCTACAAGAGGGGATTGCACAGCACAAAGCCCAGTCTCAAATTCGTTTGGAAAATGCCAGAGAAAACGCCAGATTGACTGCCAAAGCCCTTGCAGCAGCCAATAGAGCATACGATACGCACGTAAGCGCGCCTTCGGTAACACCCGCGCAGAATGCAAATGTTGGGGCCACAGCAGATGAGCTTCAGGAACTACGAGATCGCATAGCCAAAAATGCCCCCAGCGGATTGGCTCGTTTTGGCGCCAAGTTTGCGGGACGTTTTATACCAGGGATGGGCGCTGCTTTTGCACCCTTAGAAGTTGAAAATATGCGGAATGAGTTTAGGGCGGGTAACCCCGTTCGTGCGGCTGCTCATGGGGTAGGGGCATTGGG
>Ga0209829_10003846_pt1 | contig 10809 bp, 9 predicted proteins | sample C_140205_EF_Meta_FD_187311 | JGI IMG/M metagenome (GOLD analysis project Ga0209829, IMG submission 187311) | Freshwater microbial communities from Lake Croche, Canada to study carbon cycling - C_140205_EF_MetaG (SPAdes) (version 2) | ecosystem: Environmental > Aquatic > Freshwater > Lake... | reverse complement strand
CATCATCGTCTGGATGTGGACTAAAGATGACAATTCTTTTTTGTGCTGGCTCAGCACGTTCTGGTCTAAAGGTGTCATCAACACCTGGTTTTCCTCCCGGCCACCCAGTAATTGTGTGTTGGAGGTCGTTGAAGACTTTTATGTTTAATTTGTATTGTTCCGAATAGGTAGCTTTTAAATCGCTTAGACCATAGTCGTTATAATCTTTTACCGTTAGTTTTAAGACTGGCTTTTTTGTCTGGCTACAAAGCCATAATACCGCTTTTCTGATTAATCGGTCATCTGTCCAGTCTAAGCTGTCTAATAACCAAGGGGTTTTTACTCTGATTAGCTGGGCTGAAGCTGAGCTGTCTAATACAAATTTAGCATTGGGATGCAACTGGATGCAAGATGCTGGTGTTGTACTGTCTAGTTCTTCTTCTATGGCTTTCTGAACAACCTTTGCTTTGTATTCACCAAATGCGCTTAGGATTATTTTTCGAGCATTAAGGATGGTGTCTATTCCAATTGTAATAGCTCTTCTAGGTACATTTGAGATTCCCTGGAATTGGTTTGCATCCTCTTGGCGTGTCTCTGTATCAAGGGTAATTATTCGTGTGCGAGTATTGCGACCAGATCCAGGCTCGTTAAATCCAATGTGACCTGTTCTTCCTATTCCAAGAATCATTAAGTCAATGCCTCCAGCGTCTGCAATCGTTTTTTCATAATCCCGACAATAGTCGTGAACTGTTTCTAAAACTATTGTGCCATCTGGGATATGTATGTTTTCTGGTTTAATGTCAATATGATTGAAGAGATGATTCCTCATATACTGATTGTAACTCTGGAAATCATTTGGCGAGATTGAGTAATACTCGTCAATATTAAATGTGATGACATTTGCGAAGCTTAAACCCTCTTCTTTATGCAATCGAACAAGTTCAGCATATATTCCAATTTGGGTAGATCCAGTGCAAAGTCCGAGTACACATTTCTTACCTTCTTTGTTTTTTTCTTTGATCAGTTCTGCAATCTCTGCAGCTACAGCAATTGTAGCCTCTGAACTTTCGGAGAAAATATAAGTGGGAATTTTCTCATATTTTGTTAACATGTCTCTTTGAGTCAGATTGGTAGGGAGAAATGTTGACGAACCGTCGAAAATAGGATTTTTACTTTGGAGTTTATGTGAGAGATTCATGTGAGCCTTTTTTTGTTCGATTTTTTCAAATGTTTTATTTCCAGTTAGGAATTACAAAAGTAATAAATATTTTAAAATATGACTGAATTCAATGCGCTTGACAGGACTTTAAAACACTATTGTTTTGGAGCCTTAAATCTGCTTTTTGAGCGGTCTGAAAAGTTCCTGTTTTGTGCGGATATTGTATAGTGGCTAAATTGTAAATCATCAGCGCAAATTCAGATTTATTCTACCCCTTTAGTTTTCATCCTCATTCCATAGACCGATTTAACGGCAGTAATAAAAAGCAAATGACGATCTTTCCCTCCGAAGCAGACATTTGTTGTCCAACTCTCTGATGTAGAGATTTTTGCAATTTCTTTGCCATCTTTACTAAATACAGATACCCCATTGCCAGTTAGATAAACATTGCCTCGATTGTCAATTGTCATCCCGTCTGACCCTTTTTCTGCAAAGAGTTGCTTGTCGGTTAATTCACCCTTCGTTCCAATTTTGTAGCGCCATGTTTTCTTGCTTCGAATATCGGCAACATATAAATATTTGCCATCAGGCGTTCCAACAATGCCATTGGGTTGGACTAAATCATCGATGATTTTAATAAGCTTGTTAGATCCTGGAGCTAAATAGTAGACATACTCACCTGGCTGTTCTGATTTTTGGTGGTCCCACCAAGGTCTGCTATAAAAAGGATCAGTAAGATACATTCCGCCGTCTGGGGCAATCCATAAGTCATTTGGCCCGTTGAGCTTTTTCCCTTCAAAATCGCGAATTAGGATTGTTATTTGTCCATTTGGCGCAATTGACCACAGCTCGTTTTTCTCGTCAGAACAAGTTATTAGTGCACCATCTTTAGTGAAGTATGTCCCATTTGCCCTGCCAAAATTTCCTCCAAAGATTGTCAGTTTATTGTGAATCGACCATTTGTATATCTTATTGCTGTTCTGATCGGTAAAGAAAATATTCCCTTTTTTGTCACAGGAAGGACCTTCGGCAAATTGAAATCCACCTGCAAGCTTTACAGCAACTGATCCTTTGGCGAATATGGCTTTAGTTTTAGATTTTCCTTTGGCTAAATAATTAGTATTAAAGATTACAACTAAAATTAGTCCGAACTTTAACAGAGCACTATGCGGTAACAATTTTAAAATGGACTTAAAACGTTTTGAGATTTTCATTGCTAGATATTTTGCTTTGTATATTTCAAAGTTGCATTTATTAATGGTATTTTAATTCAATATTTATTATTTTTGAAAAGTAAACATTCAAAATTATTTTAAAAACTACGATTATGAGCAAAGAGAAAAGCCCTACCAAGGATAAAAATAAAAAAGAACCAGAGAAAAATCTGAAAGAAAAACGGGCTGAGAAGAAGGCCAAACGGGATTCTAAAAGATAAATTATACTTGATTCTCTTTGGAGCACTAGAATCTATATTTGTGTTCATAGCATAAAATAGATCCTACTTTACGGTTCACAATACAAGGGTTTTGGCTTTCCGAAGGTTTGCCAGAGACCCTTTTTTATTGTAAATCTCTCTTTCGGATGCTGTCTCTGAATAATCTGTGATTTTTCGAGTTTGATCGATGATCATCTTCTGAGCAATTCGATGTACCTTTGCACAACTAAAAATAGTCTAGGGTGGTTTTTGAAGAATTAAATTTAAATAGTGCATTGCTTAAGGCATTGGCAGATCTGGAGTTTACTAATCCAACTCCGATTCAACAAAAAGCATTTCCTGTTGTGATGTCAGGAAAAGATGTTATTGGGATCGCACAGACCGGAACAGGTAAGACATTGGCGTATTTACTCCCTATCTTAAGGCAGTTTACTTTCTCAAAACAAAAAGATCCACGAATTCTAATTTTGGTTCCAACACGAGAATTAGTCCTTCAAGTAGTTGAAGAGATAAGTAAACTAACTACTTATATGTCGGTTCGAGTGGTAGGTGTGTATGGTGGGACCAATATTAATAACCAAAAAGAACAATTATATGAAGGTCTTGATATCCTCGTTGCAACACCAGGACGGATCGTTGACCTAGCTATGACAGGTTTACTAAGACTTAAATCCATACAAAAGCTTGTTATCGATGAAGTGGATGAGATGCTAAATCTAGGTTTTAGACCGCAGCTAATAAGCCTGATGGAAATTATCGCTCCCAAACGTCAAAACTTAATGTTTAGTGCGACCCTTACGGAGGATGTTGATCGCTTAATCACCGATTTTTTTTCGAACACTATTCGCATTGAAGTTGAGCCTCATGGCACTCCTGTAGCAAAGATCTCCCAATGGATGTATCATGTTCCGAATTATCAGACTAAAGTTAATTTGCTCGAATTACTTTTAACCGAAAATCAAGATTTTAATAGAGTCTTGGTTTTCGTGAATACAAAAAAAACAGCTGATCGTTTGTTTGAACTGATACATTCAAAATTCGAGGGGAAAGTTGGAGTGCTTCATTCTAATAAGTCACAGAATTTTCGAATTAATGCTCTGAAATATTTTGAAGAGGGGGTATATCGAATTCTTGTTACGACTGATCTTGTTGCTCGTGGATTAGATATCAGCAATATATCGCATGTTATTAATTTTGAGGTGGCAGAGACGCCTGTTGATTATATCAATCGTATTGGTAGAACAGGTAGAGCCGATAAGGAAGGTGCTGCGCTATCTTTCATCACTCCGAAGGAACTTGAGGCACTTGGTGAGGCTGAGGCTATGATGAACTGGAAGATACCACAACAACCATTACCTGAGAACCTGATAATCTCTAATTTATTTACCGAAGAAGAGAACCCAACTAATCTATTTGATAAGACGTATTACTCCTCGGGAAGTGCGATAAAAGAGTCACAAGGGGCATTTCATGAGAAAAAAGTAAAGAATAAAAAGATTAATCTTGGCGGTCCTGGTCAACGTAACCCCAAATTCGGAATAAAGAAAAAACAACCTGTCGCTGTTGTTAAACCTCCAAAGTTTAAATTTTAAGCTTCTAGTTTTGACTATGCCACTTGAGCAAAAAAATAATCCATTACATGGAATCACACTTGAGAATATTGTGAGAGAGCTTGTTGGCCACTATGGATGGGATGAGTTATCTAGCAGAATTCGAATAAATTGTTTTGCTATTGATCCAAGTGTAAATTCATCTCTTAAGTTTCTTCGGAAAACACAATGGGCACGAAAGAAAGTTGAAGATCTTTATCTTGAAACTTTTAAACATTGAAAAAAAATAACTTATTTTGATCGCATGTTTAAAAGATTTACTTTTTAAATTTATTTAGTTGATGGATCGCGCGTATCTTGAAATATTTTTTCTTTGCGGTATGGTTTTTCAGCTGATTCTGCTCGTAGCCTATATCCGCAGATTCATTTTGAATAATTACTGGAGCTATTTCAATGAACAAGAGCGTCAGTACTCAATTTTTGTGCTTATTGGCTATCAGATCTTGCCCCTTATTTACCTCTTTTCAACTTGGTTTTCGTGGTTTGATTACAACTTACCTAAATGGTTGGGCTTTCCGGCTTTTGCATTGTATTGTTTTGGATTTTGGCTCTTCTTTAAAGCATATACCGAATTAGGCTCTTCCTGGTCTGTAAATACAGCGGTGCGTGAAGGACAGAAGTTAGTAACAGATGGTTTGTTTAAATGGGTTAGACATCCGATGTATACTGCAATAGCTGCAGTTGCAATAGCTCAGATTTTTATGCTTCAGAACTGGTTGGTTGGTCCAGCATTTTTAATTACGGCAACTCCGTTCTATAAATATATTGTTGCTCGAGAGGAGAAGCAACTTATAAACCATTTTGGGGAACAATATCTTCAGTATATGCGAGAAACAAATGCCTTATTTCCTAGGCTTGATAAGATCAATTATACTCCAATATTAAGCAAGTTAGATAAGCTTAAGGTCTTCTTGTTAAGTAAATTTAAACGATCATAGATAGCCATTGAGTTGGATGAATTTTCATGGTCTGTTTTAGCTGATTACAGCTTTTAGATCCTTTTTTGCTAACGCTCTACGCATCGGTAATAAAAAGGATTTAGACCCTCTCTTTACATCGCACTTTCCTTTATAGTGAATCAGATAAGTACACTGTGTGGCCTGTATGGCATCGAGTTCACAAATCTCAATTAAAGATTCTATGACATAGTCAAATGTGTGATAGTCATCGTTGTGTAGAATCAACGTGCATAGGTTCTCTTTGTCGATATCTGTTGGTGCAGTTCTGTTTTTTTGCTTTTCAATACCCATGAAATATTTTCTCTTTATTTAACTATTGCTTCTTTAACGACTGACTGCAAAGGAACTCGTTCTCCATTTTTAAATGCAACGATGACCGAACCTTTAAGACCCTCCATGATAAGTTGGTTTTTCAATAAAACTGCATCCTTATATACCCCAAAGCTTCCAATGGTGTATAGGTGATTTTTCTTGGGGTCAATGAATTTCTCAACCTTCCTAATCTTGGATAATTTGTCGTATTTAACTTTAAAAGCCGGTGATAGTTTTCCATTTAGAAAAGAACCAATTTGAACTTTAAATAGGATAACCTCTTTTGTGTCGACAGAGCTTTGATTTGCGGATTCAGTTTTAGTTGACGTTTCAATAGGAGTCTGAACAATAGGCACAATTACAACCTTCTCCTCTAACTTCTTTTGAGCGCTCAATATTTCATCTGCTCTGGCCTTCTCTCTAAGGGCAATTTGATTGATGAATTGCGCCATCGTATCATTCCCAGTTTTCTCCCAGTATCCCGATTCTTTTACTCGCGCTTGCTCAAAATACTTTTCGCGATCACGTAATAATTGATAGGATTGCTGTTCAGCGTCAACAATACGTTGGACTAAGGCAAGGCGTGTTGTAACGCTATTTGTCTCTTCATGTGCCTTCCGAAGGGAGTCCGTATTGCGAACAATTGAGTCGTTTTTACTGGTTGCCAGCCATGCTTTGGTGAAGAGGATTTTTGCTGCCTCACTTTGAAAATCGTTAATGCGATGATAGGTTAATTGATTGTTGATTTCAAAATTAAACCATTCAGCTTTTAAAGAATCTGGAATTGGAAACGACTTTTCATCAGGTTGCTTGATTGGTGATTTTATCGAATCGGTAAATACTTTTTTGTCATCCCCGTTGTCGGGTTTGAATGGATTGATATTTTTCGAACATAGCGAAACATATTTGTCATATTCCAACTCTTTTGACTCTTGCTTGCTCCCTTTATATCGTTTGTAAAAATCCATTGCTTCGGCCCAATTGCCCAATGCATGAAAATAATTACCAAGGTAGAAATTGGCATTTGAAGGCGTGTTGTCAACAACTGCATTTAATAAGGCCTCCTTAGCCGCCATTTTGTAACGATTATTCTTTAAAAGCGTAATGCCATAATAATAGTTAAGCATAGCATTTTCGGGCGATTTGCTGATTAATTCAGTAAATAATGGGAGCGCTTTTTCATACTCTTTCTGCTTGAAATATTCTATCGCAAGTTTTTCATCTCCAGATGTTTCCTGTGCCTTAAGATTATTAAAGCACATTACAATTAAGATTGCAATTAGGATGGAGTTAACTTTTTTGCACATTATGCTTTTTGTCAATGTTACGTCTTACAATTACGAGCTAAAATTATACAATTTCGATCATTGTTATAAACTTTTCATAATTTTTCTCAGTTTAATGCATTCTTCGTTGAGTCCATTTTCTTTAAATTCATATATTTGTATAATAATCATCGAGAAGATCTTAATTACTTAAGGACTTCCACTTTTTGAAAGAAAAAAAATAGCACTTGACATAAATTTTATTTGATTTAAGCTTGAGCTAAGAAATATTATTATTCTAAATACTAGGAAATGAGTCAATTATTAGAAGGTGCAGTAGCGCCTGATTTTGCTGGAGTCACACAAAAGGGTGAGCAGATAAATCTTTCAATGTTTAAAGGGAAAAAGGTCATTCTCTATTTTTATCCTAAAGATGATACACCAGGGTGCACTGCTGAATCATGTAATCTGAGCGAGAATTATGAGTATTGGATCTCCAAAGGATTCGAAGTTATTGGCGTGAGTCCCGATAGTGAGGCTTCTCATGCTAAATTCGCTTCAAAATATGGTTTGAAATTCAACCTTATTGCCGATACCGAGAAAGTAATTTTGCAAGCTTATGGTGTTTGGGGCGAAAAAATGAATTATGGCAAGACGTATATGGGTGTTGTTCGGACGACCTTTGTAATTGACGAAAATGGCCTTATTCAAAAAGTGTTTAAAAAAGTAGACACAAAAGAGCATACGGATCAGATATCTAAAGAGTTATTAATAAAATAAACAACTATATAGTCATGGCAAAGGAAGATTCGCAAAAAGTCAATAGTGAGAAGTTGAAAGCCCTCCAGCTGACAATGGAGAAAATTGAGAAGAGTTATGGTAAAGGCTCAATTATGAGAATGGGTGATCAACCTGTTGACGATGTGCAGGCAATTCATTCGGGTTCTATCGCCTTAGATTTAGCCATGGGAATTGGTGGATATCCCAAAGGTCGAGTAATCGAGATTTTCGGTCCTGAGTCTTCAGGAAAGACCACATTGGCCATTCATGCTATTGCAGAAGCACAAAAAGTTGGAGGTATCGCTGCTTTTATTGATGCAGAACATGCTTTTGATCCTACTTATGCTCAGAAATTAGGGGTTAACATCAATGAATTATTGATCTCTCAACCAGATAATGGCGAGCAAGCTTTGGAGATCGCCGATAGTCTTATCCGATCTGGCGCAATTGATATTATTGTTATTGACTCAGTGGCAGCTTTGACTCCTAAAGCAGAGATCGAAGGTGAAATGGGAGATTCTAAAATGGGTCTTCAAGCAAGACTTATGTCACAAGCACTTCGTAAGCTTACTGGAAGTATTAGTAAGACTAAGACTTGCGTGATATTTATTAACCAATTGCGTGATAAAATTGGCGTAATGTTTGGGAACCCTGAGACGACCACAGGTGGTAACGCTCTTAAGTTTTATGCATCCGTTCGTCTAGATATTCGTAGAATTGGCCAGCTTAAAGATGGTGACGATGTTCAAGGAAATCACACCCGAGTTAAAGTTGTAAAAAATAAAGTTGCTCCACCATTCCGTAAAGCTGAATTTGACATTCTATACGGTGAAGGAATCTCAAAAATAGGTGAGATTATTGATCTAGGTGTTGAGATTGAAATAATTAAAAAGGCTGGTTCATGGTTTAGCTATGGTGAAACGAAGCTTGGTCAAGGTCGCGAGGGTGTTAAATCCTTGTTGAAGGATAACCCTGAATTGCTAGATGAGCTTGAAGCAAAGATCATTGCAAGTTATACCCCTTCATTGGATAAATAAATTATGGTTAAAGGAAAAAGAAATCTGAACCATAAATTTTAGGGTTCAGATTTTTTTTTGACTTTTGTGACTGCAAAAAATTAAATTCTAAGTAGTATCTTTTTCTTAGGTAAATCTAGAACAAAATGGGTCATAGGGTTTAAGTCGTGACTTTTTGTACTTAATAATTTTTGAATGAAAATATTGAAATTTGGAGGGACCTCTGTAGGCTCGGCTGATAATATCAAAAGAATCGGAGAGATCGTACTTTCTCAACAAGAAAAAATAATTGTCGTTGTTTCTGCTCTGGGCGGAGTCACCGACATGCTTGTTGGTTTAGCGCATGATGCAGCTAAAGGAATTGACCTAACAGACGAACTTAAGGCGATTCGGAAAAGACATAAAGATGTGATTGAAGGGTTGTATGCCAAAGACTTGACTGAAAGTGCCTTTGAAGCCCTTTGTCCGCTTTTTGAACAACTTGAATTAGTTACAACTGAAGTTCTTAGTTCCAAGATACTTTCGAATAAGATATTAGATCAAATTCTTGGTTTTGGTGAGCGATTATCTTCTTTGTTGATTAGCCGATATTTAAATATCCCTTTGTTAGATAGCAGCTTGTATATCAAAACAGATCTTTCTTATGGTAGGGCTAATGTTGATTTTGATCTGACCTATAAACTGATTTCAAAAGGGTGTTCAGAGGTTGCGCAATTTGCTGTTGCCCCTGGATTTATTTCATCTGGCTCTGATGGTTCGAGTACCACCCTAGGTAGAGGTGGCTCAGATTATACCGCTGCGCTATTTGCAGCTGGTGTTCATGCAACTCAATTGGAGATATGGACTGATGTGGATGGATTTATGACTGCAGATCCTCGCGTGATCAGTAAAGCCTATACAATTCCCATGCTAACCTACTCTGAGGCAATGGAATTATCCCATTTTGGTGCCAAAGTGATTTATCCTCCAACTATTCTTCCCGTTTATCAGAAAAATATACCTATTCATATTAAAAACACCTTGAATCCAGAAGGCGACGGAACATTGATCAGCCAGGTGGAATTGCAAGGTAAGGATCATCCAATAAAAGGGATTTCTTCAATCTCAGGTATTTCCCTTTTCACAATCCAAGGGCTCGGAATGGTAGGGGTAACCGGTATTTCAATGCGTCTGTTTGGAGCCTTAGCACATCAAGAGATCAATGTAATTCTAATCTCTCAAGCATCTTCAGAAAACTCAATAAGTTTTGCCATTGATTCGAAATTTGAGTCTATCGCACAGGAGGCTATTTCGAGTGAATTTGAACGTGAGATTGCTTCAGGAATGATCAGTAAGCTCGCGTGTGAAAATGAACTTTCTATTTTGGCCATTGTTGGCGAAAACATGAAACATTCAGCAGGAATTGCAGGAAAACTTTTCCACACTTTAGGCAAGAATGGGATCAATGTAGTCGCTATAGCACAAGGGGCATCTGAATTAAATATCTCTTGGGTTGTTAAAAACTCAGACCTGAAAAAAACACTGAACGTCGTTCACGAAGCCTTTTTCCTATCTCCATTTGTCGAACTAAATATATTCTTGGTCGGAATTGGTACTGTAGGTCGTGATTTATTGGAGCAGATTGGTCGACAGCAGAAAAAACTTCTTAAAGACCATCGTTTAAAACTTAAGCTTTCCGGTGTAGCGAACTCTCGTAAGATGATTTTCGACCGGGAAGGTATTGATGTTAAAGACTTAAAAAATACGATTGGACAATCAGAAATCAAATCAGATCTGAAACAATTTACTGAGACAATGGTCGAGATGAATTTGTTTAATTCTGTTTTTGTTGATTGTACAGCGGATGATAAGGTGGCTAATTACTACCTCTACGCACTTGAAAATTACATCTCAGTTGTCGCTGCTAACAAAGTGGCTGCTTCGTCAGAATATAGCCGTTATCGCGAATTAAAAGAGATGGCTGCTAAGCATGGGGTTAAGTTTTTGTTTGAGACCAATGTAGGTGCAGGACTGCCGCTGATCTCAACCATCAATGATCTAATGCGCTCAGGCGATCGGATTGTTCGCATTGAAGCTGTATTATCTGGAACATTAAATTATATTTTCAATACTTTAAGTGCAGAAATTCCATTTAGCAAGGCGGTTAAGATGGCTATGGAAATGGGTTATGCCGAACCAGATCCGCGAATTGATTTAAGTGGAATCGACGTTATTCGAAAATTAGTTATTCTCGCACGTGAATCTGGGTATGTATTAGAACAAGGGGATGTTAAAAATAACTCCTTTATTCCACA
>Ga0209829_10003845_pt1 | contig 10811 bp, 8 predicted proteins | sample C_140205_EF_Meta_FD_187311 | JGI IMG/M metagenome (GOLD analysis project Ga0209829, IMG submission 187311) | Freshwater microbial communities from Lake Croche, Canada to study carbon cycling - C_140205_EF_MetaG (SPAdes) (version 2) | ecosystem: Environmental > Aquatic > Freshwater > Lake... | reverse complement strand
CATTTGAGTTGCATGGCCGCTTGCGCCGCAGCGATCGCGATTTTTTCGTTACCGTTATGTACGATTTCGATTCCTCGAGTAGATTTTTCGCACAGCTCGCAGACATGGGCTTCAGACAGCGACGTGTGGCCGCCGTTAATGTGACCGATGATATCGGCGTCGGCCTCAAGCACAACATCTTTATCGATGAGACCAGAGCCCGGGATCGAGGGGCCGCCGGTGTGGATGGTGCTTTGAATGCCGTATTTGCGTGCCCAGGCCACCATCTTTTGAGCCTCTTCGCCAGCTTTCACTGAGCCCAAGCCCACTTCACCCAACAGCTTGACGCCAGCTTCGGCGAGGTCTTTAAAATCTTGTTCGACCATGCCTTGTTCGATGACTGGTGCACCGGCTAACACTTTGACGCCACCCGGGCGAAAGTTGTCAAACGCGCGTTGTGCGGTGATCGCCAGTGCTTTGAGCCCAACGATATCTTTTGGGCGGCCAGGCAAGTGCACTTCGCCAGCCGAAATCATCGTGGTCACACCGCCGTTGAGTGTTGATTCAATCCAGCCGATTTGATTTTGGCGTGGCGTCCAATCGCCAAACACAGGGTGCACATGGCTATCGATTAAGCCCGGTGCGACGCAGGTGTTGTGTGCGTCGATGATTGTTTTGGCGTGCGCGATATCGCAGTCTTTTTCTTTGCCGACTGCAACGATCAACCCATCGTTGATCACAATCGTATCCGCAGACAGAATAGGGTGATCAAGATCACCTGACAAAAGCAAACCGATATTTTTGATGACGACTTTGCCTGATTTTTCGCTTGCAACGACTTCTGCCATTCTGTTCTCCTGACCGCTTCGTTTAATTTGTAATTTAGAAGCCATGCTTTGAGCTCGCCTCTACCTAAACCCGTGATCCTCTCGACGATTCAAGCGCCCGCTCTGTGCTTGTACTGTTGCGTGAAGCTTTCTATATTACCTGTGCCTAATCACGCCCACCCCTATCGAGGTTAGAGTACAACGGTCCGTTGTACTGCATCAACCACAAACGCTTCCCACTGTTTAAAGGTCGCAGGCGCTTCTAGATTTTCGCCTAAAAAAGCAGACAACGTGAAGCGATTAGATTGGTAAAAATAACCCAGAGCAGCAATCATCATGTACAAATCGCGCGAGGACAGGTCTTTTCGAAACACGCCTTGTTCAACACCGCAGACTAAGACCCGATCCACTACACCAATGGCGGGTGACGAATAGTCGCGGGCTTTACTGGATTTGGCAATGTGCTTACCGCCGTGCAGATTTTCGCTATTTAACAAGGTGACGAACTCTGGATTTTTTTTGTAGTACTGCAAAATGAACTGCACGACTTGCTTGAGAGCCACGAGCGGTTGGGCTGTGTCAAGTTTGAGTGCCGCCTCGGCATCATTAAAGCGGCGATAAATCTCTTCAAGCGCCGCAACAAACAAGCCCTCTTTGTTGCCAAAGTAGTAGTAAATCATGCGGTCGTGCGAGTTGGCCGCTTTGGATATTTGATCAATGCTGCCACCGTCTAAGCCATGCTTGGCAAAGATTTTGATCGCGGCGCGCAAGATGCTCTCGCGGGTCGTTTCAGCCGAACGTTCTCGCACCCCGGTTTTGCGAGATGCTTTGAGGGGGGCTGACGGGGGTGCGGTCATTGCTCGACAAAAGCTCTTTCGATCACGTAGTCGCCGGGCTTGGTTGTATTACCTTCATTAAAACCCCGCTGTTCAAGCATGATCTTCAAATCGCGCAGTAGGCCGGGGCTGCCGCAAATCATGATGCGATCTTGTGTGCGGTCAAGCGCCGGGATACCTAAGTCTTTAAAAAGCTTTTCGTTTTCGATCAGGGTCGTGATACGGCCCATTTGTTTATATTGCTCGCGCGTGACGGTTGGGTAATAGCGTAACTGTTTGGTCACCATCTCACCTAAAAATTCGTGTTTTGGCAACTCTTGAGTGATGTAGTCATGGTATGCCAGGTCAGCGACATCTCGCACTGAGTGGACCAAAACTACTTCTTCGAATTTTTCGTAAGTGTCGGGGTCGCGGATTACGCTTAAAAACGGTGCTAAGCCTGTGCCTGACGAAAACATATATAAACGTTTGGCAGGTAGCAGGTAATCGATTAGCAATGTGCCCGTTGGTTTGCGCCCCACCACGATTGGGTCGCCCACCTTGATATGCTGCAGCCTCGAGGTGAGTGGTCCATCTTCGACTTTAATGCTTAAAAACTCAAGGTGCTCTTCGTAATTGGCGCTGACGATGCTGTAGGCACGCAACAATGGTTTGTCGTTGACGCGCAACCCAATCATTGTGAAATGGCCGTTGCTAAAGCGTAGAGACGGATCTCGCGTGGTGGTGAAGCTAAACAGGCTGTCAGTCCAGTGACGTACAGATAAAACGGTTTCTTCGTTAAAGGCGCTCATTGTCGGCTTGAGAATCAAAATCTTTTTAAGTCAGGGGTGGGCTCAATAAATACATTGCGAGCTGGCGTTGGATGCTTTAAATTGAACTACAAATGTAGTGAATGCAACACTAAATTGTAGCAAATGCTACATTTATGTTAACCGCTGTGGTGCAATTTAGGCAACGATTAAACGGCAATAAGCTTTTAACCTACTCTCACATGACCGAACACACGAAAACTGACGGACTCTCAGCGCAGGCGCCCGCGGCAGCGACTCAGGACGCTGAAACACTGTCAGCCAGTCAGGCGCGTGTAACGGGTGCGGTCAAAATCGAATGCAACGCATGTCCGGTCTTGTGCCAGATTAGCCCTGGCCGCAGTGGCGCCTGTGATCGCTATGCCAATCAAGACGGCATGTTGATTCGTGTGGATCCAGTCTTGGTGTTGAACCGCACCTTGAAAGGTGTTGAGCCAGCCTTGGTGCCCTTTGCGCCAAACGCCTCTGAAGAGGCTTGGGCCGGTGACCTAGTGCATGCAAACGATGTTTTCATTACGGGCGTAGGCTCGTCAACCACCTACCCAGATTACAAGCCGGCGCCGTTTATCGTAGGCTCGCAGATTGACGGCGTCGATATGGTGACGGTTGTTACTGAAGGCATCTTTAGCTACTGCAGTTTAAAAGTCAAAATTGATACCGACCGCTATTTGGGCCCGGAGCAAGCAAATGTGCTGTGCCGGGGTGAAGTCGTGGGCCACGTCACCACCGCAGAGTATGGCTCGCAAATGCTTTCTTTGGGCGGTGTGCACCACTTAACGGGTGGAAGTAAAAAAGAAGGGCGCATCACCATGGAGATGATGCAGGCGCTCGGTAACAAAGAGGCGGCCGAGCTAAGCATCGAGGGTGGGGCGCAGTTAGTGATTCAGGCTGGGCGCGCACCCATCGTCAATGGTGTGACAGAACAACGCATGCGGGTTGGTTGCGGCTCGGCTGCGATCGGTATTTTTGCGCAACAGTTTTTTGAGTTGGCCGACGAAGTGGTGGTAGTGGATGATCACATCACGGGCGTCTTGACTGAGCATCAAGCAGGTTGTTGTTTGAATATGCGGCCATCCGGAATTTCGATTCGAGGTCGCCGTTCAACGCCTGGGCGCTATTTCCAAGTCGCCAACCCCGGAACGGGTTGGGGTGGCACCGACATCTCAGATCCTTTGGCCATCATTGAAAAGTGGGATTCAAAGCGTGCCTGGCCCGGTCTGCGCTTACTGATGACTTCAACCACCGGTGAACACGCGGCTTGGTTCGTACTGGATCAGGATTTGATCCCGCAGCAACAAGAGATGCCGACTGCCGTGCAGACGGTGATTGACCGGATTGGTGAAAACTGTGAGCCCTCGTTGACCACGGTGTTGTTTTTAGGTGGGGCCGGAGGAAGCTTGCGTGCGGGTGTGACGGATAACCCCGTATTGTTGACACGTGCCATTAAAAACGCGTTGGTCAACGTGACCTGTGGCGGTGCGCCGGCATATGTTTGGCCCGGGGGTGGAATCACCGTCATGGTGGACGTGTTGCGCATGCCGGACCACAGCTTTGGCACCGTGCCTACGCCAGCGATTGTGGCGCCGTTCGAATTTAGTATGCGCCTTGAGGATTTTAAAAATCTGGGGGGGCACTTGGCCTATGTACGACCTCTAGACGAAGTGTTGCGCAGTGGCGCCTGGCACGCCGATGGTGCGCCGACCGCACGTCAGTGGGTGATGCAGCCGACCCAAAATCCTTGGCCCCTTGGCCAACCCCCGCAACTGGGTTAGCAAAAATGGGACCGATATCGCACGCGCTGTCGAAAGGTCGACGCCATTTTCAGCATGGGCCGATCGATATCATCGCTTATGCCGAGGGTGACCCTGTTAGCGTTGCGCAGGCGCATGAGGCAGCCTGGCAGCGCTTTGGGCAAATTTTGCCAGAGCTGGTGCACGAGTTGGCTGAGTTGCGTAAACCTGTGCGCGGTGCCGGCACACTCAAAGGGCCGATTGCTCAGTCGATGTGGCAAGCGTGTAAGGCTTGTTTAATTGACGCGGATGCAGAAGCGTTTTTAACGCCAATGGCCGCAGTAGCTGGTTCGGTCGCGCAAAACTTGAACGCTTGTTATCAAGCTCCGGGGATCAAGCGTGCCTGGGTGAATAACGGAGGCGATATTGCGCTGCATCTTACTGAAGACACTGCGGTTTCGATCGGGCTGTTTGCCGACTTGGCGCGTTTAGATGAGCAACAACTGATTGCCGGTGTGCAGACCGACGCTGTGTTTGAAGTGACGCACGGCATGGGGATCGGCGGCGTAGCGACCAGCGGTTGGCGTGGGCGTAGTTTTTCATTGGGTATTGCCGACAGTGTGACGGTTTTTGCGGCAAGCGCCTCGCAGGCAGACGCCGCAGCCACAATGATTGCAAACGCGGTCAACGTTTCAGACCTGCGGGTTGTGCGCCAGCCTGCCAGCGCTTTAAAAGATGATTCTGATTTAGGCCAACAGTTGGTGACGGTTGCGGTGCCAAAGTTGGGCCAAGATGAAATTGCTCAAGCGCTTGAAGCGGGCTTAAAAAAAGCGCGCACACTCAGGCAGAACGGTTTAATCTGTGCCAGTGTTTTAAGTTGTCAGGGGTGGTTTGTCAGTACTGAAACGACCCGAATCCAGCGCATGTTTTGAGGTGATGATGCAAGCAAAAATTCGTAGAATCGTTGTGCAAATCGATGAAGTGTGGTCTGAGAACGGCCAGTCTGTGTCGCCTCCTACGCGACGAGCATTGGCTATGGCGGTCATCGAAAATCCCTTTGCAGGGCGTTATGTCGCGGATCTTGACGCTTTGATGACCGTGGGGCAAGAACTTGGCGCTTTACTCGGGCAGCGTTGCGTGCAAGCGCTCGGTATCAAACCGGGCGAGGCCCAAAGCTACGGCAAGGCGGCTATCGTGGGTGAAGCGGGTGAGCTTGAGCATGCCGCCGCGATTTTGCATCCAAAATTAGGGGCGCCGCTGCGGGTGGCGGTTGAAAAGGGCGCGGCACTTGTGCCTTCGAGCAAAAAAATGGGTGCGATGGGCGCCACGATTGATGTGCCGCTCGGGCATAAAGACGCAGCCTATGTACGCAGTCATTTTGATGCGATCGAAGCGCGTGTCACCGATGCGCCGCGCGCCAACGAAATCGTGGTGTGCGTTGCTGTCACCGATAGCGGGCGCCCTAACCCTCGAGTGGGTGGCTTGCAGCATCAGAACATGATTGGCAAAGATGGGTTGAATTAAAAATTGAAACACTGAAACACTAAAACACTGATAGTCAGGGCATGCGCCCGCTCAACTGGAGAGTACGATGAAACAGCAGCGACTCAGTATCTTTGCAAGGCTTAGCATCGCGGCAGTCACACTGCTCAGCGCCTCGTCAGCGTTGATGGCGCAAGGTATCATCAAAATCGGCGAAATCAATAGTTACAAAGCTCAGCCTGCTTTTCTTGAACCGTACAAAAAAGGGATGGAACTTGCGATTGAGCAGATCAACGCGGCTGGTGGTTTGAATGGCAAAAAAGTTGAACTCATCACGCGTGACGACAACGCCAACCCGGGCGACGCAGTGCGGGTCGCTGAAGAACTAGTGTCGCGCGATCAAGTTGACGTGTTGACTGGGTCGTTCTTGTCGCACATCGGCTTGGCCTTAACTGATTTTTCAAAGCAAAAGAAAGTTTTCTTTTTGGCGAGCGAGCCCTTGACCGACAAGATCGTCTGGCAAAACGGTCATCGCTATACCTTCCGTCTGCGCACCTCAACGTACATGCAGGTGGCGATGCTTGTGCCAGACGCCGTGGCGATGAAGAAAAAACGCTGGGCCATCGTTTATCCTAATTATGAATATGGCCAGTCAGCCGTCGCAAGTTTCAAAGAACTGATGAAGGCGGCACAACCTGACGTTGAATTCGTAGCCGAGCAAGCGCCTGCGTTGGGTAAGCTTGATGCCGGCAGTGTGGTGCAGGCACTTGCTGATGCCAAGCCTGATGCTATTTTTAACGTGTTGTTTGGCGCAGACCTGTCAAAGTTTGTGCGCGAAGGTAATACCCGCGGTTTATTTAAAGGGCGTGAAGTTGTTAGTTTGTTGACCGGCGAGCCCGAGTACCTTGATCCACTGAAAGATGAAAGCCCAGATGGCTGGTTGGTAACAGGTTACCCGTGGTACGGCATTAAAACACCAGAGCATGCAGCGTTTTTGGAGGCCTATCAGGATAAGTTTAAAGATTATCCGCGCCTAGGATCGGTGGTCGGTTATAGCGCAATCATTTCGCTTGCTGCCGGTATCAAAAAAGCGCAAGGCACAGACACTGAAAAATTAGTCGATGCCTTTACTGGGTTGAGTCTGATGACGCCGTTCGGCCCCATCACCTACCGTCCCGAAGATCATCAGTCGACCATGGGTAGTTTCGTTGGTCGCACTAAAAACGATGGCGGTAAAGGCGTCATGGTTGATTTTCGGTTTTTAGATGGCGCTAAGTTCTTGCCTTCTGCCGAAGAGGTTAAAAAATTGCGACCTGCTCAATAGCGGATTTTTGATGGATTTATCGGGTTTTGTTGTTCAGTTGCTTAACGGTCTGGCTGGGGCCTCGTCGCTCTTTTTAGTCTCAGCCGGACTGTCGCTCATCTTCGGTGTCACGCGAATCGTGAACTTTGCTCACGGTTCGTTTTTTATGGTGGGCATTTATGTTGCTTACACCCTCGTCACACGCTTTGCAGATGTCATTGGCTTTTGGCCCGCCATCGTGTGCGCAGCCCTGCTGGTCGGTGTGTTGGGTGCGCTGGTTGAAGCCACCCTGATGCGACGTATTTACCGTGCCCCTGAGTTGTTTCAATTGTTGGCCACTTTTGCCTTGGTCTTGGTGTTCAAGGACGCTGTGTTGTGGCTGTGGGGGCCTGAAGAGCTGCTGGGGCCACGTGCACCTGGCTTGAAGGGTGCTGTTCAAATTTTGGGGCGTAGTTTCCCAGCGTACGATTTGTTTTTAATAGTTATAGGGCCCGTGTTACTAGGCTTGCTTTGGCTGTTGCTCAAGCGTACCCGCTGGGGCACGTTTATTCGCGCCGCGACTCAAGATCGCGAGATGGTCGCCGCGCTCGGTGTCAATCAGGCTTGGTTGTTTACCAGCGTGTTTGCGTTGGGTGCGCTGTTGGCGGGTTTGGGCGGCGCCTTGCAGCTACCGCGTGAGCCTGCAAACCTTGAAATGGATCTTAATACGATTGGCGCCGCCTTTGTGGTTGTGGTTGTCGGTGGGATGGGCTCTATTCCTGGCGCCTTCGTGGCCGCGCTGTTGATCGCTGAGTTAAAAGCCATTTGCATTTGGTTAGGTGTTGTTCATATTTTTGGTACAGCGGTCTCTTTTTCAAAGCTCACTTTGGTGGTTGAGTTTTTAGTGATGGCTGGGGTATTGGTGTTGCGCCCTTGGGGATTGTTAGGCAGACCACAGCCGCTCTCGCGTCACGCGGCGCACAGCGAAGCACCCTTAAGCGCCCCAACGCGCTTGACGCTCACGTTGCAGCTTGCGGCGATTGCGTTATTGATGCTGCTGCCGTGGTTGACCGAAGCTTCGCCTTATTTCACAGTGCTAAGTATTGATTTGCTAGTAGCAGTTTTGTTTGCAACAAGCTTGCACTTCATCATGGGGCCTGCCGGCATGCATTCGTTTGGCCATGCGGCCTATTTTGGTTTGGGCGCGTATGGCGCTGCACTTTTGTTTAAAGCCCTTGGCTTGCCGATGGAGCTGGCTCTCGTCTTGGCGCCTCTCGTTGCCGGCCTGGGTGCTTTGTTATTTGGCTGGTTCAGTGTGCGCCTATCGGGTGTCTACCTGGCGATGTTGACCCTAGCCTTCGCGCAAATCACCTGGGCTGTGGTGTTTCAGTGGGATAGCCTGACAGGCGGCAGCAATGGTCTGACGGGCGTATGGCCCGCAGCATGGCTAGCCGATAAAAAACACTATTATTTCTTGACGCTGACATGCGTCGTGTTAAGCGTGTGGTTGTTGCGGCGCGTGTTGTACGCTCCTCTGGGTTACGCCATGCGCGCGGGTCGTGATTCACCTATGCGTGCCGATGCCATTGGTATTGATGTCAAGCGTGTGCAGTGGGTGGCCTTCGTGATCGCAGGTGTGTTTGCGGGTGTTGCCGGTGCGCTTTATGCCTTTTCAAAAGGCAGCATTTCACCCGAAACCTTGCATGTGAGTCGTTCGGTGGATGGCCTCGTGATGGTCTTGCTCGGTGGTATCCAGACGTTAGCGGGCCCCATCGTGGGCGCGGTTAGTTTTACCTGGCTGCATGATGTGATCGCACGCAACACTGAATATTGGCGCGCAATGCTGGGTGGCATTATTTTACTGCTGGTGTTGTTGTTTCCCGAAGGGCTGGCGGGTTTTGCGGGTCGTTTCAGGTTGCCTGCGCTCGCGAAGGGGCAGGCATGAGTCTGTTAACGGTAAAAGACTTGGGTAAGTCGTTTGGCGGGGTCAAGGCCGTTGACGGGATTACCTTTGAAATTGCCGCGGGTGAGTTATTGGCACTCATTGGACCGAATGGCGCCGGTAAGTCAACCACCTTCAATATGCTCAATGGTCAACTGCAGGCCGACCGTGGCTCGATCCGGTTTGCAGGGCAAGAGCTACTTGGCCTTGCGCCACGAGAGATTTGGCGTTTAGGGGTGGGTCGAACTTTTCAGATCGCTGAAACGTTTTCTTCTTTGACGGTGATTGAAAACGTGCAGATGGCGTTGCTTTCGCATGCTGGGAGGATATTTTCTTTTTTTAAAGCCGCGCGCTTACACGAACGCGAAAGGGCGCTTGGGTTGCTTGAGCAGGTTGGGATGGCTTCGCAAGCTGAGCGCCCCTGTAGTGCGTTGGCCTACAGTGATGTGAAACGTGTCGAATTGGCGATCGCGCTCGCGAACCGGCCCCGCCTGTTGCTGATGGATGAACCGACGGCAGGCATGGCGCCGAAAGAGCGCAACGCGTTAATGACTTTGACTAAAAAATTGGTGATTGAGCAACAAATTGCCGTGCTGTTTACCGAACACAGCATGGATGTGGTGTTTGCACATGCCGACCGCATGATTGTGTTGGCACGGGGGCGACTAATCGCTCAGGGCGTCCCGGATGACATTCGTAAAGATGCCAAGGTGCAAGAGGTGTACTTTGGCTCTGGCGCGACGTTTGAAGATGAGATAGCTGTCTCAACCGCGAAAGTTCAGGCTCAGATCACAGAGCAAGCAGCTCAAGGATTATCTAACGTTCAAACAACAGAGGAACCCAGTCAAAGCCCACTCAACGTTCACGCACTGACTGCGGCAAAAACGGGGGCGCGCGAAGCTAGATTAGCTAGAGCTGCTCACGAAGAGTTCAGTGCGCCTAATCAGGCAGAGCTGTTGCTGTCCGTACAATATTTGTGCGCTTGGTATGGCGCAGCTCAAATTTTGTACGATGTAAATATTCAGGTCAAACGCGGCGAAGTCGTGGCGTTGATGGGACGAAATGGAGCAGGCAAGTCAACCACCATGAAAGCACTGATGGGATTGCTTGAAAAACGCAGCGGTATGCTGCAGTTTATGGGAAGTGATATCTCTAAGGATGCCGCCCATCGTATTGCTGCGAGTGGGTTGGGTTATGTGCCTGAAGACCGTCGCATCTTTACCGATTTGACTGTTTTAGAGAATCTCGAAGTGGGACGGCAAAAGGCGCGCGTGTGGCCCGATGGCGTTGCAGCGCCCGCCTGGACGGTGCAGCAGTTGTTTACACTTTTTCCGAACCTGGGCGAGATGCCCAAGCGCCCGGGCGGGCAGATGAGTGGTGGTGAACAACAAATGCTGACTGTGGCGCGCAGCTTGATGGGTAATCCCTATTTGGTGCTGCTCGATGAGCCCTCTGAAGGGGTAGCGCCTGTGATTGTTGAGCAAATGGTGCAAATGATTTTGGCATTAAAAAAGCAAGGGGTTAGTATTTTGCTCTCTGAACAAAATTTGCACTTTGCGCGCTTGGTGTGCGACCGTGCTTACGTGCTTGAAAAAGGGCAAATTCGTTTCAGCGGGACGATGGCCGAGCTTGACTCGGATGAGCACGTACGACAAACGTACCTGAACGTCTGAGGCTATTCATGAAAATTTTGTCTCAAATGCAGGGGGACGGGATCGCGCAGGGTGCACCCTCAGACACGCCAAGCGAAGCACCTCAGCGCGAGCCCTTAGGTTTGTCGCTTTGCCGCTTGTTGGTCAATGGTGTGCATCATGAGTTGCCATTGTCAGCTGATGTGTCTTTGATGTACGTGCTACGCAACGACTTGACCCTGAATGGGCCTAAATATGGTTGCGGCTTAGGCCAGTGCGGTGCTTGCACGGTA
>Ga0209829_10003841_pt1 | contig 10817 bp, 6 predicted proteins | sample C_140205_EF_Meta_FD_187311 | JGI IMG/M metagenome (GOLD analysis project Ga0209829, IMG submission 187311) | Freshwater microbial communities from Lake Croche, Canada to study carbon cycling - C_140205_EF_MetaG (SPAdes) (version 2) | ecosystem: Environmental > Aquatic > Freshwater > Lake... | reverse complement strand
GAGGCGCGTGCCCACGACTTCACGCCGGAGGCGCGGCGCGAGATCCGGCAACTGGAGTCGAAGCCGATCTGGGAGCAGATGCGGGCCTACCTGGCCAGCGACGCCGTGGCCAACGTGATGCCAAAAGAGCCCTTCGGCGAGGCGATCCGGTACATCAACAACCAATTCGAGCACCTGCTGGTCAATCTCGATGACGGCCTGATGCCGATCGACAACAACCTCACCGAGCAGCTCATGAAGCAGGTGGCCTTGGGAAGGAAGAACTGGATGTTTATCGGCAGCGTCGCGGCGGGCTATCGGGCTGCCGATCTCTTCACGCTCGTCAGCAGTGCGCTGCGCTGTGATCTCGACGTCTTCATCTATGTGAAGGACGTCCTCGACAAACTTCTCGCCGGATGCAGCGACTACCACTCGCTGCGGCCCGACGTCTGGAAGGATTCGCATCCCGAGGCGGTCCGCATGTACCGCCAGGACGAGCGGCGGCACCGCGCCGAGGCGAAGTCGATCAAGCGAGCGAAGCGCCGACTGGGGCGGAAGTAGGCCCCACGGCCTCCAGCCCTGACCTCACCTAGCCCATTCCGGCCCAAGCAAGGGGATGGGTGTGGTGGGCGCACACCCCAAGGCGAGACAGGCTTTCACCACCCGCCAGAGAGGACGGTTGGGCAATGGCGACCCACGCTCATTGACACCCCTCCGAACGGACTGTATAATTCCCGAAAAAAGGGGTCCATTCATGCGCGGGAAAGAAATGCAGCCGCGCGAGACCAAGCCCACGCGATCAGGATGGTTCATGCCGGTCGTTGGGTGTGCAGTTATCTGTGTCTTTGCGGCTTGGCTTGCAGTCTATTTTCGCTACAGACATGCCCAGGCGTTTCCCGGAGATTCACTGCTGATTGAACCCGCCGTGATCGACATTGGCTTTCTTCAATACGGACAGAAGAAGATCGTCGAGGTGTCAATCAAAAACACAGGTCTACGAACCCACACGATCATTGGTGCCAATGCTTCGTGCTATTGCCTCACATCGAGTGATTTTCCCCGGTCGATCCATGCCGGCCAGCAAGACATTGTGGCCTTTGAGATACTGGGCACCTCAGAGGCAGGCGAAGCGTTCGAGCAAAGGGCTGCTTTGGTCCTCGACAGCCATCGATCGGCACCATTGGCATTGAAAGTTAGCGGCGTTGGGGCGGCTGCAAAATCTGAGGAAGAATGAGGTCGATACGGTATCGGTTGGCCGAACACTTGCTGGATATGTTGTGATCAGTGAACAAAGATCCGGAGAAAATCTCTTGAGAGTCTCAATTGCACGGCACGTATCGCATGCCATGGCTTTTGTCGGTGTCGGATTGTTCTCATCCGGGATCGTTGAGCAGTCGATCGAGAAGGCCGTTGCGGCATCCGCGGCTGTCGAGAACGCAGACCTCCGGCTCTGCGAAGTTGGAACCTGTTTTACGGGCGCGGAGTTTTGTAAGCCAGGGCCTTGGTGTTGCTCGTGGGGGGTCTGCGTGGGCGTGTCATGGTGAACGTACTCCTTTCGAACTCGCGTCGTTGAGCACTGCTGAAAAAGGATGGATGTTCGGAGGTCGTGTCGGACTCGTTCAGTGATCGGTGCGTATCTGCTTCGGTTGGGCGATGAGCGATACCTTCAGGTCGATGCGTGCACGCAGTGCGACATTCGTACGGCGTTGAGACAAACAGGTGTCAAGGGAAGAAATGGGTCCATATTGCGGCTCGCGTGAGGACATCCGGTCGGGAGTCGAAGACCATGAATGTGTTCGTGTGCTCTCCATCTGTGGGGCGTCATCCGGCGCTTCGCCTGGCACTTGGTGCGGCGATCGTCCTGGGATATTATTCATTCCCGGTGATCTCGTCAGGGGGCGAACCCGGTGTTGCCGAGAATAAGGCGCCGCTCGATCGGATCGTTGAGGCGGCTGGACGATCTGCACGGCGATTCGAGAACGTGACACTCGTCGGGCATTGCCGGATTACGAACTCGGTGGGTGGTAAGGAACCGACCGAAGATGTGTTCTGGTTCCGCCTTCTGCGTCTCGGTGAAAACATCTCCGCCGAGAAGTTGGATCCCCTCGGGGACGAACCGATTGCCTCGGAGCCACAGAGCGGGCCCGGTTGCACCGACGAGATTCTGAAGCGATTTCGGCTTCGGAGCGTCGTTTCAAAGAGTGACCGTTATGATTTGTTGTTGCGGCGCAGCGGCGATGGCGGGAAAATGAATGTCGACCGGATCAATCACGATCCGAGTGGGCCATCGCGGGGCAAGTTCATCTTCGCGGCTCACGCGGTAATGCCTGCTCTGGAGGCATCCTATGCCAACTATCATGTGCCGGTAGCGTCCGTGTTGTCATACGAGGGGTGTCGCGTGGCGTTGTTGGCACCGCCACATCAGGGCGACATTCGGTTGTCGTATCAATGCATCCCTTCTTATGCGCCAGAGGGATTTATCCAGACGATAGGCAAGGGCTCTGCGCGGCTTGGCAGTGGGGAAATCGTCTGCCGTGAGTCCGATGGTTGGGCAGTCAGTTCTCATTCGATGAACATGCGGTATGACGGGAGCGAAAAGGTGTCGTTGTCGATCGTCGAGACCGTGCGGTATACGACTGGCGGTGGTCCTGAGTCGGGCGTGGTACCCGCGCAGGTCGTTCAACGACGCCGGATAGCGGGAACGGGAAGTGATGTGAAAGTCGTGATCTCAGTTGCTGCTATTGAGTTTGGCACGCGAAAAGAGTCGGACTTTTACCTATCAGCGTACGGGCTGCCCGAACCCGCCGGGGACGGAATCAGCCACACTGCTCTGTGGATTCCAGGTGGAGGGTTTTTATTGTCTCTTTTCGGGTGTCTGTGTTTGCTCGCGGCCGCCTGCTTGAGATGGAAGCTGTCTGCCAATGACTCTTATTCTGCCACTAGTCGGATCAGCAGATAACGTCAGGAGAGGCGTGTACGGTGCCCGTGTCAATGACGCGGCGGCTCGAGTGTTTACGAGAGCGTGTTCGTCCAGTGCGACTTGGTGACCGCCGCGAGATCAACGGCGAATCGTGTTGTGCAGATGCCGAAAGAGAAACTCGGCCCGGCGTCTCGAGGCGTAGGGGGTTTCGGCGGCGCCGTGGCCGGTTCCCGGCATGACGAGCAGGTCGAAATCCTTGCCGGCCTTCACGAGCGCCGCAGCCACCTGCATCGTCGAGGCGGGATCGACGTTCTGATCGAGCTCGCCGACGACAAGCAGGAGCTTCCCCTTCATGCGGTGGGCTTGGACGGAGTTCGACGATTCGTCCCAGCTGGCGTCGAGCGGCCAGCCCATCCACTGCTCGTTCCACCAGATCTTGTCCATCCGGTTGTCGTGGCAGCCGCAGTCGGCGACCGCCGCGGCATAAAAATCGGGGTGGGCGATGAGAGCCCGCAGCGCGTTTTGCCCGCCGGCGCTGCCGCCGTAGATGCCGACGCGCGAGAGATCGATCCAAGGCCGCGTCGCCGCCGCCGCACGGAGCCAGGCGATCCGGTCGGGGAAGCCGGCGTCGCCGAGGTTCTTGTGGCAGACGTCGTGAAAGGCCTTGCTCCGATTGGCTGTCCCCATGCCGTCGGCCTGCACGACCACAAACCCCAGCTCTGCCAGCTGCGACATCGAGCCGAAGGAGGGCCGCCACGCCACCGGCGCGTGGCTGTCCTGCGGACCGGCGTAGACGTTTTCAATCACGGGGTAGCGGCGGGCCGGATCGAAATGAGAAGGGCGGAGGATGATGCCATGGATGTCGGTGACGCCGTCGCGGCCTTTGGCCACAAACCGCTCCGGCTTCGGCCAGCCGGTGGCGACGAGGCCCGCGTCATCGGCCACCTCGAGATCGCAGAGCTTCGCCCCGTCGGCAGCCCGACGCAGCTCGTGCCGCGGCGGCAGATCGACGCGCGACCAGCGGTCGATATAGGTTTTGCCATCGGGGGCCCAGGTGAGCTCGTGCGTGCCATCCCCCTCGGTGAGCATCGTGAACGCGCTGCCGTCGAAGTTCACCCGGGCGTAGTGGACGTGGTACGGGCTTTGGGAGGGGTCGCGGCCCGAGAGACGCACAACGAGGGAGCGGCTCTCCTCGTCGACTTCCACCACGCTCCGCACCGGCCACTCCCCCGCCGTGATCGGGGTCGTGGCACCGGTGGCGATGTCGACCGAATAAAGATGATGCCAGCCGCTCCGTTCGCTGCTCCAAAGGAGCTTCCCCTCGGCGGGGAGAGCGTGGAGCCAGGCCCGGTTGACCCAGTCGATGAAGGTATCGCTGTGCTCATCGATGACTGCCGAGACGCGTCCGGTGGGGACGTCGATTTTGAGGATCCGCATCGACTGGTGGCCGCGCTGGTTGTAACGAAAGAGGAACGACGAACTATCGGGGAGCCAGAGGAAGTCGGAAATCTCCCAAGGGGTGGCAAACAGCGATTCGTCGAGCGGCACTTCGGTGAGAGCATCGAGATCGAACAGATGCGGAAAGCGCTCGTCGATCCGGTCTCCCGGCTTGTCGTAGCGAAACTCGATCACCCGCGGCTGTGGCTGGTCTTTGGGCGTCGACTCGACGATCGTCACCGTGCGGTGCTCCCCCTCGCGCACTTTCAGCGCGATCATCCAGCGGCCGTCGGGCGAGACGAAGCGTTCGTCGGTGAAATGGAAAACATTGGTCGCTCCGCTCGTGAGCGGCTTTTCCGTGCCGTCGGCACGCTTGGCCACAAGATCGCCGTCGCGGAGGATCACCTCGGCTCGCGGCGTGCCGGCGGTGGGCTCCGCTGCCCGGGGCCGGCGTCGCTCGCCGGCGCCGCGCGATCCGCCGGGCACGACATCGGGCTCGAGGGAATTGATGCGGAAGGTTGATCCGCCCAGATCGGCCGCCGCGGCGGCCAGGAGCGTGCCGTCGCCGCGCTCGAAGCCCCAGACATGGCCGGCGAAGGTGTGCTGATCGCGCGAGGCACCGGGGGCGAGCTCGCCGTAGGAGCGGCGCTCGCCGCCCCCTTCGATCCATACCGTCTTGAGGACCTCGGTCGTCGCGTTCTCCAGACGGATCGACGTCTCGGGGCCGTTGCCGCTGCGCAAGGGGCGGTCGAGCCGCACGCGCCGCGCCCCCGCGGAGCGCAGCTCGACGGCAAGGGGATCGTTTGGCTCGAGGATCCGTTTGTCACCAGACCGGCAGTCGACCCGAACCACCTCGTGGGCGGAGGCACCCGTTCGAACCCGGTAGACAAGCACGGCGCCGTCGTCGATCCAGCGCGGCTCGATGGAGTGCCGGAAGACGAGGCCACCGACGCGTGGATCGTGCGACGTCGCCCGATGCCAGGCGGCGTCAAAGTCAGCAGCCGGCTCGGCAGCCGAGCTCACTGCGGCGGCGAGGGAGGCGATCGCGAAGGCGAGTCGGAGGGAGGAGCCGTTCATCGATGTGTGGCCTGTGGCAAGCCGAGCCTCCGGTCGAAGAAGTCAGCGATCGAGCGCCAGAGGTGGATCCGGTCGGGAGCGCCCGAGATGCCGTGCGTCTGGCCGGGGTAGATCATCACCTCGAAGAGCTGGCCTTGCTTCTGCATCCGGGCGACGAGGGCTGTCGTGTTTTCGAAGACGACGTTGTCGTCGGCCATGCCGTGGATGACCAGGAGCGGGTCGGCGATCGTCGCCGCCACGCCGAGAACACCCGAACGCTCGTAGGGGCCCTTGTCGACGGCCGGATTGCCCAGGTAGCGCTCGGTGTAGTGGGTGTCGTAGAGCGACCAATCGGTGACCGGGGCCCCGGAGGCGCCGGCGGCAAACAGCCCCGGATGGGCGGCAAGCAGCCGCAGCACCATGAAGCCGCCGTACGACCAGCCATGGACGACGATCCGCTCGGGATCGACGTCGGCCCGTGCGCGGAGCCAATCGACGCCGATCTTCTGATCCCGCACCTCCACGTCCCCCATCTTCAAATGGATCGGATCCTCAAACGCCTTGCCACGGCCGCTCGTGCCCCGGTTGTCGAGGGAGAAGACATGCCAGCCGCGGCGCACGAACCACTGCGAGACGGCATTCCCCCAGCGCCTGGCCGCCAGCGGGCCGACCCCTGGCCCACCGTAGACGATGACCAGCGCCGGGGCCTTCGTGCCGGGGGGGAGCGTGGGACGCAGATGGGAATAGTGGAGCGGCGTGCCATCATCGGCGGCGAGCGTGCCGAACTCGGGAGCAAGGTGACCGGCGAGATAGGGGGCATAGGGATGATCCCCCTCGACCCGGTTCTCCTCGATCCAGGCGATTCGCTTTCCGTCGGCGTCGGCCAGATACGTCTGCGGCGGCTGCGTCGGCGTCGAACGGGTGATGAGGGCGCGGGCGCCGGTCTTGTCCATTGAGGCATCGTGCCAGCCCCCCGGCTCGGTGAGGCGCCGCGCGGGCCCGGCGGGCTTCCCGGCGGCGGGGAGATCAACGGAATAAAAATGCTTCTCGATTGGTGTCTCGATGCCAGCGGTGAAGAACACCCTCCCCTTGATCTCGTCGACCCCGACGACCTTCTCGATCCCCCAGAGGCCGCTGGTCACCTGTTCGAGAACACCGTCGTGGGTGAGAAAGAGGTGGCGGTATCCGGCGCGTTCGCTTGTCCACAGGAGCCGGCCGTCGCGTAGGACCCGCAGGTCGTCGGAGAGATTGACCCAGGTGGGGGAGGTTTCGGTGAGCTCCGTCCGGGGGGCGCCGGTGGCCGGGTCGAAGCGGAGGAGGTCGAGCCGCTTTTGATCGCGCGACTGCCGCTGGACGAGGATCGACTTGGAATCGGGCGCCCAATCGACGCGGGCCACGTAGATGTCGGGATCGGGGCCGAGGTCGAGCTTCACAGGCGCCGTCTCGGCCGGGGCGGCGGGGTCAAACACGAACAGCTCGACGCGGGCGTTGGGCGTTCCGGCGCGGGGGTAGCGCTGCTCGAAGACGCGCGTGCCGGCGGCGCCTATTCTCCCCCGTGGCACCAGTTGTACGTCGCTCTCGTCGACCCGCGCCACGACCAGCCGCGAATCGTCGGGGCTCCACCAATGCCCCTCGCGCCGGTCCATCTCCTCCTGGGCGACAAACTCAGCACTCCCCCACGACACCGCTTCGCCGCCGTCGATCGTCAGGGCGCGCTCGGCACCGGTGGCGAGTTCGTGCAGGAAGAGATTCTGATCGCGCACGAACGAAACGGACGTCCCGCGCGGCGAGATCCGGGCGTCGAGCTCCGTCTGTGGTGTGTCGGTGAGGCGGCGGACGGCGCCGTCGGCAACAGTGGCGACGTAGAGATCGCCATCGAGCGGCACGAGGATCGAGGTCGAGTCGGGGGCCCAGGCATACGAGATCACGCCGCGCGTGCCGCCGACCCTGGCCCGCTCGCGCCGCATCTTCTCCTCCTCGGAGACCTCCCCGCCGCCGAACTTCGTCGAGTCGACGAGCATCCGCTTCTGGCCGGTGGCGGTGTCGAGGGCGCACAGGTCGTAGCGATCGCGGTCGTCGGGGCGCGGCTCGAGGAGCGTGGCGAGCTTCCCATCGGGGGAGAGCGCTAGGCCCCGTGGCACAGGGCCGGAGAGAGCCGGGCTCCCCATGATCCGCTCGAGCGTGAGGGGCTCGTCAGATCGGGCCGCGGAGGGGAGCGCCGCGGCGGCGAGGACGACGAGGAGGGCAAGCAGGGAATCTTGCTTCCAGAAGTTCATCGCTTGCTCCCGACCGTACCCACGACAGGCTGGCTTGGATGGGGATGGGGATGACGGTGGAGGCGGGATTTCAGCCCGAGCGGCTTGCCGGGGTCCGAAAGCTCCTTGAAGACATGCTCGATGTTTTCGCTTTGGGCCTTCGAGTCCTTGCCGGTCCATTCCTTGTAGAAGGGGACGTCAAACCCCTCCTTGATCGCCTCGAGTGTCAGCCCCTTGTCGATCCCCGCCTTGACATTCGTGCGCAGCTCGAGGAACCAGCGCTTCTGGTTGGCGAGGATCTCCGCGCCCCCCATCTCGCCGTGGCCGGGGCAGAGCGTCTTCACGCCGAGATCCTCCATCGCGCCGAGGACGGCGATCCAGCTTTCGGTGTTGGCGTCGCCGGTGTAGTTGAAGGCCCCGTTCACGCAGGCGTCGCCGGTGAACAGGATCCCGTGCTTCGGCAGCCAGGCGACGGCATCGCCGGCAGTGTGGGCGTGGCCGAGGAAGAGGAGCTCGACGCGCTGGTCGCCGTCGTCGAAGACGAGCTTGTGGGAGAAGTAGAGGGAGGGGATTTCGTAAGAGAGGGCGCCATACTCGCTCGCCCGGTTTTTCTTAGCCCCTTCGAAGCCGTCGGCCCCCTTCGTCTGGAAGAGGGGCTGGCTCCGCTCCTGGGCGACGACCGTCGCCCCGAGCTTCACATACTGCTGGTTCCCGTCGGCGTGATCGCCGTGGTAATGGGTGTCGAAGACGAACTTGATCGGCTTGTCGGTCCGCTCCCGGATCGAAGCGATGATGTTTTCCGCCTGGCCGGGGAAGTTGGCATCGATGACGAGGACGTGGTCACGGAAGACGACGAAGCCCTGGTTGCAACCGGTGAACACCGGCTCGGTCTGCGCCTTGCGGAAGAAGACACCGGGAGCGACCTCGGTGATCGTCGTCTCCTCGGGGGCGGCCGAGGTGGGCCGTGCGCCGACGGCGGGGAGGAGGAGAGCAAAGAGCGCCAGGAGGAAGCGCGCGAGGAAGCGGAGAGGGATCGACATGGAGCTGTTCCCGATATGAGACGTGCCGCGGCCGCCGTGAGCCGAACCGGCCGACAGAATACGGCTGGCCCGGCAGGAAAGGAAAGCGGCAGGGCGGGGGATCAGGGGGCGCTCGCCGTCGGTTCGCTCCGGGCCAGCAGCGGATGGAGGACGTTGGCGGCGAGGATCGTGGCGGCGCCGGCGTAGAAGCCGGGGTGGAGATCGCGGTGCTCGCCAAACAGCCAGGCGGCCCCGAGGATCCCGTAGACCGGCTCGAGGTTATTGGCGAGGTTTGCTGCGTAAGCGGTGATCTGCCGGAGGAGGCTGATGTGGACGGCGTGGGCGAAGACGGTGCAGACGAGCGCCAGGATGAGGAGCCAGAGCCAGTCGAAGCGGTGCCAGGCAAGGAGCCCGGCGTAGCCACCCGAGGCGGGGATGAGGGGGAGCAGGACCAGACACGCGCCGAGCGCTCCGAGCATCTCCCACACCACCATCACCATCGGATCGAGCGTGCCGGTGCGGACGAGGCGCCGGTTGAAGACGGGGAAGATCGCCGCCAGGAAGGCGCCGAAGAGCGCCAGGAGCAGCCCGGCGAGCCGCCCCCGTTCAAACCCGGCGACGAGGAGAATGCCGACGGCCACGAGGCAGCCGAGGGCGACCTCGAGCGGCCGCACCTTCCGCCCTTCGAGCCAGGGCTCGGTGAAGGCGGTGAACAGCGACGTCGTCGCCATCCCGGCCAGACACATCGAGACATTCGCCAGGCGGATAGCGCCAAAGAAGCAAAGCCAATGGATCCCGGCGATGGCGCCGATCCCGACCAGCGCCGCGATCATCCGCTGGGGGGGGAGCAGCGCCGCGCGCCGGCTCACGACGACGACCGCCGCAGCGCCGATCGCCGCCAGCGCCGTTCGCCAGATGACGACAGCCGGAGCGGAGAGACTGATCACATGCCCGAGAAAGGCCGTGGCGGCAAACAGGAAGACAATGCCGTGCAGCTTGAGATAGGGGAGGGGCATCCGGGCAGTCTGACCGCGGGGCGGAAGCGGCGACAGGGGAGAGGAGCGCGCCGGGCAAAAAACGACCCGGCCCCGGAGCGGTTGGCGCTCCGGGGCCGGTGTCGATTGGTCAATTGATGGAGGCCGCGAGGGGCCGATCAGGCCCGCGAGCGGCGGCGGGCGCGGCGCTCGAGGAGGCCGAGCGATCCGATCAGGAGCGTGAGGGCCGTGCCGAAGGAGGTCGGATCGATCTCGGGGACCACCGCGCTGTTCTGAAAGCTGAGCAGGCCGGAAAGTTCGCTGAAGGTGACTGTCTGGCCGCCGAGCAGAGCCGTCCACACCCCGCCGACACCGGTGAAGTTGAGGCCTCCGTAACTGCCCGTTCCTGTGCTCGTGACCGAACTGAAGTCGCCGGTCGCCGAGCCGGTGAAGCCGAAGAGGTCAAACGACGTGCCGTCGCTGAAGGTCGCGGTGTTGGCGAAGTCGAGCGACAGCGCGCCGCCGTAGACGAGGCCGCCGGCGGTCGTGATGGCGATCTTGTCGTAGTCGGTGCCGGCTGTGCCGGCGGCACTGCCGACCCCGATGATCTCCATGCGCGTCGTGCTGCCGGCGAGAAGGTTCAGCGTGCCGACGGAGAGGAGGCCGGGGCTGTTACCCGGGGCGATCGTGCCCCCCGACTGCACGGTGACCGACGAGCCGATCGTGCCGCTACCGCCGAGCGTGGCCCCGCTCGCGACGGTGACGGCGGAGCTTGTGAGATTGCCGTTGATGACCAGCGCCCCGCCGGAGACGGTCGTGGCCCCGGCATAGGAGTTCGTGCCGGCGAGGATCACTGACCCGGCGCCGAGCTTGGTGAGCGAGCCCGAGCCCGACATGGCGCCCGCATAGGAGCCATTGGTCGCTTGGTCGAACGTGACGGCGGCGTCGTTGGTGATGGCGCCTTGGAGGCTCGTCGTCGTGCCGATGAGCGAGCCGGCCGAAACGGTCGTGCCGCCGGCATAGCTGTTCGATCCAGAGAGGGTGACCGCCCCGGCACCGAGTTTGGTGAGCGAGCCGGAGCCCGACATGGCGCCGGAGTAGGTGCCGCTGGTCGCCTGACTGAACGTGACGGCGGCGTCGTTGGTGATAACGCCTTGGAGGCTCGTCGTCGTGCCGA
>Ga0209829_10003840_pt1 | contig 10820 bp, 4 predicted proteins | sample C_140205_EF_Meta_FD_187311 | JGI IMG/M metagenome (GOLD analysis project Ga0209829, IMG submission 187311) | Freshwater microbial communities from Lake Croche, Canada to study carbon cycling - C_140205_EF_MetaG (SPAdes) (version 2) | ecosystem: Environmental > Aquatic > Freshwater > Lake... | reverse complement strand
GCATATGTTGTAGCGTAACTAAATGTGTTATGAATTGCATCAACCGCTGTGATCGTATAGGTGCCATCAAATGTATTGTTAAATGCATTCACCGCGACAATGTCCCCCACATGATAACCATGCGCCGATGCCGTGGTAATGGTAGCGATTTTGTTAGACAGTTCTACGTTAGTAATTGCATTACCGTCGGTATATTGATAAACACTAACTTGATTGGCTGTACCATAAGTTGTGTCGTATGCATAATCGATTGTATAAATGCCTTGTGTGCCTGCAAGATATATATGTTGGTTGGTAGCATATCCATCTGTTGCAGAGTTATATGAGCGATAACCATAGCCATAGTAAGTATCACCACCGCCTGCAATATCTACAACAGCGCCTGACATATCTTTTGAATAACTTCCACTTGTCCACGATGAAAGCTGGAAGCTAAATGTTTTATTAGCTGCATCTACCGCAGTGATCACATGGCTACCGTCAAACCCCAAATCTGTATAGCCTGTAATTTTGTCGACAATGATCGTATCCCCCACATGATAAGTAGAGGCTGCAGATGTGGTCATGGTTGCCAATCCTGTACCGGTCACACTTGTATGAGTGATTGTTTGCTTTTCACCATAATTAAAATGGAACTGGTAGTACTGCAACGTCGCTGCGGACGTGAGGCCACTAACTGACTTTTGATAATTATTAAAGCTTTCCTGCGCCCCACTAAAGTCAGTCACGATGCCTTGCTCTGAACCTAGGTCATTAGACCCAAAGCCTGTCACTGTGTTTTTAGTGCCTACACCTGCGGCTGAAGCGTCATTGTATGAATAGATGTATACCGCGTCTTTAGTGCCGTAAACTGTATCGGCCACGTAGTCAATGGTATAGGCTCCTAAGGTCGTGTGATTAATAACGGTATCATTGACTTTATTGCTAACGGTATAAGTACCATAAGAACCAAGCAAGCCGATGGCTAAAGGCGAATTAACACTTCCATCAAGTGTGTAGTGGTGGTAGCCGTAGCCATAATAGGTGTCGCCACCAGACATTGAGATATCACTCGCCTTACCTGTGTCTGCGGCGCTTGCAATATTGTTATTCGTTTTAGCAAAACTAAATGTGGTACCGGTGACAGCTGAAATGGTATAGGAGCCATTAAGACTCGTTTGAGTATTAAGATCGATCACTACTCGATCGCCGACACTATATCCGTGATTGCCTGTGGTCGTGATGGTGGCCACATTGCTTGTGAGCGAGACATTGCTGATTGTTTTTTCAATACCATAAGTAAAGTGGTACGTGTAATACTGAAGGATGTCGCCTGCCGAATTTGTACCGGTGTTATCTAATTGTTTTGAAGTGCCGTTTGCGTCTGTAATTGAGCCCAGTTCAGATCCGATACCTTGATGACCTATTGCGCTCGCGACTAAATTTGTATGGTTGAAAGTCGTGTAAGAGCTTACCCAGACTTGTCCAATGGAGCCGCCATAATCCGTATCAGAAACTGAGTCGATCGTATAAATGCCATTAGGTGTTATGGAAGCCTTACCTGTATCTGCGACGCTTATAATATTGCTATTCGTTTTGGCAAAACTAAATGTGGTACCGGTGACAGCTGAAATGGTGTAGGTGCCATCGAATGTATTATTAGATGAGGCATCGACTGTGACAATATCCCCCACACTATAACCATGCTTACCTGAGGTAGTGATGGTGGCGATATTGCTTGTAAGCTCAACATTAGTAATATTTATATCATGAGGATTCACCGAAGCTGTAGGATGGCTATCTACTGTGTAAGGACTTGAACTATCGTTAGTCACTAAAGTATAAATTTGATACCCACTACCGTAATAAGTGTCGCCACCCTTAGTGACTGTTCCCGTGATCGCCGAGGAGGCAATAGAGGTATGAGTGAGTGCATAACTAAAAGTATTCGAAGTCACACTAGTGACTGTAAAAGTTCCATTTAAATCTGTGAGTGTTTGCCCATCAACATCAACACTTATGCGATCACCGACACTATATCCATGAGCGCCCGATGTGGTGATGGTGGCTTTATTGTCGCTCAATACTGCGCCCACTAATGCTTTTGCATTGAAGGTAAAATGAAATTGATAGTACTGTATGCCGTAACCTACAGTGCCTGCATCTCGCGAGACAAAGTCAGCTTCAGTGCCTGAACTAAAGGTGCGTGACGCACCTGTTTTTACATTACCTACATCTATTGTATTTGTGATGGATCCAGATTCGGAACCTAAGCCCTTTAAGCCTGAGCCTGTTACAGTATTTTGCCAGCCTGATCCAGCATAGCTTGGATTAGTTTCTGGTGCGTCATAGTAAGAGTAAACCTGAACCTCGCCTGCGGTTCCGTAAGCACTCTTATAGACATAGTCAATGGTATAAGTGCCATTTGCGCCTGAGATAGAGGATAGCGTTTGGTTTGTAGTATAAATTGTTTTGGAATCGTTATATCCATAACCGTAGTAGATATCACCTGTCTTGTAAGTGAAGTGGAAATAATAAAGCTGTAATAAAGAATCCGCAGAAGTAAAATCAACTTCGGCTTTATTATCAATCTGTTTAACATTGCCCTGGAAATCAGTGACCTTACTTTTTTCAGAGCCTAGCCCTGATGTGCCTGATCCGCTAGTAGAGGTGTTCCAACCCACACCGGTGTAATTTGTTTTATCTGCATCGTAATAGGAATAGACATTCACTTCACCTGCACTACCGGTGGTAGTGTCATACACCCAATCGACAGTGTAAGCACCTGCTGATTTAGAAATGGTTTCACCTGAGGTGTAAGCATCGCTTGCTGAACCTGTCGCTGACACACTGCTAATATTGTTATTGGTTTTAGCGTAACTAAATGTTGTGCTTGTGACGGCGGTAATTGTATAGGTACCATCGAATGTATTGTTCGATGCATCCACCGCCACAATGTCGCCTACACTGTAACCATGTGCTGCCGAGGTCGTGATAGTGGCCACATTACTTGTGAGTGCAACGTTGGTGATCGTTGTTGGCGTGTAGTTATGGTAACCATAGCCGTAGTAGATATCACCTGTGTTGTACGTGTAGTGATAGTAGTAGAGTTGTAACTTAGCACTATCTGCTGCTGCCACTACAAAGTTAGCTGAAGTACCTGAATTAAATGAGGCTGCAAGATCTTTGGTTGCGGTGTCATAACTTGTGAGTGTGCCTTTTTCGGAGCCGAGTCCTGTCGAACCTCCGCCTTGCACAGAACTATTCCAACCAATCCCCGTATAGCCTTTAGTATCTCCATCGTAGTAGGAGTACACATTCACTTCACCTGCATTACCGGTCGCAGTTTTGTATACATAGTCAATCGTATAAGTGCCGCTTGCACCTTTAACTGAACTGAGTGTGTCGCCTACTTTATATAAAGATGAGTCGTTATACCCGTAACCATAGTAAGTGTCGCCACCCGTAGCATAAGTAAAATGGAAATAATAAAGTTGTTTAAGACTAGCTCCTGATGCGAAGTCAGCTTCTGTACCTACATTGAATGTAGCGCCCGTGCCGCCATAGTCAGTCGCTGTACCTTTTTCAGAGCCGAGTCCGCCTTTACCTAATCCTGTCGTTGTAAGATTCCAACCCACACCGGTGTAACCTGTTTTATCTGCATCGTAATAGGAATAGACATTCACTTCACCTGCACTACCGGTGGTAGTGTCATACACCCAATCGACAGTGTAAGCACCTGCTGATTTAGAAATGGTTTCACCTGAGGTGTAAGCATCGCTTGCTGAACCTGTCGCTGACACACTGCTAATATTGTTATTGGTTTTAGCGTAACTAAATGTTGTGCTTGTGACGGCGGTAATTGTATAGGTACCATCGAATGTATTGTTCGATGCATCCACCGCCACAATGTCGCCTACACTGTAACCATGTGCTGCTGAGGTCGTGATAGTGGCCACATTACTTGTGAGTGCAACGTTGGTGATCGTTTTATCGGCAGCATAACTATGGTAACCATAGCCGTAGTAGATATCACCTGTGTTGTAGGTGTAGTGATAGTAGTAGAGTTGTAACTTACTTGATACGACTGCTGACGTAATGTTTGCTTCTTCGCTTGTGGTAAAGCTACTTGCTTTATTATTAGCGTCATAAATCGTACCAGATTCGGATCCGAGTCCTGTTTTACCACTGCCATTGACTGAGTTATTCCAACCTAAATTTTGTTTATCATAGTAAGACGTGATCGAGACATCGCCTTGCAGTCCATCGTTGGTGTCATAAACACTATCGATCGTATAAACGCCATCCTCACCTATGATGCTATTCGCTTGCGCTGTGGTTATGTTACCTACGCTGTATTTATTAACGGCTGCGGTACCGAAGCCATAATAAATATCCCCCGTGGTGTAAGTAAAATGGAAATAATAAAGTTGATTAGTGGCCGTGGCTGAAGATAAGGTTGCTTCAGACCCTGGATTAAAGTAGTCAGCCTTTGTTCCTGTGTAGTTTGTGATGGAACCTTTTTCACTACCAAGCCCAAGTGATCCCGCGCCGTCTACTGAGGTATTCCATCCCGCCGCATTCGTATCATGATCGTAATATTTTGTGACCACAACTTCACCACTGGTACCTGCGGAAGTGGCCTTCACACTATCAATGGTATAAATTCCCTTCTCACCTTTAATGGCAGTGGCTTGCGCTGCAGTGATATCTCCCACAGCATAGGTATCCGCTAAAGCAGTCCCATAGCCATAATAAATATCACCGGTACTGTAGGTAAAATGAAAGGTGTAGCTTTGTAACTTAGCATCCACATTAGTGATGACGTTAGCTTCATAGTAAGAACTAAAACCATCTGATAATTTATTAAGCAGTGAATTTTGAACGATACCTGATTCGGACCCAAGCCCTGTGGATCCACTACCGCTGACACTTGTATTGTGACCCGCATGATCGGTGCCGGCGTCATAATAATCTGTTACTTTTACCTCACCTAGTTTTCCAGCTTCGGTGGTATAGACCTGATCGATCGTGTAACGCGCTGTGCCTAATTCACTTATCAGTGTCCATGTTTGATCTTGGGTGTAGGTACCAGATTTTGTATAGCCATAGCCATAATAACTATCAGTCGTCGTGCTGCCTGAAACGTAATCATAATGAAAGTAATAAAGTTGTTTTGTGTTTGCGGTATTAGAAATCGTGGCGGATGAGACGGCATCAAATGAAGCACCCGCACCTGTGGATAGTGAAAAGATATTGCCGCGCTCACTGCCAAGACCTTTATCTCCTGATGCATTGGTCGTGGTGTTTGATTGCGCGCCATTGGCATCGTAATACGAGGTGACAAACACTTCATTCGTATGAATGTTGTCGGTCGCGGTATCTTCAATGGTAAATACTTTTTCAATGGTATAAGTACCCGCAATGCCACTGATGGTAGATGACGTGATCGTTTGATTGGCGCTATAGCCTGAAGCCGCATAGCCATAACCCGAATAGTAATCACCGTCTGCATATTTATACGTGAACGTAAAATATTGAATTTGATTCGTGGTGGTCGACTTATCAAGGTGGGCATCAAAATAATAATTCGCGTAGTCATACACCCAGTTGCCCAGATTAGCTCCCGTCCCTGCAACGGCGACGGTACCTTCTTCAGAACCTATGCCTGCTAAGCCTCGCATGTAAGGCGTCACATCTTCATTCAACACACTCTCGTGGTAACTCGTCACGTTAACGAGACCTACAAGACCCACTTGATCTTGGGTCACACTATCAATCGTGTAGTAACCTTGATTACCCGATTCCGTAATGACGGTGTTGATCACGTTTGAACCTGTGACATATTGATCGAATGTGCCCGCCTTCACATACGCATAACCAATGTAGTAATCTGAGCCCTGGTGGCCTGCTGTTGTGGGATCCGTATCGGGGCCATAGTAGTAATGAAAACTCACAAGGTCGGCACGTCCCGCTGAGCCCAGTCCTTCCACCATCACCGTTAAAGTTGTAGTTTGACCGTTACTTAAGGTGTAGACAAAATCATCTGTCGCGAAACTGCCCAAGGCAATGCTATTTGTTTTGGTAGGATCGATTTGATAGGTGTAAGTGCCTGAGGGGTTAAGAATCAGTGCACCGAAGTCCCCCGTCATTTTATTGCCTGCTGAAATGACACCGTCACCTGCGGTGTAATGTTTTTCTGTGGTGAATCCTGTGACAAGAACTGTGTCTGTAAAGGTCCCACTCACAACTTTGTCAGTGGTCGTCACATCTCCATTGAGAGCATTTGCAGCCGCTGTCGAAGTATGCAAAACTGTCGATGAGAATGCTTCTCCTGTGCGTGTTGAGAGTGTGCTCAAGTCGATTGAAAAAGTCACGGTGGATGTTGCATTCGATGCGCTATCACTGATGGTGTAGTTGAATACGTCATTCACAACACTCCCTGCTGGTGGTGCATAGACCTGCGCCTTACCGGTATCCACCATGTACATATAGTTACCAGCGGATGAAATACTTAAAGAACCAAATTGTCCTGCAACCGCAGCGCCTAAAGCGCCAGGCAGTCCAGCCAAATTATTGCTGCTATAGGATAAGACTCTTAAAGCCCCCGGATTATTATCAGGATCCGTATCGTTCGTGAGCACTGAACCTTTTAATGGCGTTAAGCGAGTCTCAGTAGTAGATGCCGTATCCGCTAACGCTGAAGGTGGAATATTAAGTATGACATTCGCGATCGCAGGCACATAAAATGTCACCGTGTTGCCACCAATGGTTTGCACCACTTTTGTTTCAGCAAAAATGTAATTGCCATTCACTGAATTTCTGACCGCGATCAATTCAGATATGGTTAATTGACGCACAATATTTTGAGTCACCGCTTGTTGTGTGAGGGCTTGTATATTTGCATTTTGAATTGCAGCTGTTTCCGTTTTTGCTAGATTAAGCGTTGGATTCGTTTCAATTTTTGCTGAGAGTAATTGATCAAGCGATAAATTAGTCGTGGCTGAAACAAGAATCGTTTTTTGTGCCTCCGCACCATTTGTTTGTGCAGGTGGTATATAGGCAGGTGGCGTGTAAGTTTGTTGATTCACAGGTGGCGTCAATCCCATCGTCTGACTCAAGTTCGTCATGGTCGATAAGAGGCCTGAGAAATTTTGTGAGACCGCGGACGGCGGCATCTGATAGGCCTCGCTCGGTGGCGCAAAATAACCTGTGATATCTACTGTTTGATTCGGTTGATTAATCGTTGTGGTGCCTGCGGCATTTGAAATTTGCGCGAAGCTCTGATGTCCATCAGGATTGGGTAACAGTGTGAACTTACTTGCCGTACCGTCTGAATGCACATCGCCTGCGACTTCAGTCCCTCTGACCGCAATCGTGGCCGATGAGGTTCTGACTTTCATGCGCGGTTCGTCGCCCGGTGCTTTAGCAATCGACCCTGTAACAAACATAAAAGCACCCTTAACCACAGAGGCTGTCATCGTCCCTGTCTTCGCGGTTTCATTGAAAGTCAATTCATCGAGCTTCATGCTCGCTTTGGCGCCCAATGAAAAGCGTGACTCATCAATCATCGCGATACCGGCTTTGCCATCACCGCTCGTCGTGATCATGTCGCCTTGAAGGAGTTCGGTACCGACTTTTGCGGCAATAGTTTTACCATCACGGTGAATAAGAACTTCACCGCTAGCTACCACTATTTTCCCTATGACTTTATCTGTCATGACTTAATTTTTAAAAACACTACCCCCAAGTTTAAATACCTACTTATTATGCCATGGAAAAGCACGTTTAAAACTTAAAAGGGCTCGTTAAGTCATTGATTAAATAAGGGTGATTGATTGAAAAGCAAATAGGTTATGATGGAATATTGAAGTAAAATTTGTATCACTTTTTTGAAAGGATTTTGATTATGCAAGACAACACACTTTTTGCCGATGCGATTAGCAATATTTATGTCACAGGCCCCCTCGTAAGACTTGAACTTTCTCAGGTGGAACTCTCGACGGGTAAGGAAATTTCACAAACAAATTTGAAGGTGACAGGCTATGTCGTTTTACCTATCGATGCCTTCGCGAACGCAGTGAGCATGCAACAAGGGCTTATTGAAAAACTGGTGAAAGACGGCGTCTTAAAGAAAAGAGAAGACGTAAAACAGACTAAACAATAGAAAGTCTAAGCTCTTAAAAACGTATAGTTAACAGCTCGGAAGTTTAGCGTTGAATGTAATAGGATCAGGACAAGCCGCACTTGGGCTTGGACCATCTGTGACACAGCTCGCTTTATTAGCGTCAGGTTCACAACTACACACAATAAAAGCGGCTGATTGCAAATTAGACTCACATGGATCGCTACACATAATCAAAAATTGGCCCGGTAAAAAACTAACCGTGCCACTTCCTGATGCTGTTTGTTTGTGCGCGTTAAGATAAACCGCAGCAGTAGACGTCGAATTGTAAACATTTTTTGCATTGGGATTTTCAGACGTAGCAATACCATCCACAAAAGCCGAGCAATTAGCGTAACTTCTGGGATCAAGGCCTGCGACACTTGTCGCAATTTTTGTTTGTATGGCTTGCGCCATATTATCGAGATTGGTTGCATTAACCTTAATTTGTGTTTGGGTAATATAGTTCCCGTACCCAATGGTGCCTATGGCTGCAAGAACGCCAATGATAGCAACCACAACCAAAAGCTCAATGAGGGAGAACCCATTGGGCCAATTACGATTCATTGATGAAAGCCTTTCAAATAATAAATGGATAGTGCTTATTTATTCCACTGTGTTGGGGTGACTGCAAAATTAGCAGCAGGCACAAGTATCTTAGTTGTCCAGTTCCATGTGTAACCAGATTTGCCAGCGCTCCAATAAAGTGCGCAAGTCGCGTGACCGCCATGCTCATAATAGTCCATGCGGAATTTATAGATACTTCCCGCGACACGTGTGCCGCTACCCATACCGTTATATGTGCTACTCCATGAGCCTGGTGCTTGATCAACATAATTTTCAATCACTGTTTTAAAATCTGTTTGATTGGCGCCTGGTGTTTGTGCAACCTGGAATCGATATCCATCATCGCAAACATCGTAAAAACTAACGGCAGTTGATTGATTGAACGAGCCTGGCCACAAGATATAGCCTTCAAATTGTGCGGCCACAAAATCGCCTTGGCCTGTGCATAAAACAGGGCCTTGTAAATCATCCCCCGCAGCCCAATTAAAATCGGCCATGGAACCTGTACATGAAGGATTGGCTGGATACTGCCCGTTGTAACGCTCAGCGCCATTGTTTGCTTTATAAGCTTTATATGTGATGCCACTACCGAACTTAGTAAGATTAAGCTGAGTGTCTTGTTGGTTTGCTGGTGTGGCTGTCGGATCAGCAACACCTGCTAGTCCCATTTCAGAAATTTTTTGTTGTTCAGCTGTACCAATCGCCGCTTGCACGGCAAAAGTTAAAGTGCTGGTGGAGGCTTCGACTGGAAATAAATGTGGATTACAGGTCATACAAGCGTCGACTTTACTCGTGCTCACAGTCACCGTACAAGTGCCTGTGCCTGATGCAGTAAGCACGCCTGATCCTGTGATAGAACAAATACTTGAATCTGTGGATGTTGAAAAAGTCGCGGTAGAGCCTGGTGGCGTCGTAATGAAATCTTTCACATTAACTTGTGTACCGCCCCCCGAAGCTGCAGTAAGATTTGTTGGCAAGGCACCCTGAGATCCGACCTGATTCACAAAACCAAGACCATTACCCGACCACATGCCGTTATACCCGCTGTTGGTTATTTTCATGGATTTTTTTGTGCCTTCAGCGAAGGCAGGATGGCTGAGTCCTATTAAAATTAACACGCTTAAAAAAATATTGATCATTTTTTTCATTTTATTTTTCTCTTTTTTTTAAAAAATTACGTTTAGTTCCATGAGTAGGTCTTCGTGTAATCTGTCGACGCTGTATCGCATCCCATGACGGTCACTGTTGAAGGTGGTGTATTTGCACTATAGCCTAAGAAAATTTTTCCTTTTGTGCTGTCTGTACATCCCGTCGGTAACGCTGTCATGTTGTAAAAGTAAATAGCATCTAATCCTATAGCTTGCGTATTGTATGCGTTCTTAAAGTTATTCACTTGCAAACTAATACCATTAATACAATCTGTAAGTTTAGAGCAGGTGTTGTCAACACCCGCTTGCTCGACACCATTTAAGGTGCCAAGCACAGCTACAATTGAATCTACATTACTTTTCACCACTTTGATTTTTGTTTGTGTCACATAGTTACCATAACCTACAGTACCCACAGCCGCTAAGATACCGATAATAGCAACGACGACTAAAAGTTCAATGAGTGAGAAGCCTGTTTTAACTTTCATATTTAATGATCAATAATTTTAAAGATAATGATCACAATTTAGTTCATAGACCAATCAATGGTTTGGTTATAAGTATTGCCCGCCGTAGCATCATAACAACCAGAAACTGTGATTGTTTCTGAAGGTGCAGTGCCCGTTTTATTGACATAAATTCTACCTGCCGTTGTTGCAGAACAAGCTGGCTGAGCCGTACCAAGAATCACAGCCGCAGTGCCAGTTTCACTCGTGTTATAAGCATTCTTAAAGTTTGTAACCGCTAATGCACCGCCAGTTGTACAAGTAGAATAGTTAGAACAAGTGGTATCCACACCTGATTGAGCGAGGCCTTCTAAAGTAGAAAAAGAAGCAGCGATTGAATCTATGTTGGTCTTAGTCACTTTAATTTTTGTTTGTGTCACATAGTTACCATAACCTACAGTACCCACAGCCGCTAAGATACCGATAATAGCAACGACGACTAAAAGTTCAATGAGT
>Ga0209829_10003839_pt1 | contig 10820 bp, 9 predicted proteins | sample C_140205_EF_Meta_FD_187311 | JGI IMG/M metagenome (GOLD analysis project Ga0209829, IMG submission 187311) | Freshwater microbial communities from Lake Croche, Canada to study carbon cycling - C_140205_EF_MetaG (SPAdes) (version 2) | ecosystem: Environmental > Aquatic > Freshwater > Lake... | reverse complement strand
TTCGTGAGGGGCAAGTGTCAACTCTAGGATGCTCCCCGTAGGAAATGAGAGCGGTCGCCACCGTGCCGAATAGGGCTGCGCATCGTGCCATGCAGATGACGAGGACGGGCTCCCCGGGCTCCGCTGCGCATTGAAGAATTCCTCGATCCCCCCACGAAGCCCAAACTTTTGCTACCGTATCGGCGATCCGACAACAGCTTCCAGGGAGCCCTCCGATGACCCAGTTCGAACGTGGCAAGAGCGGTGAGATCACACCCGAGATGAAGTTCGTCGCCCAGCGCGAGGATCTTCCCGAGGAATTGATCCGCGCGGAAGTGGCCCGGGGACGGATGGTGATCCCCGCCAACACCGTGCATCTCACCAAGCGGCTCGAGCCGATGGCGATCGGCATCGCCGCGCTCACCAAGATCAACGCCAACATCGGCAACTCGGCAGTGACGAGCGACGAGCAGACGGAGCTTGAAAAGCTTCACATGGCGGTCCACCACGGCGCCGACACCGTCATGGATCTTTCCACCGGAAAAAACATCGACACAATCCGGCAGGCGATCATCGACGCATCGCCGGTGCCGATCGGCACGGTGCCGATCTACCAGATGCTGGAGGAATTGGGCGGCGACATCGAGGACATGAAGCCGCAACACTTTCTCGACATGTGCGAGAAGCAGGCCAAGCAGGGGGTCGACTACATGACCGTCCACTCCGGCCTGCTGCAAGAGCATCTGCCGCTGACGATGCACAGGATCACAGGCATCGTCAGCCGGGGTGGCTCGCTCATCGCCCGCTGGATGATGACCCATCGCCAGCAGAATCCCCTCTACACCCACTTCGAGGATCTCTGCGACATCTTCCGCGAATACGACGTGACCTGGAGCCTCGGCGACGGCCTGCGGCCCGGCTCGATCGCCGACGCCAGCGACGAGGCGCAATTTGCGGAACTGCACGTGCTTGGCGAACTCACCCGCCGCGCCTGGAAGAAGGGCTGTCAGGTGATGGTGGAAGGCCCGGGCCACGTGCCGATGGACCAGATCGATATGAACGTGAAACGACAGATGGAGGAGTGCGACGAGGCGCCGTTCTACGTGCTGGGCCCGTTGGTCACGGACATCGCACCGGGTTACGACCACATCACCAGCGCCATCGGCGCGGCGCTCGCCGGCTGGAGCGGCGCGGCGATGCTCTGCTACGTGACGCCCAAGGAGCACCTGGGGCTGCCCGACGCGGAGGATGTAAAGCAGGGGGTGATCGCCTACAAGATCGCAGCCCACGCCGCCGACCTGGCCCGGCACCGCAAAAACGCCCGGGTGCGTGACGACGCGCTCTCTCGAGCCCGGTTTGCCTTCGACTGGAATGAGCAGTTTCGGCTGTCGCTCGATCCGGAGACAGCCCGCAAATACCACGACCAGACGCTGCCGCAGGAAACCTTCAAGAGTGCCCACTTCTGCAGCATGTGCGGCCCGAAGTATTGCTCGATGAAGATCTCGCAGGAGATCCGCGACATGGCGGCGGCCGACATCGCCGCAGAGCCGGTCGCGCTCCAGCTCCCGTAGCAGGAACAGGGTTCGTGATCGGCCGTAATCCCGAGGATGATACGGGCACCGGAGAGTGCGTTTGTGCGGGCCGAGCGGCCTACCGGCTCGCGGATATTTTCCTCGCCGCATGAAGCCACGCGGCACAGTCGGCCCGTCTGGCACCGCCCCCAGCAGATTGGGCCGCTCAAGCTTCGTCGGTCTGTCTTCTACGCCGGAGGGGCTTGAGTTCCACCTCCGGCTCCCCTCACTTCCGCGTCCACTGCGTGCCGTCGGCACGGTCCTCCAGCACGACTCCCGCCTCAGTGAGCTTGTTGCGCACGAGGTCGGCCGTCGCAAAATCCTTGCCGGCCCGGGCCCGGGCCCGGATCTCAATCACGAGTTCCATGAGCTTTGCCACGAGCCCCTCGTCGGCACCGCCCGCCTTTGCCTGCGGCTCTTTGAGGAAAATCCCGAGGGTGCCTGTCAGCTCTCGGAGCACGAGCATCATGGCGTCGAGCGTTGCAGCAGCCGACGGCACCGACTGTTTTTCCAGACCCTGCTGATCGATGAACTTATTGACCACGCGGACGAAATCAAACAGCGTTGCCATGCCGATCGCAGTATTAAAGTCGTCGTCCATGGCCGCCAAAAACTTTTCGCGGAGCGCCTGCACTTCGGCCCCCGCTGCCGCCACGGCGCCGTCACCGGCGCGGCGGTTGCGATAGGGCAGGGCATAGAACGACTTCCCGCCGATCCTTTGATACCGGGCAAAGAGCCGCTCGAAGGCTTCCATGGCACGGGCGCTCTCCCCCAGCGGTTCTTCGCCGAAATGGATCGGGCTGCGGTAGTGCGTGGAAAGCAGGAGCACGCGGATCACTTCCGGCCGATGCCGGGCCAGAAGGTTTTTGAAGGGCTCTGCCCCGGTCGACTTGCTGATCTTGGTCGCGGCCTGGGTGGCCGCCTGTGCGGCAGTGTCGTCGGCGGCAGGATCCGATCCGCGAGGCCGGCCGCCGACCTTGCCAGCGGCACCCGCCGCCTGCATGAGGCCGTTGTGCATCCAGTAGGTGGCCATCGGGCAGTCGTGGAGCGACTCGCTCTGAGCGATCTCGTTTTCGTGGTGCGGGAAGATCAGGTCGAGCCCGCCGCCATGAATGTCGAAGTGCTCGCCCAGGATCGCGCGGCTCATCGCAGAACACTCGATGTGCCAGCCCGGCCGGCCCGGCCCCCACGGGCTCTCCCACGACGGTTCGCCCGGCTTGGCCTGCTTCCAGAGCGCGAAGTCGGCAGCGGATCGCTTCCGCTCGGCGGTCGAACCGCCCTCGCCCTGCATGGCGTCGATCGAACGGTTCGTCAGCTTGCCGTAGTCGGCGTCCTTCGTGACGTCGAAATAGACATCGCCCTCCGATGCGTAGGCGCAGCCCTTGGCGACCAGCCCCTCGATGAAGGCGACGATCGTGCCGATGTGCTCGGTCGCCTTCGGCATCTCGTCGATGCTTTCCACGCCGAGGCTGGCGAGGTTTTCGAGATAGTCTGCGGTCATCTCAGCGGCGAGCTTCGCCATCGTCGTGCCCTGCGCGGCGCTCTCGGCGATAATCTTGTCGTCGATGTCGGTGATGTTGACGACCCACTTCACCTTCCAGCCGGAATACTCGAGGTACCGCTTGACTGTGTCGAAGATCACCGGCCCGACCATGTGGCCGATGTGGCTCGGCTTGTAGACCGTCGGCCCGCAGAGATACATGCCGACGTGGCCCGGCTTCACCGTGACCAGCGGCGACTTTTTCTTGGTGAGCGTGCTGTAGACCTCAATCGCAGGAAGGCCTGTCGCCGTGCCTGCCGCGTGTTTTGTTTCGGTCGTCGCCATCAAACTTTTGCACTCCAGTCGTCAGGGTATTCTTCCGTCAGGATGCCGCTGGTCGTTCCAGCAGCACCACGCATTCTGCAGCAATCGCCTGTTCTTCTCCGATCGCACCGACGCCCTCGCCGGTCTTGGCCTTGAGCCAGACGGCCCCCTCGTCGATGCCGAGGATGCCGGCGATCCGCTCCCGGATCCGCGAGCGGTACGGCAGGATTTTGGGCCGCTGGGCGAAAATCACGCAATCCAGATTCACGATCCCCCAGCCCGCCGCGGCCACCCGGTCGGCCGCCACCCGCAGCATCTCCGCGGAATCACGCCCTTTGTTCACCGGATCGTCGTCGGGAAACAGTTCTCCGATGTCCCCGAGGGCGGCCGCCCCGAGGAGGGCATCGGTGATCGCGTGCAGCAGCACATCGGCATCGCTGTGCCCCATCGCCTGCCGATCGTGCGGAATCGTCATGCCGCCGATCACCAGGCCGTTGCCGGGACCGAGCCGGTGTGTATCGTGTCCGAGTCCGATCCGAAGCATGGTGTGTGGCCGCCGTCGTGGTGAGTGCTGCAGGTTGATGGCTTCGGAGCCCGTGACGAAAAAATGGCTCCAGTCACTTCCTGCTGGATCGCCATCGTTTTCCCCTATACTTCCACCATGCACAACTCCAATCGGGGCAACTCCGCCGACGGTTCGGTCATCTCGGTCGAATCACTCGCCAAGGAATACCGCGTCCAAGACAAGCCGGAAGGACTGCTGGCCAGCGTCACAGGCCTGTTCCATCGAAAGAGCAGGCTGGTCGAGGCCCTCAAGGACGTGAGCCTGTCGATCGGCAGGGGCGAATTCGTGGCGCTGCTGGGCCCCAATGGAGCCGGCAAGACGACGTTTCTCAAGCTGCTCTCCGGGATCATCACCCCCACACGGGGCACCGCCCGTGTGCTCGGCCACGTGCCGTGGGAACGGGCCGACGACTTCCGCCGACGGTTCGCGCTGGTGATGGGGCAGCGGAACCAGCTCTGGTGGGATCTGCCGGCGTCGGAGAGCTTCCGGCTGCACAAGGAGATCTATCGGATCGAGCCCGCACGATTCAAGCGCACGCTCGACGAACTCGTCGATCTGCTCGGCGTCCGCACCCTGATGCTGCAACCTGTCCGCGAACTCTCGCTCGGCGAACGGATGAAGCTCGAACTCATCGCGGCGCTCCTCCACGAGCCAGAGGTGCTGTTTCTGGATGAGCCCACGATCGGCCTCGATGTGGTCGCCCAGCACACAATCCACCAGTTCCTCCAGGCCGTGCAGGCCCAGCGGCAGGTCACCGTCGTCCTTACCACGCATTACATGAAGGACGTCGCTGCGCTCTGCGATCGGGTGGTGGTGATCACCCACGGCAGCATCCTGCACGACGGGCCGCTGGCAGAGATCGTCGACCGGTTCACGACGCACAAAGTCGTGACGCTCGACCTCGACGACACGCCGGCCCCTGACCGGATCGAACGATTTGGATTTCCCTACGAAATCCGCGGACCGCGGGTCACCCTGCGCATCGATCGCACGCGGATCGCCGACGTGCTGCCGGAGATTCTCCGCAGCGAGAGCGTTCGCGATATCTCGGTGGAAGACGTGCCGCTGGAGGAGATCGTGGCGAAACTGTTCCGTGAGGCCCCGGCGGCGGAGACCACTGCATGAACTCCGCCGCGCCGGGCCCGCCTGCCTTCATGCCCTCCAACGCCACGATTCGCCGCCCCTTCGCCGGCTTGCGGACGTGGTGCACCATGCTGGCAATCTGCCTGGAAGAGCGGCTCGCCTATCGGGGCGACTTCATCATCGGCACACTGATGCGATTTCTGCCGATCGTGACGCAGGTCTTCCTCTGGACCGCCGTCTTCAACGCAACCAGCCGCGCCGACATCGCCGGCTACTCGCGAAACGACATCGTCGCCTACTATCTGCTCACGATGGTGACGCGTGCCTTCTCCAGCATGCCCGGCCTCTCGGGCGGCATCGCGAGGAGCGTTCGCGACGGATCGGTGAAGAAATACCTCGTCCAGCCGGTTGACTACGTGTCGTATCTGCTGGCGGCCCGGATCGCCCACAAGCTCGTCTACTACCTCGTGGCCACGGCGCCGTTCGCGGCCATTTTTTGGCTGTGTCGCGGCTATTTCCCACCACTGCCCGACGCGGGCACGATCGCCGCATTTCTCCTGTCGCTCGTGCTGTCGTTCCTGCTGGGCTTCTTCATGGAAGCCACGCTCGGCATGCTCGGCTTTTGGTTCCTTGAGGTGTCGAGCATTATCTTCGCCTACATGCTCGTGCAGTATCTGCTTTCGGGCCACATGTTCCCGATCGACATGCTCGTCGGAGTTTCCACCGGCATCGAGGGCGTGACCGCGGCCGACTTAGTCCGCTGGCTGCCGTTCGAATACACCGCCTATTTCCCCGCGGCGGTGTGGCTTGGAAAGATCCGCGGCGCCGATTTGGCACGCGATCTGGCCATCGAAGCAACGTGGGTGGTCGTCATGGCCGTGGCCTGCCGCCTCGCCTGGTGGCGGGGCACGCGTCGCTACAGCGCCTTCGGAGGGTAGTCCGTGAATCGCTATCTCTCCATCCTCGCCACGTTTGCCAGGGTCTGCCTGGTCCGCGACATGACGTTCCGCGCCAACTTCGTGCTCGAATGCGTCACGAGCCTGGGCTGGATGTCGATGAATCTCGCCTTCTACCTGCTTATCTTCACGTTTACGCCGGAGATCGGCCGCGACACAGGCTGGTCTCGGGAGCCGTTCTTCGCGTTCGTGGCCACGGGCCTGATCATCAACTCGATCGTGCAAGCCCTCTTCATGCCCAGCGCCGAAGAACTGACCGAGATGGTGCGCACCGGCGGCCTTGATGCCATCCTCGTGCAACCCCTCGATGCGCAATTCATGCTGTCGATGCACCGCATCGATTTCTCGGCATTTGCCAACGGACTGGTGGGCGTCGGCCTGCTCGGATGGGCGGTCGGTCGCATGAGCCATACTCCCTCGCCAATCGCGTGGCTGCTCTACCCGCTGCTGATCGTCTGCGGCGTGGCCATCCTCTACAGCCTCGTGATCATGCTGGCCGCCGCCACGATCCTGATGGGCCGCAACCAGAGCCTCTACGACTTCTGGTTCTATCTCACGAACTTCTCCCGGTATCCGGCCGAGATCTATGCCGGCCCGTGGGGCGGCCCACTCCGCACGCTCTGCACGTTCGTGATCCCGATTCTGCTCGTCGTGAATGTGCCCGCCCGCGTCATCGCCCAGCCGCTTACGGGCGAGGCCTGGGGCCTGGTGGCAGCCGCTGGCATTGCCGCCGTGGGGTCGCTCGTGGCATCGCGGTTCGTCTTCCAGTCGGCCCTGACGAAATACCGCAGTGCCAGCAGCTGAGTCTGCTCACGAAGAACACGACGTTCGGCAAGCCTGTTCGACGCGGCATGTGCCTTGCAAAACTGGCGGCGGTTTTTACGAACCCGAGCACGTTGGAGCTGACTGTTTCAAATACAGGGTATCGTGAGGGGCAAGTGTCAACTCTAGGATGCTCCCCGTTGGTACGTGCCCGCCTTCGTCGTCCGGCATCGACAAGATGAAATCTCGTCGCCACAAAACCGTCCCGGCATCGACACGATGAACTCTCGTCGCCACAAAACCGTTCCGGCATCGACACGATGAAATCTCGTCGCCAGAAAACCATTGTCGTCCTGGCGTAGCAGTGCCACAGGCACCTGGCGGCCGGCCCCTATCCACGGCGATCCATACGACTAAACTTGTCAGATCGCACCCCCGGAAAGTCTCTATGCTCCAACTCGCCTTCAGTTCGAACGCCTACCTCGACGTTCCCGTGGAGCAGGCCATCGCCCGCATCGCCGGCTTCGGCTACCGGGGCATCGAACTCCTGGCCGACGTGCCCCATGCATGGCCCGCGGGCCTGCTCCCGGTGCAGAAGGAAGCGATCCGGGAGGCGCTGCGGTCGAGCGGTCTGGCGATTTCAAACATCAACGCCTTCATGATGAACGCGATCGCCGACCCGAGGCAGCCCTACTGGCATCCGGGCTGGACCGACCCCGACCGCCACTATCGGGCCATCCGGCGCGAGCATACCAAGCGTGCCCTGAGGCTGGCCGCGGAGCTCGGGGCCCCCTCGATCTCCACCGAGCCCGGCGGCGAACTGGCCGAGGGCCAGAGCCGCGAGGCCGCGACCGATATCTTCTACGACGAAATCATGCCCTGCCTCGACGTGGCCGCCGAGTGCGGCGTGGCGCTCTTGATCGAGCCGGAGCCCGGCCTGCTCATCGAGAAGTTCTCGCAGTACCTGGAGTTTGCAGAGCGTGTCGACCATCCTTCGCTGGGGCTCAATTTTGACATCGGCCACGCCTATTGCGTGAGCGAGGATCCCGCCGAGTGGGTGCCGCTCATGAAACAGCACACGCGGCACTACCACTTCGAAGACATCGCGGCGACCAGGGTGCATCATCACCTGGTGCCCGGCGAAGGGGCGATCGACTTCGCGGGAGTGTTCAGGGCGATCGCCACCCACACCCCCGAGACATGGATCACGGTGGAGCTCTACCCCTACCGAGACCAGCCTGACGCGGCCGCCCTCGCTGCCCGCACGTATCTCCTGTCAGCGGCCGCCACGGCAGGCGTGGTGATTGCATGATGCCGCCGTCGGAATCATCGCATGATTGACTCCCTGCTGGCGTGGCTGCGGCTCCTGCGACTGCCCAATCATGCGACGGCCGTGGCCGACGTGCTGGCTGGTTTTCTGATCGTATCGCATTCCCGCTCCGCATTTCCGCAGGCGGGCAACGCGGTCGACTGGCCGGCACCGGCGCTCTGGTGGGCAATCCTCGCGTCGCTTGGCTTCTACGGCGCCGGCATGGTGCTGAACGACGTTTTTGACTTGGAGATCGACCGGGCCGAGCGGCCGGAGCGGCCGCTGCCCAGCGGAAGGATTCGCGTGCAGTCCGCCGCCGCAGCCGGCAATATCCTGCTCACGATCGGCAGCGCCGCCGCCTGCGCGACCGCCTTTGCTGCACGCAATCCCTGGCCAGCCTTCGTGGGTGCCCTGCTCACCGCCGCCGTCTGGATCTACAACCGCTATGCCAAGGCGACGAGCCTGGGCCCAGTGGTGATGGGCAGCTGTCGGTCCCTGAACTGGCTCCTGGGAATGACCGCGGCAGGCGGGCCAACCGCCGCGTACGAGTGGCTGCTGCCGATCGGCATGGGCGTCTACGTGATGGGCATCACGCTCTACTCGCGGGATGAAGCGGAGGAGAGCCGCGCCGGAATGCTTGCGGGGGCGGCGTTCATCATGCTTGCGGGACTCGCAACCGCCGGGCTCTATCCCTGGGTGGCGGCCCGGGCTGGCAACGACGGCGCGTGGTTCGGGCTCGCCGGGGCAGGGGCCGCGAAGCTGTCGTCATGGCTTCTGCTCTGGAGCGTGCTGGCCGCCTCGATCCTACTGCGCACCATCGTCGGCATCTTTGAACCAACGAGCGGCCGCGTGCAGCAGGCGGTCGGGAATGCGATCATGTCGATCATCACGCTCGACGCCGTGCTTGTGCTGGCCACCTGCGGCGAGCCGTGGGCGATCGTGGTGCTCGTCCTGCTGGCCCCATTTCTCCTGGGACGTCGGCTCGTCAGCCCCACCTGAGGGCCGCGGCGGCCAACCATCATGCGGCTCGGCTACGGCACCAACGGCATCGGCGACGTCGACCCGCTCGACGCGATCCCCATCCTGCGCGACCTCGGCTACAGGTCGCTGGCGATCACGCTCGATCACCACACGCTCGATCCGTTCTCGGCCGACCTGCCGATGGCAGTTGCCCGCTGGCGAAGGGCCCTCGCCGCGGCCGGCATGGCCTGCGTGATCGAAACCGGTGGCCGCCATCTGCTCGATCCGCTGCACAAGCACGAGCCCACGCTCGTCACGGCTGACAGCGCGGCCCGAAAACGGCGGACCGATTTTCTCTGTCGGGCCATCGATATCGCGGTTGAGCTGCAGGCCTCGTGCGTCTCGCTCTGGTCGGGAGTCGTCCGTGACTCGGCCGACGAGGACTCGATCTGGAACCGGCTCGCCGTCAGCCTCGGGCCCGTGCTCGACCACTCTGCGGCCCGCGGGATTCCGCTTGGGTTCGAGCCGGAGCCGGGCATGGCCGTCGATACGCTCGCTCGGTACGGCCAGTTGCTGGATCGGCTGGGCAGTCCAGACCACCTGCGGCTCACGGTCGACATCGGCCATATGGAGTGCATGGGCGAACGACCGATGGCCGACGTGCTGCGGCCGTGGGCCGACCGCGTTGTCAACGTGCACGTCGACGACATGCTCTGCTGCCGCCACGAGCACCTGCCGCTGGGCAGGGGCGACGTCGACTTTCCGCCGATCCTTGCTGCCCTCGCTGCCGGCGGCTACACCAGCGGCCTGCACGTCGAGCTGCCGCGGCAGGCCCACCGTTGGATCGACACCGCGAGGGAATCCGCCAGCTTTCTGCAGTCGCTGCTCTTCCAGGAGTCCACAGTATGAGTTCCGCGTTGCCCCATGTGCTGCTGCTCTCGATTCCAGGATTACGGCCGGAGGATCTGTCGCGGATGCCCGCGCTTGAGTCACTCGCCGCCGCCGGTGCGTGCGTGCCGCTGGCCCCGGGATTTCCGGCCGTCACCTGCCCCGTGCAGGCCACACTCACGACCGGCTCCTTGCCCGCCGCACACGGGATCGTCGCCAACGGCCTCTACGACCGCGGCTCGCACCATCTCGAAATGTGGATTAGCCCCGACGGCGTGCATCGAGCCCCGCGGATCTGGGATCGGCTCAAGTCGGCCCGGCCGGAGCTGCGGACGGCGGCCTGGTTCCTATTGCAGTCGAAGCATGCCACCGCCGATCTCGTCTGCCTGCCGGCGCCCAAGCACAACTCCGACGGCACCGAGACGATGTGGTGCCACACGAGCCCGGAGCCGCTCTATGCCACGCTCCGCGAGAAGCTCGGCGATTTTCCGCTCCATAAATTCTGGGGGCCCATCGCGGGGGTTGAATCGTCGCAGTGGATCGCGAGAAGCTTTCTGGAGGCCTCGCGTGACGATCCGCCGCATTTCGCGGCCGTCTACCTGCCGCATCTCGACTACGCCGCTCAGCGAACTGGCCCCGACAGCCCGCCGGCCCACGCCGCCTGCGGCGAGCTCGATGCCGAAATCGCCAGGCTCATCGACGGCTTCGGGGCGGTCGTGGGCCGCGACCGGCTCACGGTGCTGGTGGTGGGTGAATACCGGATTCGCCCTGTGTCGCACACGCTCTTTCCCAACCGCGTGCTGCGTGAGGCCGGCCTGCTGGCCGTCACCGACACGGCTGATGGTGAGTTGCTCGACCTCGAGAAGAGTAGGGCCTGGGCACTCGCCGACCATCAGATGAGCCACGTCTATCTGGCGGACGACAGCGATCAGTCGCTCGTGGA